>Ga0187878_1000996_pt1 | contig 29423 bp, 28 predicted proteins | sample June2016WEW_17_1_FD_132979 | JGI IMG/M metagenome (GOLD analysis project Ga0187878, IMG submission 132979) | Peatland microbial communities from SPRUCE experiment site at the Marcell Experimental Forest, Minnesota, USA - June2016WEW_17_150 | ecosystem: Environmental > Terrestrial > Soil >...
CTGACCAAGATCAAGGAGACCAACCCGGATGTAATCTTCCTGCCCAATTACTACAGTGAGGTGCCGTTGCAGATTCAGCAGGCGCATCGCCTGGGCATAACGACGCCGTTCTTGGGCAGCGACTCCTGGGGTAGCGCGGATCTGCTCAAGTTGGGTGGCCAGGATCTGGAAGGATATTACTTCAGCACCCACTATGCCGCCGATGCGGCCACGCCCATCGCCACCAAGTTCATTGCGGCATACAAGGCCAAATACAGCAGCACGCCAGACGATGTGGCCGCGCTCACCTACGACGCGTTCGGACTGCTGTGGACAGCGCTCAAGAACGCCGGCAAGGTGGACCGGCAGGCGGTGCGCGATGCCCTGGCCAAAGTTCCCCAGTACGAAGGAGTAACCGGCAATATGAAATTCCAGGAAGGTTCCGGTGATCCGATCAAGAGCGCCGTGATCCTGCAGATCAAGAACGGCCAGTTCGTCTGGTTCGCCAACGCCAACCCGTAATCCTATTGCAGTGACAAGGTGGCCTTCACCTTGTCACTGCTTTTTTTGCGGCAGGTATGACCTACATCCTTCAGCAAACGCTCAACGCCCTTCAATTGGGAAGTATCTATGCGCTTATCGCTCTGGGCTACACTATGGTCTACGGCATCCTGACCATGATCAACTTTGCCCACGGCGATCTATTCATGATCGGCGCGTTTTTTTGCTTTGTCGCGGCCACGTTTCTCAGGCTCCCGTTTGTACCCACACTGCTTCTCTCAATGGCCGGTGTGGCAGTACTGGGTGTAGCGATAGAGCGGCTGGCCTATAAGCCGCTGCGCCAGGCCCCGCGTGTCTCGGCCGTCATTACGGCCTTGGGCGTGGGTATCTTTCTGGAAAACTTCACCCTGGCCCTCAGTCCGTATCCCCAACACATTCCTACGCTTATCGCCAATGTCACTTGGACCGTCGGCGGTGTATCCATCTCGTCGCTGCAGATCATCATCATCACGCTGTCGCTGGCGCTGATGGTGCTGCTGGATTTTATTGTGCGGCGGACAATGGTTGGCATGGCCATGCGCGCCATCTCGTGGGACAAGACGATTGTGCCGCTTATGGGCGTGCCGGTGAACCGGATCATATCGATTACGTTTGCCCTTGGCACCGGTCTGGGCGGGGCAGCCGGCACCATGTACGCGTTGGCCTACCCAGTGATTGATCCCTATATGGGGATTTTGGTCGGATGGAAAGCCTTTATCTGTGCAGTGGTAGGCGGCATCGGCAGTATCCGGGGTGCGATGCTTGGCGGTTTTATCCTGGGTGCGGTGGAGATTCTGGTGGTTGCCTCAAAGGTATTGCCGTCCACCTACCGTGATTTTGTCGCTTTTGGGTTGTTGCTCGTCCTGTTGATTTTTCGACCGTACGGCATTTTGGGCAAGCCTCGCCCGCAAAAGGTATAGGAATCGTGAATCAGGCAACAACCATGGGGATCTGGCGTACGTTGTGGGAATCTCTCATGGCTAAACGCTGGCTGTTACCCGTCTTGCTGGCGCTGGGTTTTTTGCTGTCCTTTGCCATCCCCTTGCTGGGTCTGCTCAATCAGTATGTCCAGCTTATCCTGATGTACGTGGGCATCAATATCATTCTGGCGGCGAGCCTCAATCTGATCAATGGTTATATGGGCGAGTTTTCGGTAGGACACGCCGGTTTCATGGCCATCGGAGCATATATCGCCTCCATTTTGACGGTCATAGTTTTTCCCTCCGGCGCGGGTGCCTGGCTGTTCCCTATAGCTGTGATTGCGGGGGGGTTGGGCGCTGCATTGGTCGGGATGGCGGTCGCCATCCCGTCGTTCAAAACCCGAGGAGATTACCTGGCGATTGTGACCCTGGCGTTCAATATGATAGTCAAGTCAGTCCTTGAAAACATCGAGGCGGTCGGAGGTCCGCGCGGTTTCTTGGGAATGGAAAAGCTCACCACGCTCCCGTGGGTATTTTTCTGGACAGTGCTCAGCCTGTGGATCATGCGCAACCTGGTTTATTCGAACTTCGGGCGTGGGGTAATCTCGATCCGTGAAGACGAAATTGCAAGCGACTTGGTGAGTGTGAATACGCGCCAAGTCAAGTTGGTCGCCTTTGTCACCTCGTCGTTTTTCGCCGGGATTGCGGGCGGGCTGTTCGCACACCTGTTGCAGTTCATCAATCCGCGGATGTTCGACATCCTCAAGTCCACAGATATATTGATCATGGTATACCTCGGCGGTATCGGCTCGATGGCCGGCTCGATCCTTGGCGCAACCATATATACGGTGCTGTTGGAGTGGCTCAGGCCACTGGGGATATGGCGCATGGTGTTGATGCCGCTGGTGTTGGTGCTGCTGATGATATACCGCCCTCGCGGCATCATGGGGCTGCGTGAAGCTCGGTGGTTCGTGCCAGCGCGCGACCTTGTGGCCGGCAAGCGGTAGCGGGAGCTGAAGTGCGAGGACATGACTGATGCCTCTCCTGCAAGCCAAGAATGTCACACATTACTTCGGCGGACTGTGCGCCGTATCGGACTTCAATCTCGACCTCCAGGCGCACGAGTTGGTGGGCCTTATCGGCCCCAACGGCTCGGGCAAGACCACCCTTTTCAACCTGATCACCGGCGTTTATCGCGCAAGCCAGGGCGGCATCGTGTTCAATGGCACCCAGCTTGTCGGCAAGAGCTCCAACCAGATTACGCAGTTGGGTATTGCACGGACATTCCAGAATATTCGACTGTTCAATGACATGACGGTGTTGGACAACGTGCGCACCGCTCACTACGCTCAGACGAGCTACAGCCCCGTCGAGGCGCTGCTGCACATTGGGCACTACCGCGTGGAGGAAGAGCGCGTCGCGCGAAACTCGATGGACTTGTTGCGCGTGTTGAAACTGGACAGCTACTCCGATGAGCTCTCCAAAAATCTTCCGTACGGGCTGCAACGGCGCCTTGAAATCGGACGTGCGCTTGCCACGAAACCTCAGGTGTTGCTCCTGGATGAACCTGCTGCGGGGATGAATCCCAACGAGATCAACCAACTGATGGACCTTATTCAGTGGGTGCGCAAAGAGTTTGCCCTTACCATCATTTTGATTGAACATCAAATGCGGCTGGTAATGGGCATTTGCGAGCGAATCAAGGTACTGGACTTTGGCGCGACGATTGCGGAGGGGTTGCCCCGAGAGATCCAAAACAATCCCCGAGTCTTGGAAGCCTATCTGGGCGAGGAGGCTCGAGCATGAACCAGGATAGCATAATGCTCGCAGTCCAAGACCTCACTGTGTCCTATGGCAACATCAAGGCTGTTAAAGGAATTTCCTTTGAGATACGCGAAGGAGAGATCGTTACCTTGATCGGCGCCAACGGCGCTGGTAAGTCTTCTACGCTGCGGGCCATCTCCGGTATCGTTCCCTATGCCGGTCGCATTTCTTACCAGGGACAAGAGCTGCGCAATATCCCGGCAGACAGACTCGTGGCGATGGGTATTGCCCAGGTGCCCGAGGGTCGTGGCATCTTCGGCAATTTGACGGTAATGGAAAACCTCAAGCTGGCCACCTGGCAGCGCAAGGCCGCTCGCGCAACCGAGATTGCACGAGACTACGGGCGCGTCTTTGACCTTTTTCCGCGTCTGAAGGAGCGTACGAATCAACTCGGCGGTACGCTTTCAGGCGGCGAACAACAAATGCTGGCGGTGGGACGGGCGCTTATGAGCCGGGGCAAGATTCTGTTGCTGGATGAGCCTTCGATGGGGTTGGCGCCGGTGCTGGTGCGAGACATCTTCCGCGTGTTGACCGAAATCAACAAAGCCGGTATTACAGTTCTTTTGGTCGAGCAAAACGCGAACATGGCCTTGCGGGTGGCCTCGCGCGGCTACGTGCTGGAGACAGGAACGATTGCCCTGTCCGGCACCGGGCAGGAACTGATGGGAAATCCAAAAGTCAAGGAAGCATATCTGGGCGGGTAACGGCGAGCGCAAGCGGCGGGATTTTTGCTTGACGCCTCAGAGACGTCCATGGCAATCGGTGGAGCAGCCATGTTAGCAGGAATTGTTACCTGGGCAGAAATCGACCTGGATGCCATTGCGTCTAACGTGTGCGCTTTCAAAAAGCATGTAGGCGAAAAGGTTGAGATTATCGCAGTAGTCAAAGCCAATGCGTACGGCCACGGCGCAATCCCCGTAGCGAACGCGGCCCTGAATGCCGGGGCGACGCGTCTTGCCGTGCATCGCGCTATGGAGGGCGTGGAATTGCGCCGGGCCGGCATCGAAGCGCCTATCCTGGTCATGGGCTACACCCCGCCTGATGGTGCCAAGATGGTTGTACGCTGGCGACTTACGCCCAGCCTTATCACGCTCGAAGTCGCCCGCTCACTCTCTCTTGAGGCCGCCGCTGTGGGAGCGACCGTACCCGTACACATCAAAGTGGACACCGGCATGAGCCGATGGGGCCTCTTGCCCGATGAGGCAGTGGAGTTTGTGCGCGGCCTGCGCGACCTGCCCTGCCTCCGCCTCGAAGGGGTTTTTACCCACTTTGCAACCGCGGATTGGGTGGACACGAAGCACCTGCTCGACCAACTGGAGGTCTTCAAGCGCGTATTGGTTGATGTACGGCAGGCCGGTTTTGATGTGCCCATAATCCACGCAGCAAACAGCGCTGCCACAATGCGGCTGCCCGCGGCGCACTTTGATGCAGTACGGATCGGAATTGCTATGTACGGGATGGAACCTTCCAGCGAATGGCCGCCTGTGTTCCAGATCCGACCGGCATTGACCCTTAAAAGTACTGTGAACCGCGTCCGGATGTTGCCTCCCGGTTCGGGTATCAGCTACGGTCGCACATTTATCACCCAACAGTCAACGCTGGTAGCGCTTGTACCTGTGGGCTACGGAGATGGATATCATCGCGTTCTTTCCAACAAAGGCTGTGTGCTCATCCACGAGCAACGCGCACCAATCCTGGGGCGTGTGTGCATGGATCAGATCGTGGTGGATGTCACTCATATTCCCGAAGTGCGGCAGGACGACGAGGTGGTACTGGTGGGCCGGCAGGGGCAAGGGGTTATCCGTGCTGAAGAAGTAGCGCAACTGGCTGGTACAATCAACTATGAAGTGACTACCTCCCTCCTCCCACGCGTGAGCCGAGTGTATCTGCGGAAGGGGCAGATCGTATCTGTCACTCCGTTCGCCGACTGAAGTAAAACCTTCACGCGGCGCGTACTTGATCGAGAGCTGACGGCATATCGCCTCAAGACTCTCGCCCTGGCTGAGGAACACCTCGGCTTCTCGCAGCAAGTTGATAATCTCTTCGACGCGGAGGGCTCGTCTTTGCATCTGCTCCTCCTGATTCTATCCCAGCAAGTGTAACTCACCAGCTGGACTAGTTTTCGGGGGGCAGGTCAGTGGCGCGGTAAGGCACCGGCATCCGCCGTTTCTGCGAACAGGAAGGGCAGGCCAATCTAGAACAGCCGATAACGCAGGCTGTTGACGCTACCCGTATCATGCAAATCACTCGTACAAGAATTCGTACAAATCTCGCGCAATCGATGGAAACGGATGGAAACGCAAAATTCATAATTCTTTACTAGAGATAGCAATCCGCAACAGACGGCAACGGATGGCCCGTAACCATCGAAGAATACAGTGACTTTCAATGCCCATTCTGCAAGGAGTTCGCGGACCATGTGGAGCCCAGGATCATCGATGCGTACGTGACAAGCGGCAAAGCCCGGATCGTATTCCACTCGCTCGGCAACTGGGTGTCGCGCAAGGCGGAGGGCAACACGGAATCCCTGCGCACAGCGGAAGCTGCCTGCTTTGCAGCCGACCGGAACCGGTTCTGGCAGTTGCACGATCTTCTTTTCTCGCTCCAGGGCCGACCGAACTCAGGAGTATTCTCCGATGAAAAGATAATAGCCGCCGCTGGTCAGATCGGCCTGGATGCCGGGAAGCTGCGAACGAGCCTGACACGCCAGGTGTTCGCCGGCCGCGTGCAAAAAGACCACGACGAGGGCATCGCGCGCGGGGTAACCAGCGTACCAACTTTCTTCATAAACGGACACATGATCGTAGGCGCGCAGCCGTATGATGCGTTCAAGAGCGTGATCGACGACGCGCTGCGCGCAGGCGGGGAGACGAAAGTGCGTCCCTGAAGATCGCGGGGGGTGCCGGGGATCATGAGAGGCAGATAGAATATGCACATAAGGACGAGTACATTGGGGTGGCAATAGACTGGCGCTGATAGTGTCTGCCGTGAACGGCCAGAACCTGAAGTTCGAATCGTAGAAGACGCGCCTCTCTGCTGGACCTGAGGTTTTTAGCTTCTCGGATAGCGGCCTAGTTGTTGTCCCTTCAGGCGAATCTTGATCGCGGGGGTCGCTCCTTGGTATAGACGGAATACTCGAACTTATTCGCGATGATGAGAAGAATTCCACCTCGATGGGCCGTCTGTCACTCTGCGTGATGCGCCGGACCATCAGCAAAGGAGCCCCTTCCGGCCCGTTTCTCCGCCTCTGAGGGGCTCGCCACCTTGGCCGTGATGTAATCTGTGGCCGCCTCGATATTGATGGCATACTCCTCTTCCAAAGAAGGAATAAAGCGACTTCATTTTCAGGATCTTCTTCACGATCCCTGGCACGAGGTCCGGCAGGAGGTAGTTGGTGATCAAGGCAATCGGTTGCAGTTCAGGCTCCGGCGGCAGGAAATCTCCCACCTTGACGTCCCCACTTTCCATCTGCGCTCTCAGCGACGTATACACTCGCAGATAAAGCGGCCTGTCCCTTACCCCCATTGACAACCCCGGTCTCCTCACTGGTCAGCCGATCATCGGAATGGAGTTGCGTGACCGGTCTCCTTATCAAAGAGCAGCAGCTGCTGGCGGTCAACTGATATGCGCACAGGAGCACCAGGAGAGGACCGATAGTGTGGGGCCGCAAGCACCTGAAATCGCAAGTCCTCCATCTGGACGGTGACGACATTCATGTCGCCGAGAGGCTCGACCACAAAGACTTCTGCCCCAACGCTCCCATTGCTTTCGCCGGTTGATTGGATCCTCAGATGGCTGGGGCGTATCCCGAGAACAAGCAAAAACCATTCTCCCAGGCAAGCGCGGAATGACGTTCGAGTGCTTCGCATCAGGCTTTTCGGATTATGAAGGAGAATACATCCAGCGGAAGATCGCCAGAGGGGGGCATTTCTCGAGGATCTTCGCCCAGATCCGCGCAGGAAAGGTCGAGAAGTGGATCCTGCCACATTTCCAAGGTCAAACCATCCGCAGCATATGCCGGCCTTATCCACCGCGATCTTCGCCTGCCCCGCCAGGCACGAGTTCTCGCATCTCCCCGGATCTCGATGATGCTTCTGCGCGCCGCACATTTGACCGGTGCCTTCATGCGTTCACCCTCGCCCCTACGCCTTCGAAATAGGGAACGGTCTGCGGGCCCTCTGGGAGGACGCAGATCTTCGCCGTGGGCCCATATTTCTGCAGGAGCAGCCTCAACTGCTCTTCGATGGAGGCGCACGGCCTGAGCATTGCCTGGGTGACCTGCGCCGCGGTCAACCCGTCCGCGTATACGAAGACGTCGGTATTCTTCACGATGAGGGCCAGGATCTGGGCCTGCCACTGGTCGTCCATCATGAAGCCCTTCGCACGGATGCGCGTCAGAAGCTCATCGGCGTCCCGGGATTCCCTGAGGAGCCTTCCGAAGGAGCCATGGTCAGGAATGCCATCCGAGCATTCGGCGGCCACGAGGATGGATCCGCCCCGGCGCGTGATGCGAGCCGCCGCGCTCATTCCCTTGACCGACTGGTAGAGGTTCAGGTCCTGAGGATAGCCCGAGTTGGAAGTGAGGACGATCTCGAACAGGGAATCCACCTTCATCATCGCGGTGGCTTTCACGAACTGCGTTCCCGCCGTGTATGCCTTGCCCACGTCACCGGCAAATGAACGGGTGACCTCCTTGTCCCGGTTCAGCGCGACGTTCACGAGGAAGTCAGGCTTCACCAGCACCACCGCCTCCTCCACTTCACTGCGGATGGGGTTTCCGCCGAGCACCGCCCACTGTGCGTTGGGGTTGTCGATGTTGCGCGCGTTATGGTTGCGCATGACAGTATCCATGTGCGCCATCCCCGGCATCACCGCCTTGCCGCCGCCTGAGAATCCGGCGAAGAAGTGCGGCTCGATGAAGCCCGTGAGTATCTTGAAGGAGCAGGCAAGGAAGTCTCTTTGGATCTTCACCGTGTTGCCGCTGCGCGTCACTCCCACCGAGACGTGCTCATCCCGCGCGCGGGCGTCGTTCTGCACGATGCGGTAGGATGCCACGATCTCCTTTCCCAGCATGCCGACCAGCTCCTGCTGCGTGTTGAGTCGATGCGTGCCAGTTGAATTGAACAGCGTGATCTTGTTCTTCGGGACTCCTGCAGCTGCGAGCTCCGTGAGGATCGCGGGGATGATCTGGTGGTTCGGCGTGGGACGGGTAATGTCGTTGAAGACGATCCCGACCGTGTCCTTCGGTCTCACACTTTCCCGCAGGGGAAGGCTGCCGATCGGCGCCCGCAGCGACTCGGTGATTGCGCCTGCCGGATCGGGGGATGCGGGCACGAATTGGGGTTCGACGATTGTGACGGGCACACCGTCCGGGAAGTCAACCTCGAGGCCGGTTTTCCCGTAGGCAAGCTTGACTCTCATGACGCAATTCCTTGCATTCGGCCTGAAGCTACTAAACTAAGGAAACGAGGGGAATGTCTACGGACCAACGAGAATCAGGGCCTTATGGGGCACGTGCAGACTCCCTGCCCGCGAACGTCCTCCGGTTCACCGCTGGGCCACGCGAGGCGTCGCCCCCTCGAAGCTGATGGCCACCGGCGTTCCTTCCGAGAGGATCGATTTCCTTCCCGCCTCGACCACGAGCACGTTGATGCTGCTGTTGGCCGGGGTTGCAATGATGCCCTTCGCGTCCACCTCGTGGATTGCGCGCCACCGCGCCTCCAACCCCTGGGCAGCCGCCAGCCCTTCGCCGGCCTGCTCTACCCGTGCCACAGTTTCCACGATGGCCTGGATCGAGTCGTAGCCGTACCCGACCGGGCGCAACCCCTCGCCTTCCCACGGGACCAGGCGAAAGAAATCCGGGCTCACGTAGTTGAAATGAGAGCCTCCAGGGCCGATGCCCTGCAGGTAGGCGTAGCTCACTCCCCGGTCGTGGTCGTCGTGGCGGATCATGCCGTTCCTGCCCTCTCCCTCGCAGTACATGAGAAGGCCCTGGTCATTGCTTCCCGCAGCGAGGTCAGGATACCCGAGACCGTTGGTAACGGATAGCAGGGCGCCGTTTTCCCATCGCACCCGGGCGAGCGACCAGAGGAAGCCCTCCTTGCCGTTGGGGAAGCGGCGGCGCACGCCGGCCACGGAGACCTCGGTCGGCCGAAGCCCCGTAATGAAGTACACCAGGTCGATGTAGTGACAGCCGATGTAGGTGAACGGGTCGGTCATCTCCGTGGTGAACCAGTTCTGGAAATTCGAGTTGCGGTAGGAGTACGGCTCGATGAGCCTGGCCTCACCGAGCATGAACTCCCCGAAACGCCCCATGCGGTAATCCCTGCGCGCCACGAGCGATCGCCGATCGAAGCGCTTGTGGTACTCCATGCCTACGAACAGCCCGCGCTCGTGCGCCTCCCGTTCGATCTCGAGCGCCTGGAGGTGCTCGAGCACGAGCGGCTTCACGCAGAGCACGTGCTGGTTCCCGCGAAGCGCTTTCATGACCACGGGGTAGTGCATCTGGTCGGGCACGGCCACCACCACAAGCTGCCGGGGTGCCATGCGGTCGATCAGGCTCGCGTAGAGGTCCGGGTACGTCTTTTCCACGGGCTCGCCGAGCGACGGCTCCGCCACGAAGGAGCTGTCGGGGAACGCCTCGCGTATGCCTTCGTTCTCGGCAAGCGCGCGCAGCGGCCCCGAGCTCAGCGCGCACACGGTGATCTCCGCGAGGAGGTGGCGCCGCTGCAGCTGGTACAACGAGGGAAGGATGAGGTCGGCTGTGATCATGCCTCCGCCGACAACGAGAATCCTCAATCCGCTCATGAGCTCCTCCTCAGGACCCGGCCGAGCGCCTGGCGGAACAGAGGATTGGCTCCGTCCCCTCGTGCACGGCGTATTATAGAAGAAAGCAGGGCCGAGCTCACGGCCGCTTCCCCGCCTCGCGCTCCAAGGTTTCCTCCATGGCCTCGCCGAGAGTCTCGATGCCCTCGGCCAGAGCCTCACGCGAAATGTCCAGGGCAGGGGCAATCTTGATGCACTCTCCGGCAACGCCCACCGGCGCAAACATAAGCAGGCCCTTATGGAAGCAGCGCTCGTTCAGCGCCAGGGCGGTAGCAGGATCCGGTTCCCGGGTGCCCGGCTTCACGATCTGGATCCCGGCAACCAGGCCCCGGCTCTGCACGCAGCCTGCCTGTCGGGGATGCAGCTTCTGCAGCCCGAGAAGCCCCTCCCGCAGCACGGAATCCAGAGCAAGAGCGTTGGCGAGGAAGTTCCCCTCCTTGAGGCAATTGATGTTTGCCACCGCGGCTGCCACGGGGAGCGGCGAGCCCGAATGGGTCGAGGTCATCGAACCGGGCGGGTAAAGCTCCATCACGTCGCTCCTGCCAAGCACTGCGGAGAGCGGAAGCGAGCTCGAGATGCCCTTGCCGCAGGCGATGAGATCGGGCTTGATTCCGTAGTTCTCGAACGCGAACCACTTCCCCGTCCTGCCAAAGCCGGCCTGCACCTCATCCATGATGAGCAGGGCGTCGTTCTGACGGCACCACGCCTCGAGTCTCCCGGCGTACTCCGTGGGGAAGAAATCCGGGCCCACCCCCTGGAAGCTCTCCGACATCACGCCGCAGACCTGGTCCGGGGTGATCCCCTTGGCAGCAAGGGTCTCCAGGAACAGGTCGAACCGGGTGTCCGGGTTCTTGTACCCGTCGGGGAACGGCACGTGCACGAAGCTGTCGTCGGTCCTGCCCAGCCACCTCTTCTGCCGTTCGCTGCCCCCGGCCAGCTGGGCTCCCATGGTCCTGCCGTGGAAGGCATTGGCGAAGCTCACCAGGACGCGCCGCTTAGGGCCGTGGCGCTCCAGTCCGTAGGTCTTGGCCAGTTTGATGCAGTTCTCGATTGCCTCCGAGCCCGTTGAGAGGAGGAAGGCCTTGTAATCGGGGCTCGGGGCGAGGCCGACCAGGAGCTCGACGAGCTCGGCCCGCTTCTCGTGGCTGAAGACGTATGTGCTGAGCAGGGGACGGTCGAGCATCTCCAGCAGCGCGGCCACGATGGCGGCGTTGGAGTTCCCAATGTTGGAGATCAGCACCCCCGAGGACCAGTCCAGCCACATGTTGCCCCACCGGTCGTACACATGCCAGCCCTCGGCGTGATCAATGACGATGGGCGGCTGACCCTGCATCGAGGAAGGCTCGAAGCGCTCAAGGCGCTCGAAGATGGGCAGCGACTCGGGCACCGGCAGCCGGGTGACGATCCGTCGGTGCGCGGTCTGCACGCGCGGCACATCGCGCGGGACCAGGGAGTACTTTCGGGGGTGAGCGGCCATGCGGGCCTCCTTGGGCAATTAATAACCTTGTCTGTTAATGGTCAGCCTGGCGAGCGGGGGTCTTCAAGCCGGAGCGCCGTCCGTCGATCCACCCGCGCCGCCGCCCCCCAGGGACCACCCTGATGCGCCGCCCTCGAAAAGAGTTTCGTCGTCGCGCATCCCCAGCAAACGCTTGTCGATTTCCAGGCGAGCCGATGCGCCTCCTGCCGCGGTCGCACACTGTGAAAAGCGGAAATCGGCAACGGCGCTGAGAAGCATGACGGCGTCTTCCATGGACATTGCGAACCGGTCTCTGAGAAATTCCGCGAACGCCAGAGAAATCCCTTCAACCGCCTCTTCGAGCGTGGGATAGAAGCAGCATGCGAAAATGGTGTTGCCCTTTTCGCCCATGGGCACCTTCAGCTCTCGCCCCTTCACCAGGCCCACCTGCAGGTCCACTTCGCCGCTGGCTTCCATGGCGAGGCCGCACAGCTCTCCGTCCCCCATGCTGGCATGAAGATCACCCACGAACAGCAAGCCGCCCGGGCAGAAGACCGGTAGATAGATGGTGCAGCCGGCCGTCAACAGCTTGTTGTCCAGGTTGCCGCCGTAGGTGCCCCCCGCGACGGTGGGGAACGAACACCCTGCGGGGGCAGTGGCGATGACCCCGATCATTGGCTTGACCGGCAACCGGATCGAGGAGGTGAACTCGATCTGTCCATCCCTGATCCTGCACACCTTGGTGACGGGTGCCTGAACGCTGCCTTGGCACACGCCGAGTCCCGGCCCTAGCTTGATGTGAGGCCCATCGTTCACTCTGACATCCAGTATATGGACGGCCAGGATGTCTCCGGGAGCGGCGTTCTCGACCCTCACAGGGCCCGTGGCCGGATTGACCTCGGTCACGGGGATGTACTCGGTGTTGCGCGAGTCCTTCGTCCGATTGGTGCTCGCATCCAGCGTCTGGATCGTGACCCTCTCGGTGGCACGGATGCTCCCGACGGGTTCCTGGTCGGATGAAATCCGGTACGTGTAATGCGTTGCGGGAATGTACATCGCTCCTCCTGTGAGACGGCTCTTCACTCTTTGATTCCCGATATGAAACCCCTGATGAAATGCCGGCTCAACGGGTAAAAAAGGAAGAGAACGGGGATGATCACTATCACTCCTCCCGCAAGGAGCTTTCCCCACTCAATATACTGGTCCGCCATGTAGGTCGCCAGTCCGAGGGGAACAGTTTTCTTGAAATCCGAAAGGATGAATATCGATGAGAAGAGGTACTCACCCCAGGACATGATGAACGTGTAGATGGTTGCCGTCGCGATGCCGGGAGCCGCGAGCGGCAATGTAGTCTTGATGAAGGCCTGAAAATAGCTCGCCCCGTCAATCAAGGCGGCCTCTTCGAACGAAATAGGAACCGAATTGAAGAACGACCGGAGCAGCCATATACAGAAGGGCAGCGAGAAAGCCGTCTCGATGATCACGAGGCCAAAGAACGAATCCGCAAGACCGATTCCTGCCAGAAACTTGAACAACGGGATAATGACCACGATGGTCGGGAAGACATAGACGAATACGAGGGTCTGCGCGATCGCGTCGCTCACCTTATTCTTGTAGCGCGACAGGCTGTACGACGCGAGCACCGCGACCACCACGGTACAGGCAGCGGTTCCAAGACCGATGACCAGGCTGTTGAAAAGGTTGAGAGGATAGTTCTTCGATGAGGTGAACTCGGTGAGCAGGTTCCAGTAGTTCTGCAGCGTAAAATGCTTCGGCAGGTAGCTACGCCCGCCCATGATCTCCGTTTCCGACTTGAACGAGGAGGACAGGACCCATAGAAACGGCAAGAGCACCACCAGGATGATGAGCACCAGAAGAGCGTAGTTGAGGATGGTCTTCAGTGCTTTCATAGTCGTGCTCTCTCACTCATCTTTCGGCCGGAATACCTTGAAAAACAGGATTCCAAGGAGAATCAGGAATATTGACACGACGACCGCCATGGCCGACGCGGAACCCATGTTGAACAGCTTGAACGCGGTTCGATAGATCATGATCGGGACGGTTTGCGTCACACTGCCGGGTCCCCCCTCGGTCAGCAGCCAGATCAGGTCGACGACATTGAACACCCAAATCGTACCGAGAAGGCCGACGAACCAGACAACCTTTCCGACAAGAGGGAAGGAGATGTTTTTGAACTCCTGCCAGCCAGAAGCTCCGTCTACACGGGCCGCTTCATAGTATTCCTTTGGAATCGTCTGCAGGGCTGCGAGCATAAGCACAATGCCCAGGGGCGAAAACTTCCAGGTGTTGATCCCGATGATCGTAGGCAGCGCGAGCTTGAGACTTCCCAGGAAGGGCACAGGCCTGGATCCCCAGAGGAGTTCCATCAGATTGTTGACAACGCCTACAGAAGGCTCGAGCATCCAACGCCACATGATGGCGCACACGATCGTCGGGATGATCCACGGCGTCAATATCAGGCTTCGCGCAAAGTCTTTTCCCCGAAGCTCCTTGTTGAGGAAAAGCGCAACCAGCATTGGCAGGATCATCTGCAGGACAGTGTTCCCCGAGAGCCACCCGAGCGAAACGAGCGCTGACGACCAGAATGTCCCATCCCCGAGCACGCGAAGGTAGTTGCTCAAGCCTACCCACACCATCGTACCGAACCCGTACGCCGACTTCATGAAGGACATCCGGATCGCGTAGAAGAACGGGAAGATCACCACGCCAAAGATCCACACGAGTGAGGGAGCGAGCAACAGCCAGCCTGTAAGACGGTTTCGTTTCAACCCACTATCCTTGTCCGGGCAAGAGAACGCGGGGACGGGAAAGGTCCCGCCCCCGCAGACGACGATCGGGCGCTATTGCGCCGCGGCCACGATCTTCTCGATTTGCTCTTGTCCCCACTTGGCCGCTTGCGCGGGGGTGAGCTCCCCGATATAGACCTTCTGGGCTATTTCCCCGATAATGCTGGATCCATCGACCTGGCCGATCGCCAGGTTGGCCCACCCGCCATGCTCAAGTCCCATCATCTTTCCATACGGCAGCGAGTTGAGGATGGCCTTCCCCGATGACGCAAGCGGGGCGATCATGGGGTTCTTCCAGTACCCCTCGTATTCCATCGCGGTCTTGGTCACCGGCAGGAAGCTCAAGGGCTCCATGTTCACCATAGGCGCGTTGTTCTCGGGCATCATCATGAAGTTCACGAACTTGCGCACGGATTCGTAGGCTCCTCGTTCCTTCGCCTTGTTGAAGATGCACACATTGTTCGCGGCGCTGAGCCCGCCCCGAACGCCGTCCGGGGGGTAGGGCTGTTCAGCGGCGGCGATATCGTAGTTCTTCATGTCCATAAATCGACGTGCGTCCGGCATACCGTTGCCAAGCATCATCGCGGCCTGATTCGACGCGAAGGCAAGCTCCTGCTCTCCCCATGCCCAGGCCGTGATGCCTGGGGGCGCATACTTGGAGAGCTCCTTGTAGAAGGTCAGTGCCCTCACGGTCTGCGGTGAGTTGAAGGCGACCTTGCCGTCCTTATCGAAAATGAACGACCCCGCGTTCAACATCAGGGTATAGATCTGCTGCCCCCCGAACGCGTTTTTGGCCCCACCCAAGGCAATCCCATACTGGTCGATTTTTCCGTCCCCGTTAGTGTCGACCGTGCATTTCTTCGCGTAGTCGAGCAACTGATCCCACGTTTTCGGTGGATTCTTGGTGCCGACATACTTCTCAAACATGCTTGGCCGATAGGTAAGCGCATACATCATGGTGAAAACCGGTACGCCCCAATAGTGGCCCTTGTACTTAAACAACTCGGCCTGTCCGGGCACATAGGTTTGCTTCTTGTCGATCTCCTGAACGAGCTCATCCACGGGCATTATCGAGCCCGTCTGGTAGAGCGTAATCGTATGGAGCGGATACGAGAAAATAAAGTCCGGCGGGTTGCCGGCAGCCAGGGCCGCCATTACCTTCGTCACGGAGTCTCCCCACGGCACGACGTGCTGGGTGACGGTGATCGTCGGATTGGCTTTCTGGAAATCGTCGATCACCTTCTGGAACGCCGCCACCCGGTGGGTGGGACTCTCGTGATGCCAGAAATCGATTGACATTTTCCCTGCTGGCTTGGAGTCACTCGGCCCCGCAGCAAAGACCGATCCCAAACCTGCCACAAGGATCAGCGCGAACACCAGAATCTTCTTCATCCTTTTCCCCTTCCTCCCTCGATGTAGACTTGAATACCTCTCGATTCTTCACACGACGCGAACCTCGCTTGCATCGGCTCGTACCATCAACCCGGCTGCCCCTCACCTCCTTTCTCTTCCCTGCGGCTTCAAATGCTGAGAGTCCCGTTTTCCGAACTGTTCTTCACCCATTCGATGGCTTCTTCAAAGTGGCTAATCAGCCGTTCGCCCGCCAACACAGCATCGTGCAACTCAATGGCCTCGATGATCCTTCGGTGGTGCTCGATGAAGGTTGTGGGATCGCTTTTGGTTAACCTTTTCAAAATGGTCAGGTTCTTCTGGATGGTTGAGAAGATCTTGATCAAGTTCATGAGCAACTTGTTTTCTGAGCGCCGGTACAGCTCGCAGTGGAAGCGACTGTGGATGTCGATGACATCTCTCAAGTCCTCGCCCGATAGATCCTTTTCCTCTAGCTCCGCCAGGATGATCTTCAGCCGATTGATGTCTTCCGGGGTGTACGTCGCGATCAGTTTCTTCAAGTAGTGAGATTCCAGCACGATCCGAATTTCCAGGATGTCCCTGAAATCGTTCAGGTGCATTTCCAGCATGTAGGGCAGATTGTTCAGCAGGGCTTCGAGATTGAAGTCCTGGACGAAGCATCCTTTTCCCTGCACGGCATGGATCAGGCCGACTGCCTGCAGCCCTTTCAGGCTTTCGCGGATGGCGGTTCTGCTGATGCCTAGCTTTTCTGAAAGCACGTTCTCAGAGGGCAGCGGGTCGCCCTTCTTCAAATTGGAATTGACGATGTAGAACTTGATCTGCTGCTTGATCAGATCCTGGAGATTCTGCGCCTTGATGTTAGGGAGATCCGTCATCTCATCCATCCTCACCTAGACAAGGCGAATCCGCCCCTTGTACTTCTGGATGAGCTTCCGGTTCATCTCATCCCCTCCGGGCAGGTTCCCGCTGACCCAGACGGGGGGTTCGTACCCCTTCTCGCGCAACAACCGCACTGTTTCTATGACGATGTGCTCAAGGGTATAGGTGAGCGCGAGCGTCGATACGGGCGCCACTTTCTGCGGCATCCCCTCGAACTCGATGACAGCATCCCCATAGGGCATGTGGCAGTTCACGTACACGTCGACGAGCTGGTAGAGATTCTGCCCGCTTGGATGCCTTGCCGGATGGTCCGCGGGAACCTTGTCCCCAAACTCGGGGCTGGTGACGCCAATAGTCGGGATCCCCCTCTTTCGCCCTTCCAGAGCAGAATCGATCGTCATCGCATTGATGCCGTACGCGTTTATGATGACGAGCACGCCGCCCTTCACATCAAAGGAATCCAGAACAGCCGCGGCATAGCCCGGCGTCCTTTCGATGCGGGTGGACCGCAAACCGCCGCTGCTCAAAAGTGTTCCCGGATCGAGAATGCCGTTGACCGCAGCCAATCCTCCCGCGCGCATGAAAAGCTCATAGGTTCCGATGTTGGAATGCCCGCCGGTGCCAATGACATGGATCAGCTCATCCTTCATGATGGCCTGGCTCATGAGGGTAGCGGCCTTGTTGATCGACGTGTATTCGCCATCGATCTTCTTAAACAATCCGGCAACCGTCTGGGAAAATTGATTCCCGTATTTGTTCATCATATTGCCTCCAAGAATTGGCTTCCCATAGCTCCTCACTTGTCTGACATCTTAAGTCTAATAACATACCAGTGGGAGATTGTCAAGCACTTTTTGTGATGTATTCGCTCCTCTTCAGAGACACCGGCTACGAAGAGCAGATCGGCTGGTTCAGGTCAGGGTTCACGACAGCGGGTGGCGTCAAGGCTCCGATGGTCTACGTGGGTACCGGGAAGGAAGACCGGTCCCACCTCCGACGCGGCAGGCTACGTGCCGGAGGCGGGCATACCGGTGGTCTCGTGGATCGGCTGCCCCTACTACCTCCTCGACCAGCACGACACGCTGGACAAGGCGGCCATCGTCCCTGTCGCCGGGACCGTTGCGGAGATGATCGGGATCCGAATGGCCGTGACGTGAGCGCGCGCAGTTTCTTTGCCCAAATCCGCGGCGGCGCCGGTCACCGGTTTGGAGCCCCGTGCGGATTGCGGGCCGGCTCTTTTCGCCTGAGGCTAGCCGCCGAGCCGCATGTCTGTCGGCAGGAAGGGAAACAGCGTGTGAACATCTGCGCTTCGGAGCCCTGCCCCGTATTCACAGAACTCGAACGCTTCGACGTACCGAATCGAGCTCGCCCGCTGCGCCCCGTACATTGCGGCCAGTGGCCCCTGAAGATCTTCTCTCATGGTCCTGAAGTATCCGACAAGCAGCGTTTCGGTGAGCCAGGAACGCCGTTTCATGTCATCGCCGGGGACCTGATCCAGGATCCCCTGATTGAAAGGGATCCACTCATACATCTGCGATCGGTGGCAGTCTAGCATCTGCGCCTTTTGCTCAACGACCTCATCAATCGGAACAATGACATCCGGCTTGAATGGACTGGGTTTCGTGAAACGGTCAAACATGTAGCAGATCCTGGGAGGCCGAGGCAGGAAGTCGGTCAAGGGGAGCATGTTCGGGACCGTGACAATGTATGACGCATCCATGACCAGGGTAGAGGTGGTACGATGGTCAGGATGATAGTCATTGGGTCGGTGGGTGATGATGAGATCCGGTCGATACTCACGCATGCACCGTATCACCTGCTTGCGATTCGCAATCGAAGGCTCCAATTCCCCCGTGTGATTGTCCATCACCTGATACTCGCTGATCCCGGCGATGCGCGCGGAAGCTTGGGCCTCGGTATACCTCCTTTGCGCAAGCTCGATTCCCCCGATGCGATGATGTCCGGTGTCCCCATTCGTCAGGGAAAGGAACTTCACATGGTGGCCCCGCGAGCTGTACATGATCGCGACGCCTCCGCACAGCAAATCAGGATCATCCGGGTGGGCGCCGATCACCAGTATTCTCAATTTTGTCGGGTTCATCGCCTTCCTCAATGCAGGGCGCGGTCTCTCGACAGCAGCCGCGTCATCGATGTCTGCCATATCCTGACCTTAGGATCCGCAACATAGAGTGTTCCGTATTCATGATTCCAAATTACTATGACCTATCTGTCAAGAGGTGAGACTTCACGGGTGCGATTTCAAGACGGGTTTTCTGTATTTGGCGTCCCTAGGAGCTTCTACGGACATGCAACGATTCTACCAGGTAGTCGAGAACCTGCTCCCTGAAGCCAAAGACGGCGATTCTGGTGGTCCGCACAAAGTACGAACTGTCAGTGAGCTACGCTACCTTCAAGCGGTTTGCCCGAAAGCCGGGGCTGAGCCATCAATCCGCTGCCCCTGCCTGTTTTCCGTGGTGATAGACTTGCCAGCCGAGATAGTTTCCACACGCCTCCGCGAGGTCGGCCGCGACGCTCCCCCTGACCATCGCGACGTGATGTTCGAAACCGTTCTTGACGATGTACTTCATGAGAGGCTGAAGGTCTTTGACGCGCGTCACTGCAATTCCGCCATCCATCGGGAAGGGATCATCGGTGAAGTCGCCCTCCCCCGTGTACATCTTGATCTTTCCTCGACGGTCATCGGTGGAGAGGCGGAAGAAAGTCATGTGGCCGGGGGCAACCCGCCCCTTGATCGCGCCAAAGCAGCGGTCGGGTCCGAGTGACTTGCCAAGGATATCGAGGTTTGAAATCTCGATTTCGCTGCCCATGAAGCTTTTCGGGTAGTTGCTGCAGTGCGTGCAGACGCACATATCGCGATCCGCCCCGTAGTTGTTGTTCCAGTCGAGGATAGCGGACGCGCTGCCGCTCGCCAGCACGAGGGCATACATAGAGATAACGCCTGCAATATCCACTTCGCACGCGGCCGGCATCAGCTTCTCTCCCATCATGCTCATCGTGAGACAGGTCGCACACCCGTAGTTTTCCTGTATCGAGGACCAGCACTGGACCGCCGCAGCGTCCAGCTGGTTCCTTTGCATCCACGCTTCGATAGCCAGTCCCAGCTTGGCCTGCTTCGTGATGTTCTCCCTCAGGATCGAGGAGGGAATCCTTCCGTAATCGCCGATCTCTTTAAGCCGCGACGTGAGCTCAGGCGAGTCTCCCATCTTCTGCGCCGCCGATATTATCTCTGAGAGATCCAGCGGTACCACTGTGATGCCTGAGGCCTGGAGGAGCTTCTCGCTCGCCCTCATGGTCTGGAAGGCGGCCGGTCTTGCGCCGATGGCGCCGATGCGGGCGGAACGAAGCCCCCGAACCGTGCGGCAGACTGCTGCAAAGGAACGCAGGTCGTCCGACAGTTCCTGCCCCGCGAGCGAATAGGTGTGGTACGTGGTGTCAGTGAAGGGAATTCCGTACTGGTAGAGATTGTTGCAGACGGAGATCTTGCCACAGAAGGCGTCCCGACGGTGGTTGAGATCGACCTTGTCGACTTCGTCGTCGCAGGCGATGACGAGGACGGGGACATCGAGCTTCGCCAGGTTGAGAGCGCTCGCAATGGCGACTTCGTCCCCGAAGTTGGGGAGGACGATGAGCACTCCGTCAATGTCCTCCCGCCGTTTCTTGAAGAGCTCCGCACATGTCATCGCGTCCGCGTAGCTTTCCACCGCTCCGGTTGCCGTGGCACCCTCAGGAAGTATCACATTTCCGTACCCCAGCTCGGCCAGACGCTTCAGAATGTCGGTCCGCCCTTCACGGGCAAGCTGCGCGTTGAAGAACCCCCGAGTCCCCACCATCAAAGCAAAAGTGACCGGCTTGTTCACCGTCTTCATATCTACCTCCAAAAGCAAAACAAGCCCGCGCGGAGAAGTTCCGTGCGGGCTATCTTCATCCGACCGTCGCAGAAGTGGGCTTCAAGCGAACGGTCATGGCACCTACTGTGAAAGGACGAAATTGTTCAACTTTCCCGCGTTGTCCGGCGTGATCAGGATGCAGTTGACGGTCTGCTTCTCCGACTGTCCGGTCGAACCCGTCTTGAGCCATTTGTCCGCTTGATCGACGGCCTGCTGGGCCAGCATGACGATAGGCTGCAGAACGGTGGCCTTGACCTGACCCTTGGCGATGGACGCGGCTGCATCAGGACTGCCGTCGAACCCGACAACAATGACTTCCGGCCGGTTCGACGCGATCAAAGCCGCCTGGGCACCAACTGCCATCGTGTCGTTGCCGCAGATGACGCCCTTGATGTCAGGGTGCGCCTGCAGGATGGTCTCCATGACATTGTACGCCTGCGTCTGGTCCCAGTTGGCGGTCTGCTGTGCGGCCATATTCATGTTCGTGTACTTGTCGATGATGCTGTGATAGCCCTGCGACCGTACATGGGCGTTGGTATCGGAGTCCTTTCCCGTGAGCTCGACGTAGTTTCCACCTTCCTTCATGAGCTTCACGAAGTACTGGGCCCCCAGCGTGGCACCCTGGAAGTTATTCGAGACGATCTGGGCCGCCGCGATTCCCTGGGCGTTGATCTCCCGGTCCACGCAGAACACGGGGATCTTGGCGTCTTTCGCCTTCTGGACCGCCGCTATGGAAGCGTCCGCGTCCGCGTTGTCAAGGATGATCGCCCCCGCGTGTTTCGCGATTGCCGTGTCGAAAAGCTGGTTCTGGGTGTTCACGTCGTCGTTGTTGCTGGTGATCGTGGTATCATAGCCGAGCTTTTCGGCCTCCGCCTTCGCGCTTTGGGCCATGGTCACGAAAAAGGGGTTGTCCAGCCGGGCAGTGATGATGAAAATGAGTTTCTTGCTTCCCGCAGCGGCTGCTTCATTCCCGCCGCTGGCGAAGGCTCCAACAGAAACGAACAGGAACGCTAGTGAGGCTGCGATAAGCAGCGCCACCGAAATCTTCTGCCTCTTCATATTCAGGTTTCTCCTTCTTGAACATCTGATTCTCTGAGAGCGCAACATCGCGCATCCTCCCCCTCGCACACGTACCGAAAAAACCGGTTTCAGTCTTTTCCCCCGCATCACCCCCTTTTCTCCTCCTGGATCGCGGCGATCCGCGAGATGTTGGACTGGAGCTGATCAATTGCCACAGCGACCACGATGACAACTCCTTTGATCACCATCTGCCAGAAATCGGAGACCCCCAGCATGACTAGACCGTCCGCGAGTATGCCGATGACGAATGAGCCAATGATTGTGCCGCCGATCGAGCCGCGGCCCCCCATGAGCGAAGTCCCGCCCAGCACGGCGGCGGCGATGGCGTTCAGCTCGTACGTTTCTCCCGACGCCGGATGCGCGGCAACGAGCTGGGAAGTGATGATCAGACCGCTGAGGGCGGCCAGCACACCTGAGATGACATAGACCGTGAGCCTGATCCGGTTGACTCGGACCCCTGAGAGCGCCGCGGCCCTCTCGTTGCCGCCCACCGCATACACGTAGCGGCCGAATGGCGTGCGCCGGGACACGAACGCCGCCAGCAGGCCGATGATCAGAAGCAGCCAGATTGGGAGCGGAATGAAAAGGATCTCCCCCTCCCCGAGGAAGGGGAAGCCGGTATTGCCAAGGGCCGCTTGGCCGGAGAGGAAGGGAAATGTGGAACCGTTATTGCTCAGCAAGGCAAATCCGCGCGCGACATAGAGCATCCCAAGGGTTGCAATGAAAGGAGCCACCTTGAGCCGCGTGATGACCGTCCCGTTGATCGCGCCGATCAATCCTCCGGCCGCCAGCGCGACGATAATAATGAACCATGTGTGCAGGTAGATGACGATGCCGAACAGATGAAGCGGGATGCCCACGTCGATCAGTGCCCCTGTGATCATCCCTGCCAGGCCCAGGATCGAGCCCACCGAGAGGTCGATCCCCCCGGAGAGGATGACGAAGGTCATCCCGATGGCGAGGAAGCCGTTGATTGCGACGTGCTTCGTCATGATCACGATGTTTTCGAAGGTCAGAAACGTCCTCGAAAGGGAAGCGAAGATGACGATGATGATCAGGAGCGCGATCACAGTCCTGAACTTGAGCAGCAGCAACTTGAAGTTCATCTGCGCGCCGGTGGCTCCAGTGTCAATGCCCTGCATGTCAGCTCCCCGTTGTTCCTTTCCCATTTGCCGCACTCGATCGGTCCATAGCTGAGGCCGCCACAAGATCTGTTTCGCTGTACGCGCCGCGCGTAAACTCTCCCGTGAGTCTGCCGGCTGCCATGACAAGCACACGGTCAGAGAGTGCCACGATCTCCTTCAGCTCAGAGGAGGCGAACAGAATACCAATGCCCCGCTGAGCGAGTGAGTTCATGATGCTGAAAATTTCCGACTTCGAGTTGACGTCGATCCCCCGGGTCGGCTCATCCATCAGGAGGACCGTCGGTTGCGTGAGCAGCCCCTTGGCAACCACGACCTTCTGCTGGTTGCCGCCGGAGAGCGCGGTGATTTGCTGATCGGGAGATGACACACGGATGGACATGTCATGCGCCATGCCGAGGATTTCCCGCAGGCCCGGCTTGCGCGGCAGGACGCCCATGCGGACATAGCTCTTCACGTTCGCAAGGATCATGTTGTTGGCCACGCTCATCGTCGGGATGATGCCCGCGGCCTGGCGATCCTCGGGCACGAGTGTCAGCCCGCGCGCGATTCGGTCCGTGGTGGAGAGCGCCTGGTCAAGCGGCTCCCCGCCGAGGATGATCCGTCCCTGCGCTTCCGGATGGAGTCCAATCAGACATTCCAGTGTCTCCGAGCGTCCCGCCCCCATCAAACCGTAGAGCCCCACAATCTCCCCCTTGTTCACGGAGAAGGAAAGATTGCGGATGTAATGCCCGCCTTCAGGACGCGGGTATGTGAGCCCCTCCACTCGAAGAGTCTCGGTCTTGATGCTGTGCGCGGCGCGCGGCAGGAACGCCGCCAGGGACTTCCCTATCATCTTCTCCACGATCCAGTTCACGTCCACGTCGGCAATGCTGGCTTCCGCCTGGACCTTCCCGTCCCGCAGGACGGTGATGAAATCACCAATTTGCAGAACTTCTTCCAGGCGATGGGAAATGTAGATGATCGAGACGCCTCGAGTCTTCAGCTCGCGCACGATGCGGAACAGCACCTCCACCTCGCCCGCAGTGAGCGCCGAGGTGGGCTCGTCCATGATCAGGATCTTCACGTTTTGCGCCAGCGCCTTGGCAATCGCAACAATCTGTTTGGCGCTCACCCCCAGCTCGCCGACCAGGCTGTCGGGATTGATGCGCTGCTCGAGCCGCCCGAGCAGCTCACGGGCCATCTCACGCTGTTTCTTGAAGTCGATCACGCCCCGCCGCGATATTTCACGCGTGAGGAAAATGTTGTCGGACACGCTCATGTTAGGACAAAGGTCCAACTCCTGGTACACAATGCCGATCCCGTGCGCCGATGCTTCTATGGGGCTTCGAAAGCTGACCGCCTTTCCATTGAGATACAGCGTGCCGCTCGACTGCAGCTCTGCTCCCGCGATTATCTTCATCAATGTGGACTTGCCGGCGCCGTTCTCTCCGACAAGGATGTTCACCTTGCTCTCATAGGTCGTGAACGACACGTCATCCAAGGCGATGGTTCCCGGGTAGATTTTGGTGATGTGCTCGGCGCGAAGGGTGATTGTCTCGTTCACCGCCTCTGCTTCCCCCTACTTCTCCAAAGTGAGCACGACAGGCGTCACCACCACTGTTCGAGGACTTGAGCTGTCGTACGTGAAGGCGCCTTCGATGAAAACGGTCTTGCCCAGGAGCGCTTGAGGCTCCACTCCCGCCAGGACCTTCTTGAGCACCCGGTTGTTCAGTTCGTCCCCGACGTCCCCAAATTGCATCTGGTTGGTAAATAATCCAAAGGTGATGAAGCCTACCGCATCACGCAGGGCCGTGCCCGAAATGATCGGCCCGACTTGAACCTGCACATCTGTCGGCTGCCCTCCGAGTGGCAGGCTGACCGTGATCAGGCCGTTCATCGACGAGGTGTCAATCCTGGTCACTTTCCCGTTGAAGCGGATCAGAAAATTATCGGCCCCTCCGACATCGTGTCCGAACTGCTTCGCTGTTGCAGCCGGGTCCTTTCGAAGAGCGGGAATGAGGATGCGCGCATCCGTGGCCTCGCTTCGGACCGCGGGAACTACCTTGGCATCCCAGATCCCGTCCACATAGCTCACCTTGTTGAAGGTCTCTCCGGCAGGATTCAGGGTGCTGTTCGCAGTGTAACTGCCGATCGGTCGTACTGTTGCAAGCTGTCCACTTAACGCAAGCGCCACCAGCACGACGACAACTGCCACGAGCATAAGAATGCGGATAAGACGCCTATGCTTTTTCGCTTCGGTCATGACTCCTTGCCTTCTCTCAGACGCAGTACAAGACTCCCAAGTCTATCGAATTTTTCTTTGCCGTGGCACACCAGGCCGAGTTCGAAGCTTTCTTTCATTTTCGTCTATTTCCGTTACTACGCGAAATTATCGCGAATGTGTTAATTTGTCAAGCGATAAAAGAATAATTATAAAACTTAAAATAAGATAAAATGGCTTTGACACTTTTTAATATTTGTGATATTTTGTCTTTCGTCATGCAAGTCAATAAAATATCGAAGGTTACGCTGGACAATCCCTTCGATGCCTCCCCTGATGAGGTAAGAAACAGAGCGAAAGAGATAAGAAAAAAGATAGTCTGGATGAACTCACACGCAGGCCAGGGTCACACGGGCGCAGACCTGTCGGAAACGGATATCCTGGCTGCCCTGTTTTTTCGAGTGCTGAAGTATCGACGAGACTTCCCGCAGGATTCGGATCGAGATAGATTCATCCTCAGCAAGGGTCATGGCGTCGGCGGGCTCTACTGCACCCTCGCAGAGGCGGGACTTCTGGAGGAGTCACTACTGCAGACCTATCTGCAGTTCGATTCAAGGCTTCCCGGTCACCCAGTCCGTCAGAAGACCCCTTTCATAGAAATCAACACGGGCGCCCTGGGCCACGGTCTTTCGGTTGGTGTCGGGCTCGCTTTGAGCGCGAAAAAGAGCGGCCGCGGTTTTCGCGTTTTCGTCCTCCTGGGGGACGGTGAGCTTCAGGAAGGCTCCAACTGGGAAGCCGCGATGAGCGCGGCCCATTTCAAACTCGACAATCTTGTCGCCATCGTAGACAGGAACACCCTGCAGCTGGCTGACAGGACGGAAACAATCATGGCGCTGGAACCATTGGACCGCAAGTGGGAGAGCTTCGGCTTCGACGTGAAGGGGGTGGACGGCAACGATCCGGCGGCATTCATCGAGGCGGTGGGTTCGCTGGATCCCGCGTGCGGCAAGCCGCATGTGATCATCGCGCATACGGTAAAGGGAAAGGGAGTGTCATTCATCGAGGACCGGGCGGCCTGGCATCACAAGATCCCCGTAGGGGACCAGGTGCGCGAGGCCATCGAGGAGCTCGAGTGATGGAGCAGGCCCGCAAACAGGACCTGCGTGAGGTCATGGTGCAGGCGCTCATCCGGGCGGTCGATGAGGGCAAGAACCTCGTCGTCGTGGTGAGCGATTCCGCGAGCACCTCCCAAATCGGGCCGTTTCAGTCCCGCTTCCCCGAGCGGCTGATAAACGTGGGAATCGCTGAGCAGAACCTGATGGGTATTGCCGCCGGTCTTTCCCTCGGGGGGTACACGGCTGTCACGGCGAATGCAGCCCCTTTTGCCACTTCCCGCGCCAACGAGCAGCTGAAGAACGACATCTGCTATTCTCGAACAAACGTCAAGGTCATGGGCCTTCACGCGGGGGTCGCATACGGCCCGCTCGCGAGCACTCACCATGCCATCGACGACATCTCGATCCTGCGCGGCCTGGGCAATATCCTGATCTTCGCGCCCTCGGATCCCCCGGAAGCCGACGGCGTGTTCCGCTACTCCTTCGACTACGACGGCCCCGTGTACGTCAGGATGGATAATGTCGCGTTTCCCTTTCTCCACGAGCCCGGCTACCATTTCCAGCCCGGGAAGGTCGACATCCTGAAGGAAGGAGAGGATCTGGCGATCTTCTCCATGGGTTCCGTGACGTGGGAGGCGCATTCAGCAGGTGAGGCGCTGGTACGGCTGGGGATTCATGCGGAAATCATCAACGTTCCATCGATACGGCCTGCTGACCCTGAAGGCATCTATCGTTCAGCTTTGAAAACTGGACGCGTCCTTACTGTAGAAGAGCATTCGGTACACGGAGGGCTGGGCAGCCTTGTCTCGGAAGTTCTGGCCGAGCGCGGCGCCGGCGTGCGCGTGAGCCGGCTCGGAATCCCCGAAGGCGAGTTCTCTAAAGCTGGACCAAGATCGGCCATCCGCGCATATTATGGCATCGACAAGGATGGCATACTGAGAAAGGCGCTGGAGGTCCTCGGCCGGACAGCGTGAAGCTGTCCGGTGAGCAGAGGGGGGAGCCTGCTTCGAAGGCAGGGATGGAGCATGAAGGACAGGTATATTCTTGCCATAGACCAGGGAACGAGTGCCACCAAGACGGTCATCTTCGACTCCGAAGGACAGGTTGCCGCCAGGGCGAGCGCCCCCCTCGCTTCCTCGTTTCCTCGACCGGGATTCGTCGAGCAGGATCCCGAAGCTATCTATCGCAGTGTGCTCGAATCCGTTGGGGCCTGTCTCGAGTCATTTCGCGGCCGGATCTCCGACGATTTCTCCGGCATCCTCGCTTGCGGGATTTCAAATCAGAGAGAAACTTTCGTCCTCTGGGACAGGAAGGGCGCCCCCCTGGCGCCCGCGGTAGTGTGGCAGTGCAAGAGATCAGTCGATATCTGCGAGCGCTTGCGCTCCTCGGGCATCGGGGAGGAGATCAGGGAGCGAACCGGCCTGCTCATCGACCCCTACTTTTCGGCCACGAAGATCATCTGGCTCGCAGAGAATGAAAGGCGCGTGCGCGGGGAGATCGACGCGGGGCGCGCGTTCTTCGGCACCGTGGACGCATGGCTCGCATTCCGATTGACAGGGGGACAGACCTACGCCACCGACCACACGAACGCTTCTCGCACCCTCCTTTTCAACATCACAGAGCTCGACTGGGACAGACGGCTCCTTGCCGAATGGCACCTCGAGGGGCTGCGGCTCCCCGAGGTGCATCCATCATCACACCGCTACGGCGAGACGGATTTCGATGGGAGGCTCCCCACCCCGATCCCCATCTCCGCGATGATCGGAGACTCACACGCCGCTGCCTTCGGAGAGCAGTGCCTCACCCCCGGGGCCGCGAAGGCAACCATAGGCACGGGATCTTCGATCATGATGAACGTCGGCCAACGGCGTCGCGCAGCCCAGGGCGCATTGGTGAGCACGATCTGCTTCAGCTTGGAGGACCGGGTGGACTATGCTCTTGAAGGGATTATCGTCAGCTGCGGCGCAACCATTGCATGGCTGCGGGACCAGCTGGGTATGCTGGCGGAGAGCAGGGACTCGGAATCGATGGCGCGCGATGTGGCAGACAATGGGGGTGTCTACCTCGTGCCGGCTTTCAGCGGGCTTGGCGCTCCATGGTGGAGGATGGATCTGCGTGCGGCTATCCTGGGCTTGACATTCGGTTCGACGAAAAACCACATTGTCAGGGCTGCCCTGGAGTCAATACCCTATCAGATCGCGGAGGTAATCGCCGCAATGGAGGCGGACGGCGTGGTTCAGCTGACGGAGCTCAAGGTGGACGGGGGAATCACGGAGAACAACTTCGTGATGCAGTTCCTCGCCGATCTGCTGCCAGCGGCTGTTGTCTGCAACGGGGTCGAGGATGTGTCTGCCCTCGGAGCAGCTGGCCTCGCCGGTCTTGAAGCCGGGCTGTACCCCGACCTCGACGCGTTGGCCGGATTCAAGAGCGCGCCCAGGCGATTCACCGCAGGCCTCCAGAGCAGCGCCGCCAAGAAATGCCAGAGACAATGGAAAAAAGCAGTAACGACGCTTCTCTGACGATGCTCGCTCTCCAGAGGCGGCGGAAGATCCTCGAGCTGCTCCAGGAGGATGGCAGCGCGCGGGTCAGCTCCCTCAGCAGGCTGTTCAAGGTTTCCGAGCCAACCGTCCGTCAGGACCTTGAAAAGCTCGAGGAAGAGGGATTTGTCATCCGTGAGCACGGCGGGGCCTTCCTCAAAAGCGTTCCCCAGCAGGTGAAAAGCCTGAGCCTCCAGCACCTGGAGAACATGGACAAGAAGTCCCGCATCGGCCGCAGGGCAGCGGAGCTGGTGCAGGATGACGACTCCCTGATCCTCGATTCCGGCTCCACCACGACAGAGGTCGCGAAAAACCTCTCCCTCAAGAAGAACCTCAAGATCGTGACGAATGCGTTGAATATTGCTCTGTTGCTAGGAACGGAGATTTCCTTTGAAATAATGGTCACCGGCGGAGAGTTCAAACCCCCGACTCTCTCCCTCACCGGCGAGAAGGCGGGGAAGTTTTTCGAACAGATTCACGTAGGAAAATGCTTCCTCGCCGCGGGCGGGATAAGCCTCGAGGCGGGACTGACGTATCCCGGGTTCATCGATATCCACGTAAAAAAGGCCATGATCAACGCTGCGGCCGAGGTTTATGTGGTTGCGGACTCGACCAAGATAGGAAAAGTGTCTTTCGCTTCGCTGGGTCCCATCGACCTGGTCGGCTGCATCATCACGGATGACGGCATTTCCGACTCGGACAGGATGGCCCTGGAGTCAAAAGGCGTGAAGGTCATCATCGCGTAAGAGACTGCGCCCAGCGGCCAAGAGATCGAGCCGACGCGGAAGCGAAAGCACATCGAGGAATACCGGAAAGCGATCCGGGATTTAAAAGAAG
>Ga0187878_1001000_pt1 | contig 29377 bp, 30 predicted proteins | sample June2016WEW_17_1_FD_132979 | JGI IMG/M metagenome (GOLD analysis project Ga0187878, IMG submission 132979) | Peatland microbial communities from SPRUCE experiment site at the Marcell Experimental Forest, Minnesota, USA - June2016WEW_17_150 | ecosystem: Environmental > Terrestrial > Soil >...
ACCGAATATTGCCAGCGGCGTGGCAATATTGATCCCCATGATCCCTGCCGAGATCACGATTGCCCGACCCAATCCCAATCGTTTCGTGACGACAGGCGTGATAACAGTGCCAAGCAAGAATCCTATTGCGCCCACTGTGCCTAGTAATCCAATGAGCACAGGAGAGAAACTCAAGATATTGAGAAGAAAGATCACAAAGACTGCTCCGGATATGGCGGAACCGAAATTCGCCGTTGCGGTGCATGCTGTGATTCTCCAAAGGGTCGCATTGTCAAAGACAATTCGTATTCCCTCCTTCATCTCTGCAAAGAAGTCCGGACGTCCAGTCGGAGAATTACTTTCCGGCTTGGCTTCCCGTTTTCTGATGGAAATCAATGACAGAGCAGAAATGAGGTAGCCGATTGCATCAACAGCAATCGTAGTCGCTCCTCCTACGAGCTGGTAGACGAATCCTGCTACTGCCGGTCCTACCACCTGCGCGCCTGAAGCGCTGGTTTGAAGTTTAGAATTCCCTTCCACCAAGTCTTCCCGATCTAACAGGACTGGCAGGTATGATTGGTACGATATCTCAAAGAAGACAGTGAAGATGCCATTGACAGCGGCCACCGCATACAACTGATAGAGCGTCAGTGTTGATAGGAAGAATGCCAGCGGAATTGACGCCAAACCCGCCATGCGACCGAAATTGCACACTACCATTATGGAGCGCTTTCTGAGCCGGTCAGCCCAGACGCCAACAAACAATCCCAAGATAGGGAAGAAGAGCGTCTGAAGAGCCATCAGCAAGCCAATCTCAAACGCGCCTGCGTGCAGACTTAGGACAGCAAGAATCGGCAAAGCAAGGTTTGTGAACTGATTGCCAATTTGACTGACTGTATCACTCAACCACAACCGATTGAAGTCGCGGTGTGACCAAAGTCGACCGTAAGAAAGGCTCTTCAACTAACCTGTCCTGCCGCACTTACCCCACACATGTATTCGAAAAGGAGGAAACGCGCTCTTCATAAAGTCAGAACCATCGGAGGGAAAATAAGGTTACTCATCGTGACGACACGGACGTGAGTCGTGGAATGATCATTTTGCCGGTGCCTGAACCGGTTCTGTCAATTTTGGTTTAAGAAGTTCTCTCGCTTCTCTTTGGAGTGTCTGCAATTCTTCGAACTGCTTATCGCAGGGAGGGCACCTTCACTTCGAACATTTGACCAGGCTCCTCGGCCTTCTGCAACGTAGTCCAGTGGCTATTGGGGCATCTGCTCACTCGGAAATGAGACGCGCCCAGACTGATGCACAGCAGGTTAGAGAGAACACTCTCGCAAGGATCCAGCTTGCCAGGCAACTCCCTAGGTAAGCCAGACAGGTCTCAGAGTCGGAGGAGCACGTGTTGAATGAAAGCACAGAGATGATAGGTTACTGCGGCTACAACTGCCACCTTTGCGCTGCTCGATCCGAAGACCCTGCGGTAAGGCAGAGACTCGTTGACGGATGGAGAAAACTGTTCGGTCATGAGATGTATACTGCAGAGAACGTGAAATGCGACGGCTGCCCAAGCGATGGCCAAGTCGCAGACAAGGAATGCAGGGCTAGACCCTGCGCAAAAGAGAAGGGCGTCACAAACTGCGTTTACTGCGAGGCTTTTCCATGTGAGAAACTGAAGCCTTTGATTCCGCCGATCTTCTTCGCCTCAGAGGTCGAATACGACCTGTGCATGAGACAATTTGACAGCCGGCCGAATCTCACCAAGATACTGATTGAGAGAGGAAAATCTCCGTTCTGGGTTGATCGAGCGCCCAAAAGCTGGACCAACAAAGCTCATTTAGGATAGAAGCGATCTCGTCGGTTTCTCAGACCGGCAAGGGTACACTCCATCGATCTTTCATTTCTAAACAACATTGCTCGTTGTTTGTGCTCGCGTCACGAACGATCAAGAAATGTCCGAACTTTGTAAAGAAGGAGATTCACATTTAGGGTGGATTGGAACAACCCGTGATGAGAGGTCCATGCCGATCAGAGTCACTGAAGAGTCCAAAGTGAGCATGCTGGAGATTCTAGACGAAGAAGGCAACTGCGATGATGCCCTAAGGCCTAAGCTCACAGACAACCAAATCAAGGAACTCTACGAACTGATGGTCCTGACGAGAACATTTGATAACTTGGCCCTGAAACTGCAACGCGAAGGCAGAATCGGAACCTACCCTTCTAGCAGAGGGCAAGAGGCGACACAGGTAGCTAGCGCGTACGCCCTTGACGCTAATGATTGGATCTTCCCTGCATTCAGAGAATGCGGCGCCTACATCACCAAGGGTTGGCCAATGGACATGCAGTATCAGTACTGGGCAGGAGATGAAAGAGGAAGTAAGGTCCCTGACAACAACCACATCTTTGCGATATCCATTCCCGTTGGAACTCAGGTTCCCCACGCCGTAGGATTTGCATGGGCTGCGAAACTCAGAGGGGACAAGATCGCGGTCCTAGCGTACTTTGGAGACGGTGCCACATCGGAAGGCGATGTTCACGAAGGCATGAACTTCGCGGGCGTATTCAAAGTCCCCGTTGTTCTATTATGCCAGAACAACCAATGGGCGATTTCGGTTCCCAGAAGCAGACAGACCGCTGCCAAGACACTGGCTCAGAGAGCCTTCAGCTATGGGTTTGAAGGCATTCAGGTCGACGGAAACGATGTCTTCGCAGTCTACAAAGCCACCAAGAATGCAGTCGAAAAGGCGCGGTCAGGCAATGGACCGACTCTAATTGAATGCGTCACCTACAGAATGGCCGACCACACCACGTCAGACGATGCTCAAAGGTACAGAACAAATCAAGAACTCGAAGAATGGGCAAAGCGCGACCCGATCGAAAGACTACGCAAATACATGAAGAAGAACAACCTATGGAGCAGTGAGTACGAGAACAAGGTGCAGACAGAAGCCTCAGAGAAGGTCCGAGTTGCGGTCGAAAAGTTCGAGTCCGTGAAGCCTCAGGAGGCCGAAGACGTCTTCGCTTGGACATACGCCGAATTGCCGCCTAACCTGAGGAAACAGTACGAAGAACTCGCTCATTCTCTCAGAGGTCGAGACTGATTTGGCTCAGCTCAACCTCGTCGGAGCTGTCCGATTGGCCCTAAAGCAGGAGATGGAGAGGGATCCCAACGTGGTTGTCTTAGGAGAAGATGTTGGGATAGATGGCGGAGTATTCCGAGCAACGGAGGGTTTGGTCCAAGAGTTCGGGGAGAACAGAGTTATTGACACACCACTCTCCGAATCCGGAATAGTCGGTGTCGCAATAGGCTTGGCGCTTTATGGTCTCAAACCTGTCGCAGAGATACAATTCGAAGGCTTCCTCTACCCAGCCCTAGACCAAATAATCTCTCACGCCGGCCGAATCAGGAACCGGTCCAGAGGAAGATTTCATGTACCGCTCGTAATCAGGTTCCCATATGGTGGCGGAATCCGCGCACCAGAACATCATTCAGACAGCCCGGAGGCTCTGCTCGTCCACACTCCTGGAATCAAAGTCGTGGTACCTTCCACCCCACACGACGCAAAGGGGCTACTGACCTCCGCGATCAGAGATCCAGACCCAGTTCTCTTCATGGAGCCCAAACGGATCTATCGTGCAATTGTCGAGGATGTCCCGGAAGACAACTACACAGTTCCTCTCGGCGAAGCAAGAGTTGTCAGAGAAGGCAGTGATGTCACGCTGGTCTCCTGGGGAGCCATGGTGCGATACTCAAACGAAGCCGCTGAGAACGTAGGGGACAGAATAAGCGTCGAAGTTATCGATCTTCGTACTCTCTCACCGATGGATACCGCAGCGATAACCAAGTCTGTTGAAAAGACAGGAAGAGCGGTAGTTGTCCATGAGGCGCCTAGAACAGCCGGCCTTGGAGCCGAGGTCACCGCCATTATTAACGAGACTGCCTTCCTTAACCTTGAAGCACCGGTCGAACGCGTCACTGGCTTCGACGTGCCGTTCCCACAGCACAAGCTGGAGAACTATTATCTTCCGAACACAGAGAGAATCGTTAAAGCAATTGAGAAAGTTGCCAACTTCTAGATGATTTGTCATGCCAACAGATTTCAAGTTCCCCGACATCGGAGAGGGGATCACCGAGGGAGAAATCGTAAAGTGGCAAGTCAAGGAAGGCGACCGAATAGAACAACATCAGACGATAGCTAGCATTGAAACTGACAAGGCAATAGCCGACATACCATCTCCCAGGTCCGGGGTAATACTGAAGATCCACCACAAGGAAGGCGACATTATCAAAGTCGGAGAAACCCTCGTAACGATCGGAGAACCAGGCGAAATCATCGAGAAGCCACCAGAACTTCCCAGTCGCCCTACGGCTTCAGTTGTAGGGGTATTGGAAGAAGCGCATGCCGTGTCTCCGCGGCCTCCACGAATCACCGCTACTCCCGCCACTCGAAGATTGGCAAGAGAGCTCAGCGTCGACTTGTCGGAGATAGCAGGTACTGGCCTGGAAGGCAGGATTACCGAAGATGACGTTCGCAAATTCGCCCAGTCGAAGAAGGAGAGGGTCGAGGTAGTCACGAAGTCTGCTGAGAAGCGCGATGCCTACGGATGTTATGACGCCATTCCGATGAAAGGTGTCCGTCGAAGTACGGCCAAGAGGATGGTCGAATCATTTAGGACCGCAGTTCATGTTACGCATATGGATGATGCCGACGTAACGGAACTTGTCGCGTTCAGAGAGAAACAGAACAAGATCGCCGAAAAAAGAGGCATGCATCTCACATACCTGCCGTTCATCGTGAAAGCCGTAGTGGCGGCTCTGAAACAGTACCCGTATCTGAATTCTTCAGTAGAAGATGAGCACGAAGAGATCATTCTCAAGAAATACTACAACATAGGCGTGGCAGCTGACACGCCGGACGGCCTCATCGTTCCAGTCGTCAAGGATGCTGATCAGAAGGACATCTTCACCATCGCTCAAGAAATCGAGAACCTAACTGAAAAAGCGCAATTACGCGAGATAAGCCTCTCAGACCTCAAGGGAGGAACCTTTACGATAACGAACATCGGCTTCATCGGAGGAACATATGCGACGCCGATAACCAACTATCCAGAAACTGCGATTCTTGCAACAGGGCGCATACGCGAAAGACCGGTTGTCCGAGACGGACAGATCGTGATTCGGAGCATCATGCCCCTGTCGCTGTCTTTTGATCATAGAGTCACTGATGGAGCTCTCGCCGCACGCTTCGTGAACATGATTATGAAATTCCTGCAGGACCCTGCGCTCCTACTATAGTGTGTTCCCCCTCCAGGTTGCACGCTCGTACAAGAGGATCTTCAGACACGATACTTGCTCTTGGACTGCAACCATTTACGAATGTCTACCGAATTCGTCTCAAGCCCTTCGGATATCGCAATGCTAGGTCTGTGTGCTCTGGGATGTTTATCTTCCCGTGGCTAGAAAGACTAGCATGAGTGTTGCCAAGATCGCGGCTGTGGCAATCTTGAGCTGGAAACTCATCTTTCTAGTCTTGTGACGGAACGCGAACATTCCTAGTATTACTCCGACAAAGCCTCCTGCGAGAGAAATCAGAAAGAACCACTTCTCCGGCACTCTTTCTGAATTCACTTCTGCGCTCATCTTGTCGAATCCCATCAACACAAGACTACCAGCATTTAGGAGAACTAAGTAGATCCAGACTAGATTACCGACCAATCAGAATCACCACTAGTATGCCACTCGGGAGCGGCGAGGAAGAAACACGACGAGCACAGTTGAGAGTCCTGAGACTATGGCAAGCGTAAGGAAGATCGTGGGTAACAGCGAGAGGTTGGTTCCGACCGCAAGGCCAACTATCAAGGGCCCAACTGAGTTTCCTCCAAGTATTCCCACGCCCCACACGATTGCGTTCGATAATGACAGGAATCTCGGCGGCACCACGTCAGAGACGGCTGAGAGGAATACGGGATAGCTACTGTAGGTGAAGAACCCGAAGAGTGCCAAGCAGATCACAGCTATGATCGGATTCGAGAGCATATAGAGGTAGAAGACGAACGACAAACTCTGGCCTGCCGTGTTCACGGCAAGCGATGCCTTCCTATGTATATCAGAGAAGTGGCCGAATATGATCTGTCCAGGAACGCCGAGCACTATCGCAAGCATCATTATCACACCCACACCGAAACTGAACGAATAGTGTTGAACTTGCACAATGAATACTGAGAGAAAGGCCACAACGCCCTGACCGAAGGTTCCTCGAATCACTCCGATCATCGTCAGCACTATTACATTTCTCACAGCGGACCGATCGAGCCCGCCGGATTTTCCGGCCACGTTCTCGCGCTCGAGCATCTCTGTAGTGTTCTGTGCATCGAGCGTATCCCCTCGTTTCCCTTCAAGTGGGAAAAGTCCGATCAGAGCAGCAGGAATGAGTCCCAAAATCCCGAGCATAACAACGCCGTACGGCAGACTAAGTGTGGAGATCAAGACAACGACAATGGTCGGGTATAATGTTCGCCCTAGACTGCCGACAGCGCCGTTCAGTCCAAGCGCTTTCCCGGTCTTAGAAGATGGGTAGGCTTGACTGAGAACAGCTCCGCCCACAGGGTGGGCGACTGCGGAGCCTAGGCCGCCAATTGCCGCAAAGAAGACGAGTGCAGGATACACGTCTAAAGGTAGCAAAGATCGAATTGCGCCTGCCGTGACTGACCATCCAGTTCCGATGACACCGACCGCCATCATTGCCAGACCTGCCAACAGGAGTGCGCCGTTTCGTCTGAATCGATCTGATAAATGGCCGATTGCTGGGCTTCCGATGACTGAGGTTATGCTCCACATTGCCGCGACCACGCCTAGTTCTGGTGCGGCAAGGCCGAAGATGGTGAGCAGTAGTGGAAAGATGGAGAGCGGTACCATGGATACGCCGTCGTTCACGAAATGGGTGAGAGAGGTCAGAATTAGCGCTCGTTTCTGGTGCGGCGTCTCATAGAACAGACGTTCTTCACCTAGTCTGATGTGTTCGCTTGATTGGACTCGTTGAATCCGATCATGACGGTGCCCAAGTTAGGGTCGTTAGGATTCCAACCCGCCTTCTGTGAGAAGCGGAAGTGCACTGGGATCGTTATTGTGATCGAGACGACATCTTTGACGCCCGGAACTTCCTCGACTTCTGGGAATGGCAGAGCCCTGTACGTGAGTTTCAGCGGCTTGCCTCGGGCTTGAGTAAGCGCTTCGCGATAGAGGACCAGGCTTTTGCCTAGGAAGAGAGAGGTCGGGTCCTTCGAGAGTCTTTCGTACTGGCCTGGTTGCCAGACCTCTTCGCCCACAATCTGTTCCCCATTAAGGATGACGATGATGGGGCCAGGCGGATGCCTCAAAGCCGGAGAATGAGAAATCATCACAACATGTTGACGAGCAAGTGCTTCTCTGATTCCTTCATTGACGATGTCCATTCCCGGCAGCCCAAGACGACTGTTCGCGTCGCTCTCAATCTCACGTAGTGAGTCTCTGTCCTCATCGGGCACAACCCAGCACGCTACAACGCCGGGTGTCTCCAGTAGCCGTTTGACGACAGCCTCGACCGCGTCCATGGAATCGTCGTCTCGGTGCGCGTCAACCGATTCTGTAACGTGGATGAGTTCTCGGAATCTGGATCTTCTTCTCTATTGGAAGTTGACTGTATGCTGTGTCAACCATCGCGACAGCGGGAAAGACCACTTTCGCGTCATCGATCGGTCCATAAAGTATGAAGTCAGCGCCGACGGCCGCGGTTGTGGCGTTCACCGAAGCAAGACATGGCTTGACTGCCTGCTCGCCCATCTTGGTTTTCAATCCCTTCCATAAGGCAACTGCATTGTGAGCGCCACATCCAACTGGGAAACCTAACTCATCTTTCAGTTCGTACATAGCCCGGAGAGCTGAGCCGAGCGTGGGCAGATCAAGAACGCATGTGTCAATAAGTGGTTTCTCTATTCCGAATTCTTGTCTCTTGCCTACGAGTTCTCTGATCGCGCTCGTCCGGCCTGCGGTGCTGAAGTCCTTCATGTTGTATGCAAGAAAGACCGAACTTTTGACACCGGATTCGTGGATTGCTTTCAACTCGTCTGGTTTGCTGCTTGGATTGATCGAGTTGTAGACCACGCGATCAAGAATTCCCTGCTCCTTAGCATATGTGAGACCTACGGCTCTGAATTGTTCCGAAGGGCTATCGATCAGAATAGGTGCTTTCGTGAGATCTATCACAAAGTCGATGGCCTTCTTCATGGCGGGAGCGCTCGCAGCTACGACATCTATCATGGCCGGGTTTCCGGTCTTGTCAGACATTTCATCCTGAGCCTTTACGAGCGCTTCCGCTGCTGCTTCATCGAATGTGCCAGCGTTCTCATCTTTCACGATCTTGTGGCCGTGATAGAACAAGGTTCCAACGAGGACGACAGGGCGTTGTCCTGGAACGCCTCCGACACTGATTCCTCCAATCTGGAAGACCTTTTGTTCAGCTTTGAAATTCCACAAGCGTATAGGCATCTCCAATTCGAGCGTTGCTGGCTCTACGAGCCTAGGCTCTTTGATAAAGGCACTTGCTCAGTGTAGGCTGCGGCAATCGACTAACGATTCAGATGAGCAATCACTGTTTTCGTTTCATTGCGAAGAGAACTTTCTCGGCTATGATAGGGAGATCAAAAACCCTTGAACCGGTCGTGTAGGCAACGGCGTTCGCAAGAGCCACGGCCGGCAAATCAACTGGGGGCTCGCCCATCGCCTTTGCGCCGAATGGGCCGATCGCTCCCGGATACTCGACGATGATTGTTTGAATTTCCGGTATGTCAAGCGAGGTTGGAATATAGTAGTCTCCCAGTGTAGGGTTGGCAACCATTCCGCCCGTATGAACGAGCTGTTCCATCAGTCCGTATCCGAGTCCTTGGATGGTTCCGCCTTCGATCTGTCCTTCAACGGAGAGCGGGTTGATTGCGCGGCCAGCATCGTAGGCTGCGGTGATCTTGACTGGCTTCACGACGCCTAGTTCCATGTCGACTAGCACTTCGGCTACGACGGCTCCGTACGTGTACTGCAGATATGTTGTTCCTTGACTGTTCTCACTTTCGAACTCGCATTTCGGTGCAATGTAGTGGCCTGTCTCTGTGAGGCTAATGTGTCTCTTGTAGCATTCCTCGACGATCTTCTTGAACGGAACAGCTCGTTTGGGATCATCAATGTGGCTGACGTGTTCGTCTCTGATCGTCAGCTTTGAGGGTTCGCAGCGGAGAGAGTCGCTGGCCACGTTGAGTAGTTTCTCCTTAAGTTTCTGTGCAGCGATCTGTGTAGCTCTTCCTCCGATCACGATGACTCGTGAGGCAACCGTCGGCCCGGTCTCTTGGCATGAAGCCGTGTCAGGCCGGTCGAGCTCGAACAGGTGAATCGGGAGGCCTAATGTCTCCGCGGCGACTTGAGCAAGCCCGGAGATCGCGCCTGTCCCGTATTCGGTCAGGGCTGTTCGTACAATGATCTTGGTGTCAGGCTTGATCACGATGTGAACGTAAGCGTAGTCGCTGCCCTCTGGCCCGAGGCTGTTTCCGTGATACATCAGGGCGATGCCGATTCCACGTCGGAACGGGCCGCGGTCGCGACTGAACTCTAGCCGTTTCTTTTGCCAGTCGGATGCTTCTGTTGCGCGTTTGGTGCATTCTTCAAGCCCGCACGCTTCATCTACGAGTTGACTTGTTGCTGTGAGGGTGCCTGGTCTGAGGATATTCTTGAGCCTAAGGTCGAGCGGATCCATGTCAAGCTTCTTCGCCAGCTCGTCCATCTGTGATTCGGCTGCGAAGTGAACTTGAGGGCTTCCGAAACCCCTGAATGAACCAGCCATCGTATTGTTCGTATACATGCAATACGCGTCGGTCTTCACGTGTGGAATCACATATGGTCCTGTTGCGTGGAAGCATGCTCGGATGATCACTAGCGGTCCGAGCGACGCGTAGGCACCAGTATCCGACACAACGAGTGCTTCCGAAGCGGTCAGGCGTCCGTCATTCTTCGCACCGGTCTTCAGTGTGATCACGAATGGATGACGTTTCGTATGGGCTATCATTGACTCGTATCGAGTGTAGGCGAGGATGGCTGGTCTGCCGGTCTTCTGCGCCACCATCGCAGTAATGGCGCACACATCCACCGGCATCTCATCCGATTTCGGTCCGAAGGCCCCGCCTGTCGTCGCCTGAATCACTCTCACTTTGTCAGCGCTAAGCCCGAGCACTTTGGCGACTCCAGTCTGCACGTAGAAGGGTGTCTGCATCGAGCCGACGCAGGTGATTGATCCATCCTTCTCAACCCACGCCATACCAACCTCCGGTTCCAAAGGCACGGGGTCCTGAAACTGCGTCTTGTACGTATTCTCGATTATCACGTCGGCTTGTCGGAATCCTTCTTTCACGTCACCTTTCCTGACTCTGAGATATTTTGCGACATTTCCACTGTCGTGGATGAGAAGGGAATCCGGCTTCATCGCTTCAACCGGCGACGTTACGACTGGAAGACGCTCATAGTCAACAGAGATCCTATCAGCCGCTTCCTCGGCAGTTTCCGAATCTCCGGCGGCGACTACAGCTATTGCTTCACCGTGGCATCTCACCTTCTTGCTCGCCAAGAGAGGTCGGTCAGGCAACAGAGCGTATGCCTCGTTGATTCCAGGAATGTCCTCCGCAGTTAGTACCGCTAAGACGCCGACAATCTCCCTTGCTGCTTGCGTGTTGATTCGCTTGATAAGCGCGTGAGGGACAGTTGACCTTACAACTTTCACTGAGAGGGCATCTTTGGGTGCGATATCGGACGTATAGAGTGGGAGACCAAGCACCTTGTCAAGCGCGTCAAGTCGCTGAATCCTCTTGCCGACTAGTGTGAAGCCTCGTGCTTCGCGCAGCTTCTGTACGGCCGCTGTTTCTGTCAACTCTCGACCCTCGATGTCTCTCCCGCAGCCTCGTGGATGGCGTCGATGATCTTGTAGTATCCAGTGCAGCGACAGAGGATCCCACTTATCGCTTCCTTGATCTCTTCCTTAGATGGGCTCGGATTGTGATCGAGCAGATTCTTGCCAGCCAGCACCATAGCTGGGGTGCAGAAGCCGCACTGTGCTGCATTGTATTTCATCAGAGCTTTCTGGACCGGGTGTAGCCTCTCGCGAGTGCCTACCCCCTCGATTGTCGTGATCTTCTTGTCTCTTGCTTGCACTGCAAGTACGAGACAGGAGTTGACGAGTCGGCCATCCATGATGACTGTACATGTGCCGCAATCTCCGGTTCCGCAGCCCTCCTTCACTCCCTTCAGATCGAGCCGATCTCTCAAAACGTCGAGCAGCCGCTCTGTGGACTCGACGACGAGCGCGTGATCCTTACCGTTCACATTGAACTTCACAAGATGTCTAGCCAATTGAATTCACTACTCGAGGATTCTCTGCTGGCAATCGACGAGCGCTCGGCGAAGTAGCACCTTTACGGCCTCTTCTCGATATTCAGCTGAGGCACGGAAATCGGATGTCAAAGCCAGTTCGTCTCCAAGCCGGTCCACACCCGACTCGATCGTCCGCTCGTTCAATTCCTTGCCAACAATTTCCTTCTCCACGTTCTCAGCTCTCTGCGGAATCTTGGCCTCAAGACGGTTCAATGCAATCCTTGCGGTCTTGATTTTCGTATCTCTCTCATTCAGTTGAAGAAAGGCAGCGATGGACACCAACGCAATAATCAGAATATTCCTCATTCCAAGCTTCTGAAATGAACATGCGGATCGGCGGCTGGGTTCCGGGAAAGAAACCTCCGAGAGAATCTCGCCACTACCTAGAGCTGTCCTTCGTTTCGCAATCATGAATTCCCGTAATGGTACTTCACGCGTTCCGCTCTTGCGGATCGTTTTCACTTTTGCGTCTAGTACCAGGAAGACCGGAAGTAGATCCTCTGAGGATGAAGCCGCACATATGTTCCCTCCTACCGTGGCTACGCTCCTAATGTTAGGCGAGCCAAATTTGGTGACCACGTCGCTGAGTAATCTTCCCCAGGTTGAGTTGTTACTTTCCGCTTCGAGGTCAGCGATTGTAGTCAACGCGCCGATTCTGATCTTGCCATCCTCTCGCCTGACGTATCTGAGTTCAGAAAGACCTGAGAGATCAACGAGATTCTTGGCGACGACTTGCTTTTTCTTGATACGTGGCAGGAGGTCTGTCGCACCAGCTACTGGAAGCGTCTCGGAGGCGTTCTCTTCAAGATAGTTGAGTGCGTCGTCGAGGCCGAGCGGGACATAGACATTGAATCTAGGGATGGCTCATCCCCCGCTTACTGGCGGAATCACGAGTATGACGTCGCCATCCTTCAACGGAACTGACATATCAACTGGTTTCAGAAGGATGTTGTTGATGTACACGAATACGTAGTCCCTGAGGTGGCCTTCCCCATCGAATAACACATTCCTTGGCGTCTTGCCGTACCGCTCACCGAGGACTCGCAGCAGCTCGCCGACATTCTTGGCGTCCAAAGTGATCTCTCCTCCTCCAGCGGCTGTTCTAAGCTCGTGAAAGAGCCTAACCTTCACCGTCCCCACTATGATTTCAGCTCGTTCTTCTGGGCTCGGAGACTGTTGAATAGGCGTTCTGATGTGATCGGCAGAGTGAAAGATCGAACTCCGGTTGCGTCGTAGATGGCGTTCGAGATTGCCGCCGCAACTGGAACGATCGCGATCTCTCCAACTCCCTTTGCTCCAAACGGTCCCGTCTTCTCGTATGTCTCAACAGGCACGACCTCGATCTCAGGCACATCAGAAATCGTTGGAATCAGATATGTTGTGAAATTCGGAGTCAACAGATGTCCATTCTCGATGATTGCGTCCTCGGTCAACGCGTATCCCAAACCTTGCACAACAGCTCCCTCGCATTGCCCACTGAAACCTTGAGGGTTGACCACCTTGCCCGAATCGGGAGCGATCAGAAATCGCAGCGTCTTCGTCTTGCCAGTCAACGTGTCGACTTCAACGAGCGCGATTGCCGTCGCGTACATGAAAGACCAGTGCGGAATCTCAATAGTACCTTCGATGGGCTGCTCGAACCTTGGAACATCAAACCCAGCCTCAACTCGGAATTGGCTTGCATGAGCTCGAGTGTGAACCCCGATGGAGGCGTAAGTTGCTTTTCGCTTCAAATCGCCTACAACGACGACCGCGCCGTCGCGACATTCTAGTTTACTTTCAGGCTCGCCGAGCATCTGAGACCCATGAGAGAGTAGGAGCTCACGCATCTTCTCCGCAGCTCTGACGATAGCGTTCCCACCTACGTAGAGGGACCTTGAAGCAGAGGAGCCTCCAGTATCTGGTGCAAGCCCAGTATCTGCCGAATCGATGCGCACGTCCTCGAGTTGACAACGTAACTTCTCTGCAGCGATCTGAGCGTAGGCTGTCACGTTGCCCTGACCCATATCCGGGCAGCTCACTCCAACAGCGAAGGTGCCATCCGCATTCAACGTGATCGACGCTGCGCCGAAATCTGGGAACGCACCGAATGTGAAACCCTTCAATGCGCATGCGATCCCGACACCTCGCCTGCTCCACGGTTCAGACCGCTGGGCCTTGTGTTCGTCTCTGTGTAACCAAAGATCGGACTTCGACACTGCCTCCAGGGTTTCGTGAATTCCTATGCTTCCTGGGATTTTGACGCCGAAAGTGCTGACGTCTCCTTCGCGAATCGCGTTTCGCTTTCTGATCTCCAGTTTGTCGATGTGGAGTTTCTCGGCGATTATGTCGATTTGAGACTCCATAGCGAAGATTGATTGTGGAGCACCGAATCCTCGGAACGCACCTGAGAAACCATTGTTCGTGTAGACACAGTAAGCGTCAATGTCAACATTCGGCACATTATACGGTCCACAACAGGTCTCCATGCTGACGTCCAAAATCGTTCCGCCTAGAGACGCATAGGCACCGGTGTCAGATATGATTCTGACTTGGTTTGCGAGCAACCTTCCTTGCGAATCGGCTCCGGTTCGAGCGGTGATAATCACTGGATGCCGCTTCAGTCCCGCGATTCCAGACTCTTCGCGCGACAGCACAATCTTAACGGGACGTTTAGTTTTCAGAACCAGCAACGCGAGGTGAATCTGCACGGTGATCTCGTCTTTGCCCCCGAACGCGCCTCCAATGATGGAGGATACCACACGTATCTTCTCACGCGGGATGCCGAGCGCCCTGGCGATCTGAAGTTGGTCCCGGTAGGGCGCCTGACCCCCCACATAGAGAACAATGTTCCCCTCCGCGTCGAGGAATCCTACGCCAGCTTCAGTCTCCAGGAACATGTGCATCTGGCGACCGGTCCGATACGTGTTCTCGACCACGACCGCGCATTGCTTGAATGCGGATTCCACATCGCCATTTCTGAAATGCCCCTGACGGAAGATGTTGCCGGCCTCATGGACTCGTGGAGAACTAGGCTTCATCGCCTCAACCGGATCCGTGACCACCTGGAGCGCTTCATATTCGACTTTGATGAGGCTGAGCGCACGCTCAGCCATCTCAGGATCCTCTGCCGCAACAAGTGCAACCGCGTCGCCTTCGTAGCGGACCTTTTCCTCACAAAGAACCGGCTGATCAGGAATCACGATCCCATACCGGTTTGTTCCTTCAATGTCTTTGTTCGTGAGAACCGCAACCACGCCCGGCAGCGCTTGTGCTTGTGAGATGTCGATACGCTTGATCAGTGCGTGTGGTCGGTTAGCTCTCAGTACCCTACCGTACAGCATGTCCTTAAGATGAAGATCCGAATAGAACTTCGCTTGTCCCGTCGCCTTTTCGAGTGCATCGCGCTTTGTGACAGATTTCCCGACCCAGCGTAGGTCCCTCTCGCCTCCGGCAACAGGTGGAAAGACAAGTAGTTCGTCGCCGTCGTTGAGTCTAGCGTCTTGGTCGAGACGCATCCCATCTCTAACAACGTACAGGTAAAGCCGGTCCTCCACGGGCAAATGATCGATAACGTCCTGAGCGGTCGCATTTTTTTGGAGGTCTAGGATGAGTTCGCGTTTTTCGAGGCCGCCGGCGGAAGATCCGTAGAGCTTGACCCTAACCCTCATGGCTTCTGTCGCCTTTGCCTATCGGCGATCAACGACTGTGCGGCCTGATAGAGGAGCGACGGTATGACCGCTCGTCTATAGTTGGCTGGCGCTCGTAGATCGCTAATCGGAGATGATTCGCCTGATGCGATCTTGCCTGCATTCCAGATCATTTCCTCCGCGAGTGTTCTATTCTTGAGATATTCCTCGCATTTTCTTGCTCTAAGTGCGACTGGTGCGACCGCGCCGAGGGCAACTCTAACGTTTGAGAATCTGTCGCCGTCGGGTGCCCACTTAACACTGATAGCGAGACTGACGAGGGAGATGAAGTGTCTCTCTCTTAGGCCGAGCTTCAGGAACGTCCCATCATAGGGATCCTCGACTGCTTCAAATGAGATCTCGGTGATGAGCTCATCAGGCATGAGATCGATCTTGCGATATCCGAGGAAGAACTTCTCAACCGGGACTAAGCGTGAATGCTCGTGGTTCTGGACTTTCACATTTGCGTCCAACGCGTAGAGTGGAGGAATAGTGTCTCCGGCCGGAGAAGCATTTCCCAGATTGCCACCGATGGTAGCTCTGTTCTGGATCTGAAGCGATCCAATCGTTCTGCTGGCTTCCACAAGCATTCGACAAGAGCTGTTCAACATGGAGGATTCGATTATGTCCGAGTAGGTGCTCAATGCACCGATGCGAATCACGGATCCTTCCCTGCGAATGTATCGTAGCTCGGGCAGACTCGAGATGTCCAAGAATCGTTTTGTTTGAAGCGAGGCTTCCTTTGCTTGAATGATCGCGTCTGTGCCTCCTGCAATGGGTTTGATCTCGTCTGATTGGTCGTGGAGGACGCTCAACGCATCATTGAGAGTCTTCGCGGACACGACTTCGATCTCATTGAGCTTCAATCGGTGATCGACCTTAGTTATTCTCTGACGCCTTCTGCACCGCTCGGATTATGCTCGCGTAGCCTGTGCATCTGCACAGGTTGCCAGCTAGAGCGGTTTTGATCTCCTCGACGCTGGGTTTGGGATTTCGGCTCAGAAGCGCTTCAGTGGAGACGATGAATCCCGGAATGCAGTGACCACATTGGACCGCGCCGTTCTCTATGAACGCTTTCTGTACATGATCTGGCGAGCCATCTCTCATGAATCCCTCAGAGGTAACGATCTCTGCTCCATCTGCCTGAGAGATGAGCACTAGGCACGAGAGCACAGTTCTCCCATTCATCAAGACTGTGCATGCGCCGCACTCCCCTTTCCCACAGTCCTCTTTCGGGCTTGTGACATCCAGTTTCTCCCGTAGGACTTCGAGAAGAGTGTAAGCTGGCGGAGCGGAAACTGATACTTGGCGTCCATTCAGCTTGAACGAGAATAGTTTCTCCATATCGCCGGCTCCCTTGATCAGCGATCTCCTGCTTTCACATCCCGGCGCGCAACGCTCGAGCGAGCACGAAGTTCTGAGTAGCTACCGAAGAAAGAACCTATTAACGGTTTTTTTGGAAGCGCTCATCTTGTTCAGAACGAGAAGGGTAGTGACCGAAGAAGTCAGAAAAGGGCAAATCGTGGTGCCCGCACAAAGAGACCCGACGACGAAAAGCGCCTCTCCTATCAGGGTTCAAATTCAGTCGCCCGCACCAAGGGTCCCACACACACACAAAAAGGGAAAGCAGGCGGTGAGCCTATCGTCTTCGAGAATAGAAGAAGATGAAGGCTACCGCGAAAGCACCAAGGATGACAACGTTCATCCAGTCAGCCGCTGGGAGACCTTCGAATATCAGGCCATACAACATGGCAAGAACACCCAGAACGGTCCAGACGATCTCGATCTGCACCACGATCTTCACCTTCTCCCAGACCGGCTGTCGATAGGCGAGCCATGAACTAGCTGCAAATGCCAGCATTGCTGCGCCGACCAGCCTGAACGTCGACGGCTCCACGGTGCGTGCACCCAACATTCCCGTAAGCATGTCGGGGATTAGCAGAAAGCCAGCCCCGAAGACGACAGCCACGACGAAGTGAACAAGGAACGTAATCTTCAGTCCGTACGGTATCTGTTCATCCATTTCATTTCACCTCCGAAATTGTACCTCTCCTTGGCGCTCACGCACGCACAAAGAAAGCCACGCGTAACTAGATTCGTTCAGGATTTCAGACTTTGCATACTGGCTCCAACCTGAACAGATATGGAAGAAAGAGGGGTTGTTAGGGGATTCTTCCCCTAACCCAGGAGCCGATTTTTGTGTGTGTGGGTACCATGGTGCGCACACACACACAAATCAATGGTCTGAGACGTGACGGGCGACGGGTTAGGGAAAGAATCCTACTTGATCCCTCATTTGACGACTGACTCAAAGGGGCCGATCACAATCACTACCAAGAATCCGACGAAATTTAGCGTGATTCAGGCAAAACGAAGAACCCAAGAACCACATGGACCACATGAGAGAGTCCGACGAAACGCGCCAATGACAGAACTCAATCGAAATAATTGTGGAAGTCAGCGATTTCCAGGAAATGTGTTTTGAAAAACGATTAGGCTGGGAGCGGGTCCTCCCAGGTTACTCTCGGTTCTATGCCTTAACGTTAGGCTCGTACGCGAATAGTGTTTCGCTTCTCCAGATGCCATCAGTATGGCCTAGTTGTTCGACGGTAGATTTCATGAGTTGCTCATAATTCTGAGCCTTGGAACTCATGATGATGTCGAACTGACCTGGAATACTCCACGCGTCGTATATGGCTGGTAGGCTCCTCAGCTTCTGTATAACTTCCGGTAATGGCTTATTCACTGATAGGAGGCTGAATCCCCAAACGCCCTGCGTGTCAAGTTTCTGACCGTTAACGAATCCATCATTGGCAGTGAAAGTACTGGTACCGTTTACTCCGTGGATACTGCGTATTTTGTTAACTATACTGTAGACTTGCTCTGGGTTACTGTTCTTGATTCGCATAATGATGTCGTATCGACCGGTCACTGGTGCACTGAACTCTATCTCGCTGTACTTGCGTAGCTCCTCGACCACTTGTGGGACACGGTCACGCTGGACCTTGGCGAACACGTAAGTCGGGAACATTTTGTTTGCTTGCATTGTATTCACCTACTAACTCCAAGTATTGTTAAGCCTAACTATAGCTGTATCATGCATATAACCCTTGTTACCCAAAGATATATGTGTAACATTCGCCAATTCAGGCATGAATGATCTATGAAAACGGTGAGGCCAACGATATCCGGAGTCGTAGCAGACCTCTTAACGCGAAACCATCCCGTTTACCAGCACATTCGGATGGGGCTCATCAACTATCACGCCTTGGCCGCGAGAATCAAGCCTACCGTGGACCGAATTACTCGCAGAGACGTGAACGTTAACACCATAGTTGTAATTATCAAGAGATTTTCGGATGCACAGTCGAAGCTTGGACTACCACTCACCATGTCCATACTTAGAAATTCAAAAATGACATTGAGTAGTGGAGTGGTCGACGTAACAATTACCCCCAAGAGAGAAGCTTTCATTAACGAATTGAAGAGACTCGTCGAATTATCTGCCGAGCTGAACGAACGCCCTCACATCTTCCCCCTCGTCAACTCGATCAAGATTATTGCCGATGTGAACGACTATGGAAAACTGAAAACGGCACTAAAAGGCCGATACTCCCTAAAGCCTAGAATGAGCGCAGTGAAAATTATGATACATCTATCCGAGGACGCTCAGAGGCCCCCTGGAATCGCGGCATACATAACTGACCTGCTCTACCGCAACGGAATAAACATCATAGACGCATTCCTAGGATACGAAGACATTATCCTAATACTCGACGAGTCAGATGGATCACGAGCATACACGATATTGGAAGAAGAGACCAGCGAGGCTCGCAAGTGAGCCTGCTATTGCGTCATTCGAAGGATGCGGATACAACTCTTTAGCGCGTGGGTCGGCTGGTGCGACCGCCCAGATATGAACCGTTGATTTGTTGGATCCTCTCCCTCTGCTTTCATCGTCAGTCGGCGGGCCACCTAAATGCTATAGCCTGTCGTGGTTGTCATGGAGGGAGGATCCGGCTTTGAAAGCATGTATTTTGATAAGGGTTCGGCCAGGGCATCACAGACGAGTGGCCGAGAAGATTACTACACTTCCAGAGGTCAGTGAGGCGTTTTCGGTTATGGGAACCGCTGATGTAGTCGTTAGGGTTGAGGTGAAGGATCTGAAAGCGATGACTGATCTTGGGACCAAGATCGGAAACCTGCAAGATGTCGTAACCACAGAGACGTTGATCGCGGCGGAGACATGAGATATGATTCGAGCAGTAATGCTGATCAAGAGTGGAGGAAGGGTGCCGAGAGCGGTTAGCCTTGGTGATGAACTGAGGCATATGGCATGTGTTTCTGATGCGTATGCTGTATTCGGCAGATTCGATGTCGTGGCGTTCTTTCAGGGCGATGATGTCAAACAGGTCTTTGAAGCGGTTTCCAGAGCTACCAAGCTTGAGGGGATTATGAGCACAGAGACATTGGTCGAGGGTCAAGGAAACAAGGACTCAGACGACTACGGAAGAGGACCCTTTTCGTAGCCCACGTTTCTTGTGCGGGCGTCGCAATTTGAACCGTCGTCGTTGAGGTATCTTGTGTGTGGGTCAGTTGGTGCGGCCGTCCAGATTTGAACCGTCACTGATCGTCATTTCGTTATTGTGTGTGCACACCAAGGTACCCACCACCACCCACCACCAAAACGCGCGCTCTTAACGTTCGTAACGCTACTAGCGCATATCACGTAGGTACGGAAGAACCTTCTTCGCGGTGGTTTTGACGAATACTTGGTCGTCGGGACTCGGAGTGTTGAGCTCGAGTACGTCAAACCCATGTTCAACGAAGGGTGTGAGCCTTTATGCCGTGCTTATCAATTTCGCGAGGATCGAATATCGGGAACCTGAACATAGAAGCAAGAAGAGTTGTCCGAGGTTGCATAACTGCTCGTCCAGGGAAAGTCATCACTTTCTTGAGTCTTGATCTCTGAGATCTTGACGATGGGAGAACTGACAAAAACCCATGAAGACCTGCCTCCGGCGTGCTGGAGGTTCGGGCAATCAAACATGCAACTGGCCTTGTTCCAGCATATACTCAATGCACTCCAGATAGATCTGCTCGGTGGTGTACCTTGGAGAGTATCCCAAGACGCGGCGGCTCTTCTCAATGCTCACGCAGGGCGAATGACGCACATGGTCAAAGATTATCGTGAATAACTCCTCCCCGACGATCTGCTTGAGTTTCTCCAGAGGAACAAACCTCACCTTTGGCTTTCTGCAGAAGATGCCGGCAACGGCATTGCAGCATCCCAACAGAGTCATTGCGTAGGGTGCGACTGCACTGAAGCTTTCTCCCAACGCTGACTCGCGATTATCGATAGCTAGTTGAAAAAGCTGCGCCACATCGTCAGCATGTACGTGGTGGAGAGTGGCAAGGCCCGTGTCGGGAAGGTGCACCTCCTGCTCGGCGGCTAGACGCTCATACACTCCAACGCCATTCCTAGACCCCTGCGGGTCGATCGGCAACCAACGACGACCAGAAATGTGGCCCGGATGGATCACCGTGGCAGGAAATCCTTCCTCGCGGTACTTGCTCAGAAGGAATGCCTCGATCATAGCTTTGTTGATCCCGTAGGTGTCGATGGGCTTACGCGGGAAATGTTCCTCGTATGGCACCTTTTCCGATGGCCCATAGGACCAGATCGTCCCGCAGTGAATGAAATGAGTTATCCGCCCCCTGAATGCTCGATACATCGCCTGGTTCTGCTCCGGAGTGTAGCAGATCAGATCGATCACAGCATCCGTTTCAATTTTGGACATCCGTTCGAACCAAATTCCATCACTCTCCTCCGCCTGTCGGTCCGCTGCTATCCACTGCACGGATGGCCACATGAGACGGGAATCTGTATATTGTGGGCGAGGATTTCTGGCGATAACCTGGACCTCGTGTCCAGCCATCACAAGCCTCGGGACAAGGTAACTTCCTATGTGCCCTGTTCCGCCTACGACGAGCATGCGCATTCCTAATCCATCTTCACGTCTATTATCGGCAGTTTTTGCTTATCAAGGAGTTGATGCTTGCAAATTCAAATTACTTCAAATTACGACGGACACACCATGAGATCTACACACAGTAACGCCGGTTCAATGCAGACCTCTGACTCCGAAATCCTGGAGAGAATCTAGTGGACAACTAGAGTCGCAAGCATCATCAGTGCACCTGCGGCGATCGGCATTGTTAGATTATCATCTGGGATATCGAAAAGCTCCATCAGCATGGCTCCAGCTGATCCCACCAAAGCTACGACTGGAGAGACAATAATAGAGGCTACAAGGAAAGAGGCGATGAATCCTGCTACCGAACCTTCTAGAGTTTTCTTTTGCCTAACAGGCCTACGGCCGACTTTTCCTCCAACATATGCTGCGACAGGATCACCGACCGCTACGATACATATCGACGCATAGGCTATCCTCGATGGAAAGAACACCAGGGCGAGAATGATTCCAACCGCAAGGTAGATGGGCCTAATGATGAAACGTACCGTCTCCTCAGGACGGCTCATTCTCAACGTGAATGATGTGATTATCGGCAACCGACGGCCTTTGAGCCGAAGCAGCTCTTCCAGAGTGTAGACGATCGCGATGATGCAAATCGCGGTTAGAACCACGGTTTTCGAAGTTACTTCAGTCAAGACCGGGACAAATAGGGCCGAGAGATGAACAAGTTTCCGCAAGTCGGTCAAAATAGATACTCTCTCAGGTTCGCGCCTCTCAGAGAACTGCCAGGTAGACACTCAGCTGTACCCACGTAGCGGCTATGGTCACCAATGCCCCGGCGAGCAATTGTGTTGGAGTATGCGCTTTCAGCCTTATTCTCGCCCATCCAACAGGGACTAGGAGTGCAAAGAAAATAACGGCCCATGTTCCTAGACCATAGATCAAAACGGTCGTAGGACCTGCAATGCCCGAGGCATGAATGCTGATCTTCCATCGGAGGGTTATCAGCATCATTACTAGAGTGTTGCCGGCATAGCAGAGCATCAAAGCCGTAATCATGGTGGGAGCTCTCACCAGCAATAACGCCAAACTACCGACAAGGTAACTCAATATTGCTCCAGCGAAAGGTTTCGCTCGTTCCTCTTTCTCCGAGACATAGAAATCCGATATCAGACCGCGCTTTGAGAACAGATACATCATCACAAGCGGGACAAATGTACCGAACGCCAAGGAGATTCCCACAAGCAAAGGAGAGGCAATGTTCTGCGGGTACAGCAGGATAAGGAATGTGAAGGCCGCTACTACAGCAGGGTTGAATACGAGAGTGACTACTGAGGCTGCTTTTTCGAAGGTCATCAAGAACCCAGTTTGTCAAAGGAGCATGTAAGGATTAGACGCTCTTTTGTTAGCTTGTGTGGGTCTCTTGGTGCGCACACACAGTCGATCAAAGGACGACACGTGACGGTTCAAATTGCGACGCCCGCACTGAGGATGGCTTGCACTTGACTATCTAGTGGCTGTCTTGTGGCTTTTTTCGTGTTCGGATTGCTTCTTTGCATTCCCTGTGTTCACACCTTTGGTCCGTGCAGACCTGACAGTTCCAGTAGTCTTCCAGAGTCGCTGCCGTCACGCCAGCGCCGGACTTCTTTGGAAACATCATACCGCTCTCCTTCAACTCGACGCCGATCTCCTCTTTGACTTTCTGTGGGGATAGAATTTTGAATAGAGTTCGCAGTTCTTCTACGTTCCATGACGGGGTGTCTCCTGGGCTGAAGGATGAGGCATTGTACTTTCTCTCCTGCTCGACTGTGCGCCTGAGGCGGTCGCCGAATTCTATCAAAGCGTATGTTCCCAGCTTGTCTAGGATGAAAGATTCAAGAATTCGGTTGCGTGCAAGCGAGGTCACTTCTGCTTCCAATCGTGCTCCTATAGTGACGATGTAAGGAGCCACTTCACTTGCGCATGTGATCTTTGATGAGAGGAGGGGGCTCTGAAGAAACTCTCCGTTCCGGAGGAGAACTCCATCCTCTTTCAGTTCCTCGATGTCTATGAACGTGTAGACTGCCCTAGGCTCAACGAGTTTGCGGCTCTGCTCGATTAGTTCGTCTAAGCTCCCCATTTTTGAGAATCTGGCCATTCCCCGAATCTTCAGGATGTCTTCTCTGACGAATCGAATGGGGGTGTTCTCAAGCACTCTCAATGTCAACAGCCATCGCTCTTGTATTCCGCCCTAGTCTTGGTTCTGAGTCAAAGACGAAACAGGCACTCACTGCGAAGACTGTCATAGGTTTTACGGAATGCATTTTCTTTTGAACCGTCGTCCGTCGTCGTTCTTGGAGTTGATTTGTGTGTGTGCGCACCATGAGACCCCACACACCACAACTACTCCTATCGTACGAACGAAGAACGGGGAATAACGCACAGTAAGAGAGACATGAAACCGTAGTCTCAAAATGCAAGAGCGAAGGAATGAGTGCGCACTAACTATCGTTTCGGCCCGGACTTTGTCACTCGGTCAACCACAAGTTCGTTCCATGCCGGGCCGATGGTAGTATTGCCATAGATCCGTGGCAAACCCACTTTCTGCAACAAGAAAGAAGATAACAAAACATTCAGAAGACGCGGGCCCTTCGTTTGGGACCACAGTGAGCGATGATTATGTCGAGAATTAGGCAGACAGGATTTTCAACAAAAGCTGTAAGGAGTGGAGAAAGGATGGATCAGGAGACTGGAGCTGTCGTCACTCCCATCTACGAGACCTCTGTCTTCGCGTTTACAAGTACTCAGCAGTTGATTGATGCCGTTAGCGAGAAGAGCACCCGTGATGTCTACACAAGATGGAGTAACCCGACCGTTACAGCGGCTGAGACGAAGATTGCGGAATTGGAAGGCGCGGAGGACTGCGCAGTATTCTCATCAGGTATGGCAGCTATCTCAACCGCCATCATCAGCCAAGTCTCCCCAGGAGATCATATAGTATCTGTCAGAGACCTATACGGCGGAACAGTAGGCCTCTTCTCGGACCTAATGAGCAGATTCGGCGTGCGGACAACATTCGTTGAGGCGACAGATGCAAATGAGATCAAATCAGCGTTAAGGAGCGACACGAAAGTCCTTTTCCTGGAGACGCCAACAAACCCAACTCTCAAACTTGTGGATCTCCAAAAGGCAGCTGAATTAGCGCAGAAGATGGGTGCAAAAGTGCTTGTCGACAATACATTTGCATCTCCATACAACCAGCAGCCTCTGCAGTTCGGATGCAGTGCAACCATACACAGCGCCACGAAATACCTGGCAGGACACAACGATGTGACAGCTGGGGCAGTAGCTGGGCCGAGAGAACTTATCGAGCCTATAAAGAAACTTCGTAGAACTCTAGGAGGGACACTTGACCCCCATGGCGCTTGGTTACTGCTCAGAGGAATGAAAACCCTAGCGCTTCGAATGGCGAAGCACAACTCAAACGGCCAAGAAGTAGCAGAATATCTTGAGAATCATCCCAACGTAGAGAAAGCATACTATCCTGGCCTGAGAACACATCCCCAACACTCGCTTGCGAAGAGGCAAATGAAGGGATTCGGAGGAGTCGTCAGCTTTGAGCTCAAGGGCGACCTTAATCACACAATAAGATTCGTCGATAATCTCAAACTAGCGCTTATCGGTGCCAGTCTAGGCGGAACTGAGACATTGGTTAGTCAACCAAGAACAGCGTCACACTTCTTCATGGATCCTGTGGAGAGGCGGAAGGCTGGAATAAGCGACTCACTGGTCAGGCTGTCATTGGGTATAGAGGACGCAGATGACATAATCTCTGATCTAGCACAAGCCTTTGAGGCTTAGCTCATTCCATGCAGGTGTATGCCGATATTGGCGGTTCAAATTTACTTGCTCGCACCATTAGACCCACACGACAGATCTCTAACGTTACTGTGTTTCAGGAACGTCTCGATTGCGCAAGGTAAATCCCCGCTAGAACCAATCCGCCTCCTATCACAAGTGTCGTGTTCACCTGTTCGCCTAGGAAGGCTATTCCCATGACTGGGGCTAGAACGGGAACGGCAAGCTGAACGAGCCCTCCCAGAGATGCGGGAATTTTCTTCACCGTTTCATTCCATGCAATGTAGCTAAGGGCTGTACTCACCATGCCCATGTACAATGCTAAGGTGAAATCTTGAACTGAAATACTAGTGAAGATTGGTCCCGCAGAAAACCAAAGCACTATGGAAGCGATGATAGCACCCGCTCCAAGAATTAGGAAGCTGTTGTACGTGTAGCCGAACGCATTCCCGAATTTCTTACCGTAGGCCGAATATAAGCCCCATGAGGTGCCCGTAGCAGCCATCAGAAGAACTCCGAGTAACGTGACTGAACCTATTCTGCCAAAAGTTATGATTAGCACTCCAAGCAAACCTAGCAGTTGCCCAAGCGCCAAGCGGAAGGTTAACCTCGCGTGATCCACAATTACTGAGTAGGCAACCATCGTTACCACCACGAATGTGTAGAAGACAAAGGTCCCGGCAGCAACTGGGATGAATAAGTACCCGTAGGAGATCGAAAAAGCGTAAGCGCCAAGGAAGAGCGCTCCAAGGAAGTAAGAGAATCCCAGTCTGTTGTGGCGGAAAGTTGCAGGCCTGAGCATGGATAGGATTAGTAGAGTCCCAAGGCCGCTAACAAACCTGACCACGGTCAGGAGGAAAGGCGAAATCTGGCTTTCCAGAACCAGATATCTGGTTATCACACTATTAGCGGCAAAACAAACCATGACGAAGAACAACACCAACCAAACGTGATCAGGCTTCAAAATGATTCCGCCGATCTCCTACTGCACCAATAGATCCACATACTAAAACGACTTGTCGATATTCTTTGGATGTTGGCCGTGATCTACCTGGGGTCATTACAAGGATTCCTTTAACCTGACCAGCGCCAATTAGTGCCTGACTGGGCGCCTACCGCTCACGTTGATCCATAATGTGAAAGGTGAGTTCAGGAATTGGCTACAAGCGAGGAGGAACGAGACCTCCATTTTCGGCTCTTCTATCATGATAACTCGATCAGAAGGCTATTTGATTCCCCTCAAAGATTAGTTGAACCCTACGTCACAAATGGTCAGGTGGTTGCTGACCTTGGTTGTGGCCCAGGGTTTCATACACTCGCTTTGGCTGAACTTGTTGGCCCTGAAGGACGGGTTTACGCAGTTGATTCGGATGAGAAGGCTATCCGGGCAGTGGAGAAGAAAGCGGATAAACGTGGTTACCAGAACATCGAAGCGCATACTTCATCTGCCTGCGACCTGAGCTTCATAGAAGACGGGTCGGTTGACTTCGTTCTTGCCAATGGGCTATTGTGCTCCATGGCACCACAACACCACGAGTCAGCTGTGAACGAAATAAGGCGTATCCTCAAGCCAAAAGGACTGTCGTACCTTAGCACGGGCAGAAGTTCGCGTAGTTATGTGAGCCAAGCGGAGTGGGAGAGAATACTTGAAGGGTTCAGAGTCGAGCGAAGGGGTGGTGATGGTTTCCATTTCCCCGCGACCGGGATGAGATGGGCAGTGGTGTCCACAAAACAACCCTAGACATTACTGGTACGCACAACTCTCCGCAATGTGAACCGTCGTCTTTGGATTGATTTGTGTGTGTGCGCACCAAGGAACCCGCACACAACAATCCCAAGAGGTGACGGCTCCACCGAGCGATCCGGCGACGACAACTAGATAGCCGACGATCAGGAAGTTCAAGGTGAAGAATTTGCGAGTTTTCTCCGGAATCCTTCAAGCCGTTCGCAAGATCAGGAGGCTCTTAGCATTGATGGCGGCCGTCTACATCGTATCATGCTTGGCTGGTTGGTATCTGGGAAGTGTTCAATCGGTGCTGGCTTTGGAGATTCGTCTTCCCATCGAGCAGGCCAACACAGCTATGCAAGGGTTCTTCAACTCGATTCTTCACAGCTTTGTTCCCACCCCATCCATAAGGGAATTCGTGGTTGTTCCGATCACATACATCATCCTCATCATCTTCTCGCTAGCGCTGATTCAGACGTTCAGCGCGACCACGCTACCGGGAGTGATCCCGCTCGTCGGAGCTGGAATTATCGTTGTAGTGTCGTGGATCGAAGGGTTCGCCGTGGGACAGTTTACGCTCGGACCACTGGCTCAGGAGTTGAGCTATTACGTTGGATTAGACTACGCGGCGTTCATGGGCAATATCGTCATAGCTGCCATTGGCTTAGTTGGTAACGTATTCGCAGCAGCAGCCGGAGTCAACATATCTCTATCATCCGCGCACCCTAGGCGATATAGCACCCAGAGGAGACTGACTGCATTCAGTATGGCATGGAAAGATGCCGCAAGGGTCTATGTGATAGTCGTTGTTCTCTACGCGTTGTGCGCGGTCTTGGAAGTAACTGCGCCATTCTAGCAGTTCCTAGCCCTCACCCCAAAGTAGTGTTGACTGCGGACGTCGTAATTTGAACCCTCATGGGAGAGGAATGGGAGAGTCGTTTTTCGTCGTCGCGTACCAGCCTACCCAACTTCTACGATCAGGTTTTCGCAGATCCAATCGATTCACCGCACGCAAGGTAGCTGTTGCCGGAAGAAAGTTGCGGTCAGCTTGTCCACCACGGCGACTGCCGCAAGCGAGTAGATGATCCCGCCGACCAGATCTATCACATAGTGCTGCCCAAGGTAGATTGTAGAGAAAAATACACCACAGGCTATTACTAGCACAATAAGACCCAGTTTCCGGCTAAGCCGAAGGGCGTAGACCGTGAAGAGTACGGCGTAAGCAGCGTGAAGGCTTGGAAACGCCGCGAACTTGTCAGATTCGATGGCTAGGAGCGCCTGCTGCAGTCCCTGCAAGGCAGAAGGGAGCAGCGCATTCCCAGCAGAGAGCAGATTCTGCGCAGCCCCGGTAAACCACGGCGGTGAAGTGGGGAAGACGATGAAGGTGATGAGCGCAAGGTAAGATGTAAGAACCATCGAGTAGGCGTAGCCCCGGTATATCATCCTGTTCGTGAACCAGAACAGAATTATCGCTGCTATGATGAGGAATACATGAAGACCATAGAAGACCGTGGACACTAGTGTGACCGAGGGGGAAGCGAAGGCGTTCTGAAGGGCGGATGCAAAACCAAACATGCTCCTGTCTACATAAGCCAAGGACACCACGCTGCCAGAATTAATGAGTGCCCCAGTTACCCCTTGGAGTGCTTCGTAGCTGAGGAGCAGAGAGATGAAGAAAACACTGTTCTTCAAGAATTCCCTGCTGGATTTTCCAACGTAGGCTGCTATTGGTATGACTGCTATGGGTATGACCGCCAGCCATACCACTCCGAGAGTGAACTGAAAGAGGAAACCGAAGCGGAGGTATATTACGACCAGCACAATCAGGTACAGGAGCGGAACTGACCAGTTACTCAGGAACCTCCTCAGGGCATTATCGGGCTTCTCACCCATAGCTACTTTCTCCAAGCGACTCTCTCTCAAGCAGCTTGAGAGCCAGTCGTTCGTCCTTCTGGGTTAGGGAGATGTACCCAACGATGTCCGTGAACATTACGGCTGCCAGTCTTCTCTGCTCGCGGCTCATCATGGTCTCCCTCCACTCTTCGGCGCTCCCTGACCAGCAGTACGAATCAGGGTACGCCAAACAGGTGGATCGTGAATCTCGGAAGCCAGTAGAGTATGTTGGTCGCTCACGATTTGAGACTTTGGATGCTTTTCGGAATTTGGCAGAGGAGAGAGTGGAAGAGGGGCTGTTAGGAGATTCTTCCCCTATCCCCGTCGTCCTTTGGTTGGATTTGTGTGTGCGCACCAGCTGACCCACACACAGAGAGAGATTACCCACTAACACATGCCGGGGACATATCTCCTCTCACAAACTGGACCGTTAGAAATCAACCCCCGTTCAGGTAGCACAATATCCGAAGAGGCACTGAAGCCAATTCCAGAAATCCGTGAGCGCCTTCACGATTAGGTTAGACGGCACGGTAGGCGGCACGGTGACAAAAGCGTAACATGACCCCTGGAGCGGTGGTGCTAGTGGGGGTATAGGTTGCCCACTGGTCAAGGTAACTGTCATCGTTGAAGTGCATGATTCGCTTGAACTACTTGTCGTCCACGAAGACATGATCGAGTATGAGGTGATCTCTAACGCGCCGTCTCCCTGCATACAATACGACGCTACGTCCGTGCGAATAGTACCTGTAATTTGGACATGCAAACCGTTCACACGTAAAGCGTCTGGCGTGTCAAGTAGGAGGTACTCCGTATTGCTACCGTCCGCTTGGATGAGCCAACATCCAGCCTCGACACCAGA
>Ga0187878_1001004_pt1 | contig 29322 bp, 27 predicted proteins | sample June2016WEW_17_1_FD_132979 | JGI IMG/M metagenome (GOLD analysis project Ga0187878, IMG submission 132979) | Peatland microbial communities from SPRUCE experiment site at the Marcell Experimental Forest, Minnesota, USA - June2016WEW_17_150 | ecosystem: Environmental > Terrestrial > Soil >...
GCTTGGGATGCCGCCGGGTGCGGGCACCCATTATCGCCTGTGGCCCGTAGCGATCCTGAAGCCGATGCTGCCGCACCCGGAGCGACGACGCCAGGTCAATGGGGGCACGATCACACGATCGTGGTCGGGGCGAGGAGTGAGCCCGACACTATTGGGGGAAGGTGCAGAGCTCCACAGCCGTCCTAGGAGGACGATCTCTTACGCTAGGAAGAGAGCCTGCCGGAGCAGCCCGACGGTCGCCTGAGCGGCGACGAGTGGATCCTTATGGCCGAGCTGTTCGAACGCCGCCCGATCAACCCCTCGCTCTCCCAACCGCAGAGCGGAGAGGTCGGCCATGTCGGCTCTCCACTGGTCGCCGGCAGCTCCGCCTGAGCCGCCAACGGGAATGACGCCCAAGCCCAACGCCTTGGCCTGCTGGATTTCCTTGCGCGTATTGTCCGATCCGCCCAGAACCAGCACCGCCCGGACTCGCTCGAAGACTTTCGATCGAAGGAACTCCGCCTCCTCGCCATCGAACATCATTGAGCCCCAGCGCTCCATGGGCGGCGTCAGGTTGCCGCTTACACGCCTGATCACTACGAAGTCGTCAGAGTGGTAGGTCTTGTCCTGGTGTCTGCGCTGGCACATCACATACCCCACTCGCGAGCCTGCGACCCCACCGGACATCAGACGGACATCAAGCTCTGCGGCCAACAGACGTCCGAGCTCGTCCGCGAACTCATGGGCCCACTCCTCAGCCGGAGTGCCGGCCTCAGTTGACCCAGAGACGTACGCACGTGGTGGACGACAGCGCGCCACCAGCCTTTCCAGCACTGTCGCGATGTCCTCGTGCCGATCGACCTCTACCACGTGGACCCCAACCCGAGCGAAGTCGGGCCACTGAAGACCTGCGCGCTTGCGCTGGTTCGCATCGACCCCGGAGAACACGACGTAGTGCGGTCGTTTGACCGCGGGCGTGTATAGCCGCGCCAGCCGGAAGATCTGTGAGATGTTGGGGTCAGTGAGACTGAACCCGAGGAACAGGAAGCTGCGCGTGAGGAAGTTCGCCCCTAGGAGTTGCCAGAAGCGAGGATGCGTGTTGGGGTAGGCCTCGAAGTGGTCTCTGGAGATGACGAGCTCCCTGGAGGCCTTTGCCGGACCAACCGTCCCATGCATCTTGTAGAGCCTCTTCAGCCCTAGGCGTGACTCGGCCAGATCCTCGTCCTCGGAGTAGACCTCCATTTGGTCTGACCGTCCAGCTGCGGCGCGCTCGATCAGCTCGTCCCAGTTCGTCGTCCAGATGTCTGGGATCGGAAGGTCCAGCATGCGGTTGTGCGCGGCGCAGGGTCGAATGCCAGGAGTCCGAACCATCTTGATGATGTCGTCTCGAACTTCGGCGACGCCATTGGATCGAGAGTCCTGGTAGTACTGGACGAGCAGCGGCAGGTCATCGATCTGCACGTCGAGTTCCTTGGCGTAGCGGTCCGTCAGTTCTGACCAACTGGCGTACCCAGAGAGTCTGGATATCCCAGCCCCGACAAACAGCGCCGCCGCCTGCGCATCTACGTGCGCTCCGAACTCCGCTACGAAGGCGTCAACCGCAAGCGTCCGGACTGTCGGCATGTTACGAGGCCCAAGGGGAGCGGCTGAAGCTGAACGGGATCTGTCTCTGACGGTTAACCATTCCAGCCACGGGCGGGAAGTTGTCAGGATTGAGGCGCCTGCCGACCACCACGACGGCGGGGACTACTGCTCCGGCGGCAACAAGGGCATGGACGGCGCTCTGTGCGGTGGCACCGGTCGTGTAGACGTCGTCGAGCACTAGGACCGTTCGGCCGGCGACATTCCCATCGATCACGAATCCCTCCCGGCTGGGCTTGCGCCGCCCGATCTCTTCAGTGCCGAGCTTCAGTAAGCGCTCGCGACGGGGGACGGATGATGCGGGGAGTTGATCGAGGGCGACCTCCAGCGGGTGCGCCTCGCCTTGTCTCTTCTTCGTTGGCACGATCAGGGCGACATCTGCCTTCCCGTACCGTTGCGACAACTCGTCGCCATGCTCCATGAAGAACCGCTCAAGCAGAGCGGCAACTTCCATGGCGAAGTGGAGATCGTTCTCGTCCCTGGGATCTTTGTAGTAGGTGAGCCGATCACGCATTAACGACGGCTTCGCATAGAGGGTGATCGGGACCACCGGTGCGAGTTCCGTCCCCAACTCGGCTGCCGCTTCTTTGCACTTGAAGCAGATCGGCGGCTCTTTCGCCCAGTCACAGCAGAGGCGGGTAGTGTCTCAGTTTGAGAGGGGCACGCCTTGACGTTTGTCTGCTGTCTGGCGGACAATCTGAGCATGCAAAAGCGTTCAAGCATGCCACGGGACCCGAACCAGCTCGCCAAGATGATCATCGACATGGCGACGGGTGAAGCTGAGCCGGAGCCTACACCGAAGGGACCGGAGAAGAACCCGGCCGCGGTCGCCCTGGGGAAGCTCGGCGGACAGAAGGGCGGTAAGGCGCGGGCTGCGAAGCTCAGCCCTGGGGAACGGACGGAGATTGCGAAGAGAGCAGCCGCGGCGAGATGGGAACGTAAAGAGCCGTAACGTAACTCCCGACTCGTAACGGGGCGTTGACACCTTACGGGTGCCGGCTTTATCCTTGTGGCACGCTTCAAGGAGAAACCCATGGCATCCGAATACCGCTTCCCCAAGTACGACCTAGAGCAATCCCTCCAGGTGGCACGGAAGATCATCGAGCGCGGAACCGGCGCCACCATGTCGAGCCACGAGTTGGCGGCGGTCCTCGGCTACAGCGGGATCAAGAACGGCGCCTACTTGAACCGGGTTGCGGCGGCGCGCCTGTTTGGCCTCATTGATGGCCCTTCCGTCGCGGTCTCGGTCACAGAGCGGGCGGAGAGGATCGTTCACGCGGACTACCCGGAGACCGAGGAGCAAGCGCGGATCGAAGCCTTCCGGTCGGTGCCCCTGTATGGCGCTTTCCTAGAGGCGTTCCGCGGCCGAGACCTTCCCGACGCGCAGGGAATGGTCAATACGCTCGTCAGTCGATTCAGGGTGCCCGAGAACAACGCATCCGACGTGCTTAGTCGCCTTCTCGGCTCCGCCGGACAGGCGGGATTGTTCAGGATCGGCGGCATCAACCGGATGATCGAACCAACGTATTCGATTCGTGGGCCTCGGGTGGTCGCCGAAGATCAGAACCCTCCCACTCCCACCATGCTGCCGATCTCCCCCGATCCCGGCGCGAGGCGATTTCCCAAGATCATCGACGGCGCGCTGGACCTAATGCCAGCCGGTCCACCCTGGGACGAGTCGGAATACGGCGAATGGCTCAGCTTCTTCGATCAGGCGTGCCGGGTGTACTACCGCATCTCACGAGGTAGCAAGAGGACCGACGGATAGAAAGAAGGGACGGCCCTCATCCGCTTCAAGGAGAACGGGCCGTCCCATCAGTTCCGACCAGGGGCCGCGCAGGTTCGCCATCGGCTTGACTCACGACCAGGCGATGACGGGTTCAACTCCCGTGCGGTCCACTAGTCCCGACCTGATTCTACGCTGTCCCGTCCAGCTTGGGAATCCCCCCTCAGAGTTCAGTTTGCCTCTTGACATTACATGTACGCTCAAGCATAATGTGCAGTATGAACAGGCTAAGTCGAGCAGAACGAGCGGCGATCATCCGGCTACTGGTCGAGGGCAATTCCCTTCGATCAGTGACCCGGATCAGCGGCCATTCGATCAACACGATCTCCAAGCTCCTAGTCGAGCTTGGCTCGGCTTGCGCCGCCTATCAGGACGAGCACCTACGCGACCTGACCAGTTCCCGGATCGAGTGCGATGAGATTTGGTCGTTCTGCTACGCCAAGGCTCGCAACGTTCCTGACGAGCACCGAGACGAGCCGGGGTTCGGCGACGTATGGACCTGGGTAGCCCTGGACCCCGATACCAAACTCGTTCCCTCATGGCTCGTGGGCGAGCGTGGCGCGGCTGACTGTACGGCCTTCCTTACCGACCTGGCCTCCCGGCTCCGCTACCGCGTCCAGATCACGACTGACGGCCATCACCCCTACGTCGCCGCGATGGAAGCGGCGTTCGGCTCGACGGTCGACTTCGCCCAGCTCATCAAGTTCTACGGCACAGACCCGAACGAGGATCGCAAGTTCAGTCCGCCCGTGGTTCTCTCCGAGGAAGTGCGGATCGTCCAGGGTGACCCCGACCCGAGCCGGATCAGCACGAGCTATGTCGAGCGCCAGAACCTCACGATGCGCATGGGCATGCGGCGGTTCACAAGGCTTACCAACGCCTTCTCGAAGAAGCTACAGAACCACGCTGCGGCGGTCGCTCTGCACTTCTTCTACGTGAACTTCGCCCGCCCCCACAAGAGCCTAGCGAACCCGTACCCGCGGACCCCGGCAATGGCTGCTGGCATCGCGGATCACATCTGGACCTGCGATGAGATCGCGGCGCTGCTGGACTAACGATCCTCTGTCGCCAGGTTGGGCTGAGTCTCAGGAGCCGCGGATGGCTCGGCAACCCTTCGCCTGTAGTCTTCCCGGACCTGCCGGACAGCCTCGTGTTCGACGGGCACGAGTGGTAGTTGAGTCACCCTAGGTGCTCTGGCCCGACGTTTGGCTGACTTGGCAAGTGTCGGGATCATCTCCAGCGGCCAGAGCGTTTGAGGCGGCTCGATAGTCGCCGGATAAGCGATCCGCTGGCCGCTCAACAGCTCTGCAATGGTTCGGAGCTGTAGTCGGGGGAACCTACCACGCACGGAATCATAGAAACCCGCCGATGCAGCTTCGGCCCGGATGCCCGAGCCAGGTTGCTCCAAGGAAATGAGTACGCCCAGGGCCGCATTCTCGCGATCAATAACTCCACGGAGATCGCGCACGAATGCGGGCACCAAATGGCCAGCCTTGACCGATATCACGATCTCTCTTGATGGGCCGCCGGATACCTCGTGGAAGAACAGCCGGCCATCAATGCCTTTGTCGCCGCCCTTCTTTGTTTCGCCAAGAGGTCGGGCACCTACGAGACCAAGCGCCCAGGCCTGAAACTGCCAGGGGTCGTTGTGGGCCAGTTCGGCGGCATCCTCAGCCGTCGTTGGCTCTCCTATCACTTCAAACGATGCCGCGATCTCCGGACCGTATCGATTGACTAGGCGGTGCTTGATGAGCCCGGTAGCCAAGTGGGTGATATCGATCCCTACCCAACGGCGCCCGAGTGCCTGCGCCGCGTCGACCGTCGTGCCACACCCGCAGAACGGATCAAGGACGACATCTCCGGGACGAGATGACGCGATAAGGATGCGTTCCAGCAAGGCCACCGGCTTCTGCGTCGGGTATCCCAATCTTTCCTTCGCCATGGGGTTGATCGCCGGAATATCGGTCCAGACGTCCATGGGAGTGACGCCTTCGTCGAGATACCACCTGTACTGCTTGCCGCTCTTTCGAGGCGAGTAGTCCTCGTAGTACTCGCGCCCGTCTTCGGTCACTCCATGCCGGAGGTGCGCGGTATCTGTCGTTCGAGGTACCGCGACTTCGTCCCGGTTGAACGTGTACTGCGCGCTCTTCGAGTACCAGAGAATCGTGTCGTGCTTACGGAGGAAGTTGTTCCTGCCCTTGCCGCCGGTGTTGTAGTGCCAGATGATCTCGTTTCGGAAGTACTGCGCGCCGAAGATGGCGTCGAGCAGGAGCTTCAGGTAGTGGCTAGCCGTGGGATCGCAGTGCAGATAGAGCGATCCCGTCGGCTTGAGAACGCGGCGCAACTCAACCAGTCGGGGAGCCATCATCGAGAGGTAGGCGAGCATGTCAGAAGTGCCAAGTAGGGTCCGGAATGCCCGGAGGGCGTTGGCCACCTCGCCGCCACGTTCGACGGTTTCCTGATAGGAGGAGGCCGACTCCTCGCTCCACTGCCAGGTATCCCCAAACGCCTTGATCTGAGCCGCTGCCCGCTGTCCGTGTTGGGCGAATAGCACGTTGTAATCGGCGTTCGACTTGAAGGGCGGATCTAGGTAGACGAGATCAACCGACTCGTCACGGACATGCCGACGTAGGATGTCGAGGTTGTCCCCGTAGTAGAGCGTATTTGTCAGGTCTCGGCCTAACACAACGCCCCCAGTTCGTGCGGTCACGCGTGCCAGCATTCGCATGGCAGCGGTGTCGCGATCCTCCCCGAAGGTCGGGCCTGGTAGGGTACTTGCGATCATGTTGGCTGCCTAGCCTGAACGTCTGTTCTCATCAAACTGAGACACTACCCAGAGGCGGCACACGCCTGACTGGGTCGCCAGCGGAGGACAGATGAGGTCTCCGGTGATTTGGTCGGTAAGCGTGACAACGTCAGCCTTGGACAGTGTCAAGTGTCTGCCCCCCCTAACCGGCGAACCAAATCTTCGACCGATCCAGCGAAGAAGCCCGCGCCCTCTAGGACAAGCTGGCGAGCCCAAGCGATGCTAGCCATCGTTGGTCCCCAGAAGACCACGGGCTTCCCTTGCTCCATGGTATGGCTCATCTCATTCCGCGTTCCGCTGCGTTCAGCGGCGGCCACTACCACGCTGGCGGCGGACAGGCCGGCGATGATCTCGTTCCGGGCGAGGAATGCCTCTCGGGATGGACGCGTTCCCAGTGGCAGCTGGGAAACGACGGCGCCTCTGCGCCTGATGAGGAAGTCGAGGGCCCTGTTCTCGCTAGGGAAGGTCATATCCAAGCCGCTCGCGACCACCGCTATGGTTCGGCCATCCGCGGCGGATAGCGCCCCGCGATGAGCTGCCGTGTCGATTCCAAGGGCAAGCCCTGAGACGATTGTGATCCCAAGCGCAGCGAGTGACCTGGCGAGCTGAGTCGCCTCCGCAACGGCCCGGGCATCGGCCTGTCGAGAGCCCACGATTGCGATCGCCCTGCTGTCCCTGGGGAGGAGCGAGCCCGCGACGTATAGCGTGCCAGGGCCCTTGCGGATGAGTCTGAGTCTTGCCGGGTAGTCTGGGTCGTCCCAAGCAAGAATCCGAGTCCTTGCTTCGGATCTGTCGCCCCGATCTACATCTGCGCGCCACATGGTGTCGATGGTACTGGACCGCGAGGTTCTATCGCGAGGTCGCTGGAGCTCGGTCGGGTGTAGAACCTCCGACTTCATCTGTCGGATAGTGGTGTAGGGTTGAGAGCCCGTGGCCAACCCTATGGCTTGTTAGTGGGGTGACTCGCGAGTCAGGAGGATCGTCCCGAAGCCTGATCCGTCGCGCTCTCGCGGCGTCCGACCGCAGCGTCGCCTTGCGCGTCGGCGACGATCCCGGGCCCGGTGCCGGCCAGTCGAGCAGCTGCGTCTGGCCCCCGGGGTCGGCGACCATTTGACGGCCGTAGGATATGGGTGACCAGCAACGGTGGAGGAACCACGTTGACCAATCGCGACTGGCTCGACTACGTCACCCTAGCGACGGCCGTCCTGTCGCTGGTGGTCGCGCTTACCGCTCTAGTCGCGAGCCGGCGGGATAGACATCGGGACGTCGACGTCACCCTCGGTACCGCATACGAGGCGGACGAGCAAGGCCGAGATTTGGCACCCCCGGTTCCTAGGGCATTTGTCCACATCGTGAACAAGTCGCTGCGGCCGATCAAGATCATGGGAATGGGCTTCATAGGTCCCGATGGGTTGGTCATCCAGGTACCCAGCGACAAGGGGCTGCCGCAGTTCCTGACCGACGCGGAGAACTGCCTGGTGGGTCTCGATCCGGCTACGCTCGTGGCGACCTACCGCCAGCTCGGGCCGCTGAAACACGCTTGGGTGTTCGACTCAGAGGGTAACCCCCATACCGGAGTGGCGATCGACCCCAAGGCGTTCGACTCGTGGATGCGTGATGTCCTCGTGGCGAATGTCGGCAAACCTGCGCCTGAACCGTGGCCAGTAGGTCGGCTGCGGCGGGGCCTTTTCGGCAGATGGAAGCTCGTACCGTAAGTCGTCACCTGACCACAGGTTCTCGGCCAGTCGGCGACGATCGCGAGCCCTGTGCTGGCCAGTTGGTGCGGCTGCGTCGGGGGCGTTGACTCGAGCGAACCATCTCCCGCACACGATGACCACGTAGTGGCGCTGACAGGGCTTGCTACCGCTGCCACCATGGCAATGGCCAATCGAAGGCCAGGCGAGCGTTCTGGGAGAGAAGATCGTGGCGGACCATCGTTTTGAGTCGATCTTCGCGACCTCCAACCGTGACCAGGACAACTTTCGGGCCAGGCTCTTCGGGCTCTTCAGCGAGCTGATAGTTCGCACTTGGGCGGCGGACGATCGGTCTCCGTACAACGACCTCCGGCGACCGACGGTGTCGCTGCCCGGCGAGGCACGCGGCAAGACTCTCGATTTCACCCTCCAGGCGAAAGATGGTCGCCTGTTCGTCAGCGAGTTGAAGGGCGAGCTTGCCCTCGACAACAACGCCTACCTAAGACTGTCCGGGCCCCGACAACTGGGCCACCTAATGGGGTCCCGCGCGTTCGTTCGCTTTCTCGATCTAGCACGGTCACCTCAGGCCTTCCGGGTTCGGGTCGGCGGGAAGGAGCGTGCCGCAGCCGGCGCGATCCTCATCTGGGGGGCGGTGGCTGCCGGCGGCCGGGAGGCGGTCATGAGCGAGTTTCCTTTCGCTGCCGTGCTTTCGCTCGAAGAGATGCTCGCCGACTTGCGGACCTGGAAATCGAAAGAGTGGCTCGACCAAGTGGCCAAGCTAAGACATTGGTCCGACGGCTTGTTCGACGCCCTGCTGTGAATGAGATGGAGGCCCCGATTGACGGTCGAAGCGGCGGAAGGACGAGCATCGAGGCCCTGCGCACCGAGGCGTTGACGTGCCTCCGCTGCCCGCTTGCGACCTCGCGTCGCAACGTGGTGTTCGACGACGGCGACGCCACCGCTGACCTCATGATCCTGGGCGAGGCTCCAGGCGAGGAAGAGGATGCTGGAGGCCGTCCGTTCGTGGGCCGGGCAGGCAGAGTTCTTGACGGCCTCCTTGAAGGGATCAACCTGACCAGATCGAGTGTGTGGGTTGCGAACGTGGTGATGTGCCGGCCGCCCAACAATCGACCTCCCCGCGTCCGCGATGAGATCGCGGCTTGCTCGAAGTACCTCGACGATCAGATCGCACTCGTTGAGCCCAGAGTGATTCTCGCTCTTGGGGCAACCGCGACTCGCCGTCTGCTCGGCCGGGGAACCCTGTCGGGCCGCTTGGACACCCGTCCGAAAGTTGGCCAGGTGATGGTGGTGCCGACATACCACCCGGCCGCTCTGAATCGAGCGAATGGCCGATGGGGCCAAGTCCGCGAGGACTTCGAGGCGGCGCGCACGCGGCTGGCGAAGTAGGGCGGCGCGGCCACGCCCATCGAGATGGAACGGGGAGGGCTGCCTGCGTTCCATGGCGGCGGGGCTCGGCACGATGCGCGGATCGTGTCAGGCGCACCAGGACGCACCAACCTTTAGCCGAGTTGACCGCAGGGATTGCCCGATCCTCAGAGCCGCGCGGGCAGGAGCCGCGACCATCCCCGCTTACAGACCGAGGCCAACGAGAGTCGAGACGGGAACGTATGGCTCTCCGGTCTCGGCCAGAAGGCGCAGGACGCGACGCAGCAAAGAGTCCAAAGGCCAATCGCCGCGGAGCACGCGATATAGATGACTGCCGTCGACCATGACGAAGTTTGCGCTCTTGCCCTTGCCAAGGCCCACGATGGCTTCCGGCGAGTACCCGTTCACGGAAACGAATAGGCCTCGTGTGAACGTTGACTTGCCTTCGATCTTTCCGCGCAACACGAGCAGGTCCGCTTCACTTACTCGTTCTGCCGTCCATTTGGCCTCGACCAGGTACGTCTCGCGATCCAGAACGAACGAGCCGTCAATCTGCTCGCCGACGACCTGAAATGATCCGCGCGGCTCGAGCTCGAATAGATCGAACAACCGGGTCAATAGACGCTCGAACGCTAGTCCTGCAAGCTGTCGATCCGGCATAGCACTCAACTCGGAGAACTCCCGCTGAAGCCGCTCGAGTGCCTCGAGTTGATCCCTAACCCGCGTATCAGGCGGGGCCGCCGGGGCCTCCGGGGGTCGCGCCGCTGGAGGAAGGTCCAGCTCGTCGCGCCTGTCAACCAGCCGGAGGACCCCGTTCTTGCCAATCTCGAGGCCGACGAACGCGAGCGATTCGTTCAGAGCCTTGCTTAGCGCAGCCCATTCTGTGGCGCGCCCACTCCATCGGACAGGCTTCATCGCGGCCTCGATGAACGCCCCGACGCAGTTACCAGATCGATCACGGGCTTGTCGCTGCGTGAGAGCGTCGCACAGCCGGTATCGCTTCGTGCTGATCACCGAGTCTGCGATCCCAAGCTGGGCTAGCAGACGACCGATCTCGCTCCCCGTGAGTCCGGTCGAGGTGTCGGCGAGCACATCGCAAATCGCCTGAAGGGCCGCCGGATCGAATGCCGCGAGTCCCATGGGTGCCAAGATAGACCTGCCATATCCCTGCTGTCTCAACACTTCCGCGTTCGCAATGGGCGCGTAGCGTGGGCCGTGCCGGCAGGGTCGGGCACATACAATGGCGCACGTTCCTGTTTCCAGAGGGACTGCTTCTGAACCGCGCGGCGAAGCGAGAATAGCCGCGGCTGTCTCCGAGGAAAGAAGCTGGGGCAGTGGAGGACTCATGGTGGATGAGGCCGGAGCACCCGCTCGGATGTCAGTCGGAGACCGACTGCTGGAATCGAGCACCTTCTTCGCTCGCTCTGCAGCGAGCTCCTATTCCGACGAGTCGTGGGACGTGTTCTACCTTCACCTGTCAACTGCCGTGGAGCAGCTGGTGAAATCGATCCTGGCTCAAGCTCACCCAGCGCTAATAGCGGATACGCACGCCAGCTTTGACTCGCTTCTCCACCTATGTGGTTTCGGAGACAAGGCCAAGACCCCTGACTTCGTGGCCGCGGTCCGAACTATCAACGCAGCACAAGCTCTTGAACGCATCGGTCGCCTCGTAGACGGCTATCGCCCACCAAGTCCGCGGGTTCTCCTTCTTCTCGAGATGCGAAACGGCATCGTCCACTCTGGCCACCGCGGAAGGGGCGGAGGCGAAGCCAGCCTGATGGGAGATGTCGCCCAATACGTGGAACAGCTCTTGGGCGCACGCGGTCTCTCCCCGACGGACTACTGGGGCGATTCCGCCGAGATGGTGGCCACTCACATGAAGCGCCGCCTCAGCGCCCTCGAGGCGTCGTATCAACGGCGCCTTCAGGCGGCCAAGGAGCGCTTCGCAGGGTATGCGTCCAGGATGGAACCTGCGGTTCTCGCGGCGTATGTTGCCGCCGCTACCCACACCGCTCCCGGCGCCGAATTCGACTCGGCTCTCGTCCCGTGTCCCGCTTGCGGATACGAGGGCGAGATTACTGGCGAGCCTGAGCCCGAGTGGGAACCCGATTGGGACTATTCGGACGGCCAGGTATGGGCCGCCGGTATGTACGTGAGCAAGATCCGCCTCCGAGCCAATGGATTCGAATGTCGTATCTGCGGCCTCACGTTGGATACCGACGAGCTGGCCTTTGGCGGTCTCGGCGATGTGACCTTGACCGATGATGACTGCGACCTATCAGAGGCCGCCACGTTCTTCGGGCGCCAGGCCGCGGAGGATGAGTCGTACGACTGACGCATAGCTTCGATCTCCAGTTGGGGGGCATTTGTCGTCACTGGGGGCGATACCCAGTTCTGCCGAACCGCCACCCTCGACCGTCTGCTGCCGGGCATTGGCTGGGCTACGAGCGGACCCCGTCGGCATGCACCTGCAGTTCAGTCGTTGGCCTTCGGAACAACCGCACCATGAGTGCGTCGCCGCAGACAGTGCTGGCGGCCGGCCGGTCTGCCATGCCCCCGCTTCATCTGTTGGCGAGGTTGTCTGCCCGCCGTCTATCCTGCGTGGGTCACAGGAGAGAAGAACCGGAGTTCCGGGGGCGTTGTGAACGATGGCTCGCGTTGACCGTCCGACCAAGTGGGCCAAGCTCGAGGTCCCGGACCAGTTCCAGATCGGACTCAAGGGGCTAGCTCAACTCGCTCGGTGGCAGCTGCGCAGGGCGGAAGGCGGTGGGTTCGAGGTCGCGAGCCAGGAGCGTTACGAGAGCCGCGTTCCGGATCTGCTCAGGCTGGAGCGGTTAGCAGACTCCAGAAACGCTGCCGATCCGGCTGCATACGACAAGTTCGGCCGTTGGCAACCTCACGACACGCTCGGGACCGCTGAGCTGAGATCGAGGGTCGCCTCGATGAGGGAAGTGACCAATCCGCAGTCGCCAACCGACGCATGGGTCAGCTTCCGGCTTCAGTTCTCTACGATCGGCGACGGCGAGCTTGCGGCCTACCTGGGCGATGTGTTTCCGAACATCGTTGCGCAGATACCGACGGCGTCGCTCTGGGCCGTGCACTTCGACCCGTCGCTTAGTTGGCGAGTGGCCGCGGTTCGGATGCTGTTTGCGGCGGAAGCGTCTCCTGAGATTCTTGACACCGTCGCGAAAGGACAGGGCCGGTTACCCAGTCCCGTCGACCTGATGCCTTCTCTGACTTATGGCCTCAACGCATTCCTTGAGCCCATGCTCCTTCCGGCGTCACCATGGATCGTCGGGATGAATTCGGCGCGACGTGGGGGTAATGCAATCGTCATGTTCGGTCGCGCCGAGGCTGGCTTCGAACCAAATGAAGCGGCCGAGACTCTTAACCTCTTGAAGCCGCGCCGGGCACCGAGGAACCCCGTGCCGCGCCCGAACTTCGAACCTGAGGCCAGCGATGTTTGGCTCCGCTGGTGGATACGCGAGATCAACGCTCTACTTGGTCAGGCCCTGGATGTGGGGCGATTCACTGGCGAGAACGGTGAGTACAGACCTGCGGCCCAGCTCGGGGTTCTGCTCAGCCTGGAGAAGTTGTTCACGTCCGTACAGTCGATTCTGGCCGATCCAATAAGGGGAGATGCGCGGCTATGGACGTTCTTCGACGTGATCGATCTGCTCGACGGTCTGAGCTTCGGGTCATGGGAGAATCTGCTCCGATACGACAAGGTGTCGAGCCAGCTGACCGAACTTGAAGGCATTATTCCCGCTGCGGCTCGCGAGCTCGCTCTGACCCGAGTACGTCCTTCAGTTGGGGCGCTGAACGAGTTTCTGGATGGTTTCGCTAACGCACCTGGCCAGCTGGCGCCGAGCGGAAATCTTAGGGTCCGGCAGCGGGACGGCATCGGTTGGCAGGAAGTGCCGCTCCATTCGGCCGGACAGTCCTACTTGCGGCTGATCCGAAATGCGACCCACTCGTTTCGAAGCATGGCCCGCGATCCCCACGACGTATCGCTCCTCGCGTCACATCTCGGGGCGATTCCGGATGCGTTGCCTGACCTCGCGTTCATGCATTTGCTCCGGTTCTTGGTGGCTCCACGCCTTCCCCACGACTAGGGCGCCGGTTGAAGGACGGTCCGAGCGAGCGTCACGATCCAGCGATAGGGTCGATCGGCCGCGGAGGGCCGGTGGCGTGCCTAGACTTGACCAGAACGCCCCGACCACCAGCGCTGGCAGGCCACCCCTCGGGGCCGAAAGGAGACCGTGAGTCCGGCGATCTCGCGTTCCTGCCGCTTGGGGGTAAGGCTGCTCGACCCGAGTCTTCGTTGAGCGCCACGCCCTCATTCGAGCACCTCCTCGAAGACCTCAATCCCTCGCAGCGCGAGGCGGTCACAACGACGTCCGGCCCGCTCGCGATCATCGCCGGCGCTGGCTCAGGCAAGACCCGGGTCATCAGCCGACGGGCCGCGTACGCCATCGAAACAGGCGCGGTTCCGGCCGATCAGATCCTGCTCGTTACGTTCACCGACAAGGCAGCGGGTGAGATGGTCGAGCGGATGGCTTCGCAGGGCCATCGTGGCGTCCTGGCCCGCACCTTCCACGCCGCCGCCCTTGCCCAGCTGCGCCACTTCTGGCCGGGCCGGCACGACGGCGCACCACTGCCGGCGATCCTCGACTCGAAGCTGCGACTGCTCGTGCCGCTCATCGGCCGGCTGCCGGGCGGGTACCGCTTCACACCGGCCAAGGACGTAGCGGATACCATCGAATGGGCGAAGGTCCGCCGCATCCGGCCCGGACGGTGGGTCAGCGAGGGCCGCGATCGAGCACCGATACCGGCGGACCTGTTCGCCCGGGTCTATCGCGACTACGAGCGGGCGAAGACGGAGGCGGGCCTGCTCGACTTCGAGGACATGCTCGTCGAGACGGTCGAGCTGCTCGAAGACGACGCCGCGGCTGCCGCGCTCGTCCGATCTCGCAAGCGCTGGTTCAGCGTCGACGAGTATCAGGACACGAACCCGCTGGCCGAACGGCTCCTCGAGCTGTGGCTCGGTGAGTCGCGTGATCTGGCGGTTGTCGGCGATCCCGACCAGACGATCTACACCTTCACCGGCGCCACGCCGGAGTTCCTTCTGAGCTTCGCGCGGCGGCATCCCGGGGCGCGAATCGTCACGCTCGCCGAGAACTACCGCTCGAGCCCGCAGATCCTCGAACTCGCCAACCGGCTCGTCGCCGGCGGCGCACGAGGCGCGTTGCGGGCGATCCAGCCGGACGGGCCTTTCCCGTCCGTGAGGGGGTTCCCGGACGCGGAGGCCGAGCTCCGTGCGGTAGTCGAATGGATCCGTGCCGTTGGCGCGGCGGGGGTGGCCCCAACGGAGACGGCCGTGCTCGTCCGGATCAATGCCCAGCTGCCGGCCATCGAGGTTGCGCTGACGCGTGCCGGCATTGCGTTTACCGTTCGCGGACTGCGCTTCTTCGATCGGCGTGAGATCCGCGAGGCACGGCATCTGTTGCGGCGTGCCCAACCGGCCGAAACAGGCAGTGCTCTCGTTGCCGCGACCGAGAAGCTGTTCGTCGAGAGGATGGGGCTGGACGATGTGGCCGCGGATGCCGGCTCGGAAGGCCGAGAGCGAGCTGCGTCGCTCGAACTCCTCCTCGGCATCGTTGATGATCTGGCGGCCGCCGACCCAGGGCTGACGATCGACGCCGCCCTCGCCGAGCTAGATCGGCGCCACGCCGCTGAGGCGGCCACCTCCACCGATGGCGTGAATCTGCTGACGTACCACCGGGCGAAGGGCCTCGAATGGGATGCCGTCTACCTGCCGGCGCTCGACGAGGGCCTGCTACCGATCCGTCAGGCGAAGGAGGATGAGGAGGTCGCCGAGGAGCGCCGCCTGCTGTATGTCGGGATCACCCGCGCCCGGAAGTTCCTGGCCCTATCGTCGTCGTCGCGCCGATCGTCGCGGTTCCTGGCGGCTCTCGAGCCGCCGCAGCCCGCGGTGCGCCGCGTCCGCGTTCTGCCCGGCGCGCCCCTGGCCACGGTCCCTATCGCTGACGACAGGCTGCTCGAGGGACTGCGCCGCTGGCGCCGCGAGCGCGCATCCGCGGACGGCGTGCCGGCATACGTCGTCGCCCACGACACGACGCTCGCCGAGATCGCCAACGCCCGCCCACGCTCCCTCCCTGCGCTCCGCCGCGTCCGTGGGATGGGCCCAACAAAGCTCGGGCGGTATGGCGCGGAGATCCTTGCCGTCATCGAGGGCACCGAATAGGCCACCAGACGATCAGGTCGTACTGTGCGGGGATATGGACGCACGCTTCGGCCGCGCCGGGCGAGAAACCGGGGCAGGCCGGTGCTACGCTTGGCGCTCCGGGTTAGCCGAGGAGACTGGTGCGCAGCGGAGCAGCCCCGAATTCGTCTGCGGCCTACCGTCGCTATTGGATCCCGACTCAGCTCACCCCCGAGGTAGTACGGCTCCCGCCGCGATTCCACGTTCGCGTAAAACGCCACCGCCTGGCCATGCTGGCGGTCCAGGAGGTTCTCGCGGCCCGCGGCGATCTCCGCGTGGCCCTCAGCCGACCGTGCGTGTACGGTGTCTTCGGGCGGCCGGTTGGTGGCATGGCCCCGATCGAGGACGACTGCGTCGGCTGCCTGCGCTGCACCATTGAGTACCCCGGCGTCGTCCAGATCACGCGCAACGACGAGCGACACACCGCCGGCCCGGCCGGCGTGAGCGTCGACGAGATCGACACGATCCTGTACGAGGCCCGGACGGGCCGTGTGCCGGTCCGCGGCGCGGGCTTCCGCGGCCCATTCGGCGGGACGGGCTGGGATGGCATCTGGCTCGACATGTCCGAGATCGTGCGCCCGACGCGCGACGGCATCCACGGCCGAGAGTACATCTCGACGGTTGTCGACCTCGGCGATCGGCCCGCCTTCCTCCGGCTCGACGAGGCCGGCCTGCCGGTACCCCCACTGCCGCGCGGGCGACAGATCCAGGTGCCCTTCATCCTGGGAGCAGCACCCTCGAGGGGCGCGGCGACGACCGAGCGCCGATCCACGGCTGTGGTCCAATCGGCGCTCGTCGAGACCGCCCGACGCATCGACAGCCTGGCCCTCGTGCCGCTCGATGCGGTGATCGCCCACGAGTTCGCCGCGTCGCACGTGCTGCCATTGGTCAGCCCTGACAAGCTCGATGGGCTTGATCGACTGGCCAGCCAACCGGCCATGATCGAGCTCGAGAGATGGGACGCGAAGCAGTGCCGGGGCATCATCCGACGCCTGCCCGAGACGGTCGTCAGCGTTCGTGTGCCGCTTGGATCCGATGTCTTGGCGCTCATCGGCGAGGGGATCCGGGTCTTCCATCTGGTGGCTCGGCCCATGACGGCGAGCGACCGGGCATCGCTACCCGACCTCATCCAGCGCACCCATCAGCAACTCGTCGAGGCCGGCATTCGAGACGAAGTGACCCTCATCGGCAGCGGCGGAATCGAGATTGCCGAGCACGTCCCGAAAGCCCTCGCCTGCGGCCTCGATGCAGTCGTCCTGGACAACCCCCTGTGGGTCGCCCTGCAGGCCCGCTTCGCGCTCGACCGGGCCGGTGCGGACCCCCATGTGACATTCCCGAGCTGCGGCTCAGATTGGGCCGTCCAGCGTCTGCTCAATCTCGCAGCCGCCTGGCGAGACCAGCTCCTCGAGATCCTGGGGGCGATGGGCCTGCGGGAGGTGCGTCGCCTGCGGGGCGAGCTCGGCCGTTGCCTGTTCCAGTCCGATCTCGAGCGCGAGGCATTTGGAGGCATCGATGGCTCCCCAGGCTGAGCTCGACCGCGTCCTCCAGCGGTCGGTCGCCAAGCACGTCGAGGCACTGCGAAAGGGCTTCCACCGGTGGCCCACGCTGGGCCTGCCACCGGCCATGGGCGACCTGCGCTGGCCGGCGGAGCTGATCCTTGCGACCTGGGATCAGGCCGAAACCGGACGACCGCCGACGAATGGGTTGGAGTATCGCGTCGGTCGGTCAGGGGGCGGATTCGACGCGCTCGACTTCCAGTTCCCCGCCGAGGACCGCTGGCTGCCGGAAGACAGCCCGCTCGACGTCTCGATCCCACTCAACCGACGCGGCCAGGGACCGGAGCTGCAGATCCCGATCCCCTGGTACGGAGGTGGGATGTCGTACGGCTCGGTCAGCGAGCAGGTCATGCTGGCTCGGGCCATCACTGCCCAGAAGTGGCGCACCTTCACCTCGACGGGCGAGGGCGGCTATCCGCTCGCCCTGTATCCCCTTCGCGATCACGTCATCACCCAGGTCGCGACGGGCATGTTCGGAGTCCGCGAGGAGACGATCCAGTGGGCTCGAATCCTCGAGATCAAGTACGCACAGGGAGCAAAGCCAGGCCTGGGCGGCCACCTGCTCGGCGACAAGGCGACGGCCTCGGTCGCCACCATGCGCGAAACCGTGCCCTGGGTCAGCCTCTTCTCGCCCTTCCCATTCCACAGCGTCTACTCGGTCGAAGACCACCGCAAGCACATCGACTGGCTCCTGAGCATCAACCCGACCGCTTTGATCTCGGTCAAGGTCTCGGCGCCGATCGACATCGACATGGTCGCGGTGGGCAGCTTCTACGCCGGCGCCCACATTCTCCAGGTCGACGGCGGCTACGGCGGGACGGGCGCGGCGCCGGAGATCGCCAAGAAGAACATCGCCATGCCGATCGAACTGGCGCTGCCGCGAGTCCACCGTTTCCTGCTGTCGGAAGGGATCCGCGACGAGCTGGTCGTGCTGGCCAGCGGTGGCGTGCGGACCGCCTACGACATCGCCAAGGCCATAGCCCTGGGTGCCGACGGCTGCATCCTGGGGACGACCGAGCTCGTTGCCATGGGCTGCACGCGCTGCGCCAATTGCGAGCGCGGCCGCGGCTGTCCATTCGGCCTGACCACGACGGACCCGGAGCTTTCGGCCCTGGTGGATCCGGAATGGGGTGCCGAGCGGCTCGCCAACGTCTATTCCTCGTTTGAATACCAGCTGCGCGAGATCCTCCGCCGGCTTGCGGTTCCCAGTGTGCGTGAGCTGCGCGGCCGAACCGACCTCCTGCGCTACGTCGGACGCGGGCGCCGCAGTGAGACCGAGGGCGGACGTGGATCGCGCTGAGCTCGCCACTATCCTGCTCGACTCGGAGCGCGCGCTGGCCGCGAAGGCGGGCGTTGACCTGGGCCGCCAGGTCGCGAAGCAGGAGATGGAGGGCGGCTGCGGCGTCGTCGGCATGGCCGCTAGCATTCCGGTGCCCGGGCGGGCGCTGGAGCAGGCCCTCGTGCAGATGCGCAACCGTGGCAACGGCAAGGGCGGCGGTATCGCCGCTGTGGGGCTGGACCCGGACTTCTTCGGCATCGACCCCAAACGGCTCCGCGAGGAGTACCTGCTGGCAATCGCCTATATCGACCCGGCAGCCCGATCCGAGGTCGAGCGGACCGCCATCGAGCCGACCTTTGCGATCAGCCATTCGGTCGATCTCCCGGCTCGCTGGGAGATCGACCAGCTCGGCCTCGAAGTCGCCCCGCCTCGGGTGCGCTGCTACTTCGGCCGAGTTCGGCCGGACGTGCTGGCCGGGTTCATGCAGGCAAACGGCATCGGGGCCGACGATGCCGTCGCGGCCGCGGACGAGCTGGTCTTCCAGAACACCTACCGGCTGAACAGCGCCTTCTACGCCTCGAGCGGCGAGAAGCGGGCCTTTGTTCTTTCGCACGGCAAGAACATGCTGGTCCTCAAGCTGGTCGGCTACGGCGAGGACGTTGTCCGCGCTTATGGCCTGGAGGACTTCGCCGCCCACATCTGGATCGGGCACCACCGCTACCCGACGAAGGGTCGCGTCTGGCATCCGGGCGGCGCCCACCCGTTCATCGGCCTGAACGAAGCGCTCGTCCACAACGGCGACTTTGCCAACTACTCGTCCATCTGCGCTTCGCTGGCCCAGCGCGGCCGGCACCCGCTCTTCCTGACCGACACGGAGGTCGCGGCCCTCGTCTTCGACCTGCTGTATCGCGTCTACGGCTACCCGCTCGAGTACGTCATCGAGGCCTTGGCGCCCACGACCGAACGCGATTTCGCCCTGCTGCCCGAGGAGCGGCGCCGCATCTACGGCATGCTCCAAGCGACCCACATGCACCTCTCGCCCGACGGTCCGTGGTACTTCCTCGTCGCTCAGTCGTCGCCTCAGGAGAGGTTGGGCCGACTCATCGGGATCACGGATACGTCGATGCTGAGACCTCAGGTCTTCGCTCTCCAGCAGGGTCAGGCGAGCATCGGACTGGCGGCATCGGAGAAGCAGGCCATCGACGCGGCCCTCGAAGCGTGCTCGCAGGTCAACTCGAAGTTCTGGGGTCGAGCCGATCTGTACTGGAGCGCCCGCGGAGGCAGCCACACGGACGGTGGTGCCTTCGCCTTCAACGTCGCTCTCGGAGATGCTGGGCCCAGGTTCTGGTGCAGCGACAAGTTCGGCGGGCTCATCGGGAGCGAGCAGGGTAGAAGCGTGCCCGGCCAGGACGGTGGCGGCCGCCCAGGAAAGGTCCCGACCGACGAAGCACGGCGTCTGGCGGGGCGGGATGGGAGCGCCAACGAGCTCGCCGACGAGGCGGCTCGCCGGCTGCCCGCCTGGGGCCCGGAAGGGCTGGAGGCGTTCCTGGCCGCGCTGAAGGCTCGCGCGAGAGGCGACCAGGGCCGCGACCTCGCATTCGCTGTCTTGACCCGCCTCATAGACCATCCGTGCCGGGTTGCGCCGCTCAAGCGCAGCTACGTTCTCGCCCTTCTCGATCGCGGCCTCGACGAACTCGTCGGGCTCGTTCGCAGACAACCATCCGATCGCTACGTCTGGATCAGCCCGGAGGGCGCCGCGTCCACGGTTCCAACGGCACTGATGACGCAGCGGACCGTCGTTCTCGACGCGCGAGGCTGGCCACCCGACGGTCCGTCCTCGCTCGCCCGCGCGATTGTCGACCTCTATCACAACGGGGCCCGTCGGTTCACGGTCGTCAACGGGCGCGGCCATCGCTTCGTCGGCTGCGGCCTTGGCCCGGGAACGAAAGACGTACGTATCGACGTCTTCGGCTCGTCTGGCGACTACCTGGCCTCTGGGATCGATGGCGCCGAGGTGGTCGTGCACGGGTCCGCCCAGGACCAGGTCGCACAGATCCTCAAGGACGGCAGGCTCGTCATCCACGGCGACGTGGGCCAGACCTTCATGTACGGGGCCAAGGGCGGGGACGTTTTCGTCCGCGGCGGCGCCGCCGGTCGCCCCCTCATCAACGGGGTCGGACGCCCTCGCGTCGTCATCAACGGCACGTGCCTGGACTACCTTGCGGAGTCGTTCATGGCCGGAGACGCGTTGAATGGCGGCGGCTTCGTCGTGCTCAATGGGATCCGGACCGATGAGGACGGCAGCCTGTCCGAACTCGAGAGCGCGTACCCGGGCGGAAACATCTTCTCGCTGGCCTCGGGAGGCGCCGTCTACGTTAGGGACCCCCGCGGCCAGCTGGGGGACGACCAGCTGAACGGGGGTCAGCTGGTAGAGCTCGCACCGGCCGATTGGGAGTTGATACGTACGTACCTCGAACAGAATGAGAGCCTATTCGACATACCGCTGAACTGGCTCCTGACCGTCGATGGGTGTGCCACCGCACCTGAGCGGGTGTACCGCAAGATCGTCTCAGCCGGGATCGAGGCCCTCTCGCCCGAGGAGGCTTGGGTCAGGTCCAAGGCGTGAGGGTTGGGCACGATGCAAGCCATGGTGCGGGTTGACGGTGTGCCTCACCTTGCCACTGGAATGCCCGGCCTTCTTCGACTCCATTCCCCTTTTGTGCTCATCACCACACACAAGCCTGCTTAGGTGGCGCAACCTACGAACCGGACTCGTTAGCCGCCGCCCCCGTTGCGTCGGCCATGATCTGCTCCAGGGAGAAACCCTGGATCACGGAGCCCGCCTGCTCTGCCTTGTCGGCCTTTAGGTGCGCCTCGATCTGCTTGACGGCTGCGACAGCCCTCCGGGCGGAGGCCGCCGCCCGCTCCGCCTGCCCGCGAGCGTTCGTAAGCCTTTCCCTGTCGATGACGATGCGCCCGTCCTCGATCGGAACCCACGGGGGAATGTAGGCGTTAATCTCCTTCTGCTCGCGCAGCCAACAGTCGAGCGCGCGGACGCCTGCAATAAGGCCCGTCTGCTCCGCTTGCGTCGTGAACCCGAACGTCCCCTCGGCATGGATCTGCGATGCGGCCTTCGCCACGACCTTGATGCTGACCTCGGACCCGGCTGCTGGCAGTTGGGGAAGTATGAGCTTCGCCCCCGTGCTGTGCAGTGCGAGGCCGCCGGTCACCGTCCAGTCGTAGGTGAGACCGTGGCGATCGTCGATCACGTTGACGTTGTTCACCACGAAGCTCACGGAGGAGCCTTCGACGAAGTGCGTCGTGCAGGGATCGTCGGCCGGATCCTGCGCGATCACCAGCGCAGGGACTTGCAGGTTCTCCGGTCGTACGACCCTCACCGTTGTCGACTTTTGCTGGCCGGCATAGCTTGCGGTGAGCGTGACGAGCTTCTCCTGGAATGATCCCGACTGGCTGTGGACCGTGAACGGAACGTTCACCCTGTGCATGGTCCGGACATTCGCGGGCACCTCGATGACACCCGGCGCATTGCTCGAGAGCGAAACGGTCACATCGACCGGGATCGCCTGGGTCAGATCCACCCTCAACTGGTGCGGCTCGTGGTTCTCGACCCAGGTGAGCTCTGGCGGGGCGTCGACCACGCTTAGGTCGGCCACCGGGAACACGTTGTCGAGGGGAGGGCTGTAGCCCTTGGGGCCCTTAGCGGACGGGTCATATGGGTAATGCCCATCGACCAAGGCCTTGAACGATGTCCATGCGTCGGTTTGGCCCGTGAGGTTCAGGTAAACGCCGGCAAGATTCGAGGCGGCCGCCGCCACGATCTCCTGGATGCTGAACCCGAGCTGGTAGCGCAGGAAGAAGAGAAAACATGTCCCACAGCCCGTGACTTCGTCCGGTCTGTTGTCATCTGGCGCGCTTGTGACCCAGTCGCCCCGCGTCCCCGTGTTGAGCCAGTCCGGCACGACTGCGAACCCGGAAGGGATCCGCGTTCCCGAGTACAGGGCGATGAATTCCGACGCGAGGAAGCGCGAGAGCGACTCCCCCATGCTGCGTTCGTCGGCACCCCAGAAGACCCCGGTCGGCCCGTACCAGTCCTTGCGCTGTGAGGCCATGAACATCTCCGTGACCTCGGAGACGAGGAGGTAGCGCAGGAGGAAGGACGTGGGATGAGGGCCGGGCATCAGCGTCACTGTTATCGCATAGAAGCTGAGAGCGATGTCCGGCGGGTCGAGCCACTCCGCTCCGTCCGTCCCGCCCGTGATCTGCACCCAGATCGGGAGCGTGAACTGGGAGGTCACGCCGGGGAACCAGCTCTGGATGAGCTGGTAGTCCTCCTCGACCCAAAGAAGCAGCTCCTTGGCCAGATCGCGCCCATTGGCCGGGGCAAGCGAGTCATCGTATTGGACTCCGAAGTGCGCGGTCCGCCCGCCGTTGGGAAGACCGTTGGTCACGAATGCCATGACTACCTCCCGAAGGTCGGACGAGACTGGGCACCAAGCCAGCCGCGGTCTTCCCTTCCTAGCCCGACCTCGCGGTCGGGCTCACGAATCGCCCAACGCCAGTGAACTGAAAGCCGTGGTGGCGGCATGGGTCTTCTGTGGACCTACGTGAGCTTCATCAAGGGCACGACAAGCTCGAACGATCCGGCCGCACGGGCTTGCGTGCTCCTGCCGCCTGCACGCGGTGCGTCGGCGCGAGTCGTGGAATCCGGGCCCATTGCCGAGCTGGCTTAATGACACAGACCCCCCTTCCAGATGCGTTTGACGCCCTCTCCGTCGACGGTTCGGTCTCGCCAGTGGCTCGACGCGGTCCAGGCGGCCGAGGTGCGGGCCGCGCGTCAAGGTCACCGTCGGTCGCTAAGCCTGTGCCGAGCGGCCCCCAACGACATGTGCCGTGGGTCCCGACCTTGGCTACCCAAGCGGGTACAGCCGACTACCCCAGCAAGTGGCGCGAGCTGTGACGACCAGCAGATCATCCCTGCGCCCTGGCCCTGGGCCGGGGCACCGCGGACTTGGGTCCAACCGCTTCCGGATCCTCCCCAGTGATCCGCGACTCACGATGGACATGCACGACGGAGTCATGGTGACGGAGGAGTGGATCGTCGCGGCCGCCACAGCCGAGCCATTCGGGCTCGGACTGTCTTATGGCTTGTCTCGACGAGGCTCCAATGCCCTGCGCTCCGCGGCGATCACCGCTGCATGGACGCCAGGGGCGAACGGGGGTGGCCATGTCCGCTGGTGGTATGGTTGCATTGTCAGCTGCTACGCGTGAGGCCTTTGCGCTGATGCGACTTCGCTTCCCTGCTCGTGACATTCCGGTCCGTGTGGTCACCGGCGCATACATCGCGCACTCCGGGCTGGAGAAATGGCGCGGTTCCGCGGAGCAGGCCGAGGGACTGCATGGCACGGCTGCGAATGCCTTCCCGTTCCTGAGGCCGATCCCGCCGCAGCAGTTCCTGAGGATGCTCGCCGCTGGCGAGCTCGTGACCGGGACACTTCTGCTCGCTCCGATGATCCCGAACGGCGTGGCCGGGACCGCCCTGACCGTGTTCTCCGGTGGCCTGGTGGCGATGTACGCACGGACGCCGACGATGCACAAGCCAGGTTCGATCTGGCCGAGCCGGACCGGCATCGCCGTCAGCAAGGACGTCTGGATGCTCGGGATCGGGCTAGGCCTGCTCGCGGCGGGTTCCCACCGGCGCGGCGTCCCCACACGGTCGCTAAGACCGTCGCGCAGGGCCTGACGCTCGAAGGGGACGATCCCACTCGGTCATTCGGGCAGGTGATGAGCGCCATCCCCAACCAAGGGGGGTCGACCGAAGCTTCTGCTCCATGATCGCGACGGCCCACTCGGTTTCGCCGAGCGCGTCGAGGGTCATGGCTCGGGCGAGTCGACGAGCTCCTGCGCTTGCATCGGTCTTACCTTCACGCGGTTCGCTTGAAAGCGAATCGTGGCGGCTTCTGAAAGTCGGCGAGTTCGAGGAGCGCCTGGCCGCCCTGGAGGCGGCGGTCGGCCAAGGGCAGGCCCACCAAGAGGACGCCGCCTTCTCCGATAAGCCACCCCGATGAGCCTGGATCGACGGCTCGCGCGGATCGACGAGACGCTCCCGCCTACGCGGCTCGTCCTCCGGTGGCTAGCCGAGGCTCACAGCTACGGCGACCTCGAGCCCTACGTGGCCTCGCTTCTGGCCCACGACCCGCCGGTGGCACCACTCGATCGTCTGGCTCGGGAGGCGGTACACGGGGCTCGGTCAGCAATGCGCGGCAAGCGTCCTGAGGTCATTGATGGCGCAGTCCGGAGCGCCCTGCGCGAGACGGTCTTCCGCTTCGAGCTCGTGATGCGGATCAACGTGACCACCAAGGAGCTACTCGACCGGGAGGAGCTCATCGCGGCGCTCTTCGCTTCCCAGCTCGCGATGCTCCTTTCCGAGGGGGGCGGGAAACGTCCTAAGGACGAGTCGCACCAGCGCCGCCTCGAGCTATGCCGCCGCCTAACTATCGTCCGCGTGAACGAGCTGCTCGCGTCGCGCGAGGCACGCTCCAGCGTCGAGGCCCGCTACCTCGACGGCCACAGTGCCCTCTTCCCGGACGTTGCCGCCGCGTTCGATAAGCAGTTGAGAGCCAGCCAGGAGATAGCGGTCGCAGCGTGGCGCACCGCCGAGCTCGACGGCGTCGAACCGGCGGAGACCGAGGAGCCCGATGCTGTCACGCTCCGCGCAGGAGAGCTAGTCGCCGATCTCGTGGAACCCGCCAAGTCAACCGCCCTGGACAAGCTCGGAGAGGGCCAACGGGCCCTCGAGACTGCCAATGCCTGGGTGCGGGCAAAGCTGGCGCCGAAAGCGATCGCCGTGGATGAGCCGGTCAGACAGAAGGAGTCGTGATTGCCGCCGGGCCGGTGAGGGACCGGTCGCGACTTGACGGACGGTCGGGACGGCCTATCTTTGGTCACGATGAGAGGGCGAATTCAGCCAACAGATCAGGCTGACGAGCGGGCACGAGCAGTGGACGGACCGACAACGGTGCGCCTGCGGCCGCGCGGTGAGTCGCACCTACTCGCACTCTTGGCGATCGCCGCAGCCGTTTGCGTTTCGATTGCGGCAGTCAAACCCTGGGGCGAGCACGCGGCGTCGCCAGGCCCATCGGCCATAGCGCCGCCTGCGAGTACGACCTCGGCGGTCCCGTCCGATCCCGGCCAACCATATGTCCTCGTCCAACCTCCATATATCGGGACCGGGGCCGACAGCTGCACCGGCAATCTGTATTGGTTTGAGGTGTCCGGGAGCCCCCAGCCACTGTCTAGCCTTGAGCAAATCGCTCCTTTGCTGATCTGTGCGGGAGCGAGTCCGCAGCACGTCGTTTGGCTGTCCTCTCCTGGACCGGACGCCTCGGCGTGGGTCGAACTCGAGTCGAGCGCGCCCTGACCTAGCTGGCTCGGGTACGGCCGTCCAAGATGGCGCAGTCGTCCCGAGGCACGTCGCCTGGCCCCAAGGACGTTGCACTGCGTTCGTGAGTAGTACGTCTCCGGCGACACGCCTGAAGCCCGTCACCATGACTCCATAGAGGGGACCGCCGCGGGACGGGCCCAGCTAGGTGGCGCTTTGCTGCCGCGACGCTGTGTGCTTGACCCAGGCCTTCAACTGGCCATGCCAACCGCAGGAGCAGAGGATTTCATGCGCGGGCGACCCGAGGGTCGTAGGACGGAAGGGGGGATTGGAGGCCGCGATCGCGTGCCCCTCAGTCTCGAAGCTCTCCGCGTACTGAGCCCACATGCGAGACGTCCATTGATCCTCGAGCAGAAGCCGGACGCTGTACCTGCCGGTCCCGTCATCCGTCGACTCGAGGAACAGCCGATGTGCCTCGCGGGCCCAGCTGATCTTCTCGCGGTGCTCCGGGCAGACGACCATCCCGTCCGGCAACAGCAGATCACCCAACCCCAGGCTTGTGCCACGCGCGCTGCAGTGGGAAAACCAGCATGTGGAGCCACCCCGACGGCCGCTCATGTTTCTCCGCCCTTCGGCTGCGACGGCCTAAGCGTAGCCCTCCAGCGTGTGGATTTCGGGGCTACAGATAGACTCGACGGACGGATTGCACGAACTCCAAGGGCATCGGGTAATGGACAAGAATCGGCAGGCACCTGCGCCAAGAGGTCGGGCCATCACCAGCGGGCGGGCCAAGGTTGCCCTCGCCGAACTACGCAAGGAGATCGCCCGTCTCCGGAAGGCGGGCGAGACGTACCGCGCGATCGCCGACGTCCTCAACGCCAAGAGCAGGCCTACGAGGCGACAGGGAGCCAAGTGGTACGCCGCATCGGTGCGAGCTGTTGAACTGGCCGACCTGCGAGCGAAGGCCGAGGCCCTAGGCATTGACCCCCACGGCATGACCATGGAGAAGCTCCACGAGTCGATCGACCACGCCCGCCCGGAGCAGACATAGCGGGGCCCGCCACCGGGGGGGCCGAGTGGCGGGCACCCTGAAAGCGGTCCTCGAGTCCTTGGAACACCCCTGAGGCGCCCTGCGACAGCTCGTGTCGGCCTTCTAGGGGCGCCTCCGTCCATTCGAATCGTACACCGACCCACAAGGCCCAGAGAGCTGGCAGGAGGGCAGATGAAATCCAGGAGCCATCGAGGTGCTGACTGGAGCGGACGCGCTACTTGCCCTTCTTGTCCTTCTTACTCTTTCCCTTCTTGGCCATTCTGGTCTCCTCGTGAGCGGGTGGAACACTCACAGTCTAGGCTGTCTGATCGAATTCCTAAGCCCCCGGCCGGTCTGGCCAGCCTCCCACCGGTGGCACGAAAGCTGCACTCCAGCGCGCCGCCGGGTCGATCTTGTATGCACAGTGGCTCCAGAGATTGAGCTCGGCCTAGACTGGGGACGGTCGCGGCCTGAACGACCGCCCCAACGAAAGGAGGGGCTGCGATGACCAGTCCCCACACCACCGGCGTCTGGATCTCGGCCGACTCGGCCACCGTGTTGCGCTGGAGCCCTGAGCTCACGGTACGCCACCGGATCGACTCCACCGTGCCGGGTCGCCACCGCTCAACCGGACGAGCCCCGACCGAGGAGCGTCAGGGCGACGAAGGCCGTCACGACGAGCGCTTGCGGGCATTTTTCGATCAGATCCTCCACGCCCTGCCGGTCGAGGACGATCTGCTGCTGGTCGGAGACGGCGAGGTTGTCGAGCACTTCGCGGACGATGTCCGCGGCGACGATCTGAGACACGGCCGCAAGCGACGCATCGAGGTCGAGAAGAGCGGTTCGGTCAGCGAACGCAAGCTGCTCGCCCTGATCCGCACCTTCGCCGGCTCACCCGCCAAGCGTTACCTGCCGCGCTGAGGCCTTCAGGACCGCAACGCGGAGCCCCACAGCGCCGGTATAAGCCTTATGCCGCGAGTACGCAGCGGCCCGCAGAAACCGTTCGCTCTCTGCCCTTGATGTGGTCTTAGGCGTTCCGTCCGTTGATGTGGATCACGGACGTCCCATCTCTTGATGCGATCTCGAGATAGACAGGCAGGACGGCCTCTTCGGGCCGAGAGGGACTCTATCACCGAGCCTTGCCGCGGACCAGTCCCGAGCGGCAGCCTGGTGACGTAGCCCGCCCCGATCGCGCTATCTGGACATCGTGGGCATCAACCTGGCGACGGACCGGCTCGCCAAGAGCACGTCGCGAGGAAAGGGCGCAATAAGCCGTAGGGGCCGGCAGGGCAGCCCAGTCCCGGTCGACGCACTCATCAACAACATGTACTCCCCGTGGAGTGGGAGGCGGGCTCGCCGAACGCGGCGGGCGGATGACGGCCGTCTCCGCCATGCGCACACCATGGCTGAATAGGGACGTGCCCACGAGGCCGTTGGTCCCGCGCTCGCCGTCTGAGTGCAGCCCCCGACGCAGCCGGGCGCCAGCTGGCCGGGGTTCAGGCAGGCCTAGAATGGCCCCGTCACCTGCCACGACCAGGTTTGGGGCGTTCGCTGCAAGGGCAGAGACGGACGCGGGCCGTTTCCGCACGGGCCTCGATGGAACAGGAGGTAAGGCAAATGCTGGTACGAGTCGGCGGTGCTAATGACGTCGCTGCGGGCCAGATGCGTGTCTTTGACGTTGCAGGAGCCAAGGTCGCCGTCGCAAGTGCGGGTAGTCGCCTGTACGCGTTCGACGACACGTGCACCCATGAGGGCTGCTCACTCGCAACAGGCAAGCTGAAAGAGACCACCGTGACCTGCCCATGCCATGGCAGCCAGTTCGATGTGACCTCGGGCGCGGTGCTCCGCGGCCCGGCGACCGAGCCAGTTCGGTCACGCAGGGTTGAGATCCAGGGGGAGAGCCTCGCCGTCGAGGAGTGAGCCCCGGCGTTTGCGGCGACAGTCCTAGTTCGAGGGAGAACGGGAAGTGCCCCGCTAGGCGTCCCTTCTTAACCTGGACTGTTCTCAGCGCTAATCATGCGAGGCTAGCCTTCTTGGCAAACCGGACCGCAACAATCTAGCGCCGCCGCTGTCTCTACCCCAGAACAGCGGGGGGCGCTAATGTTCGACGCGCTTGAAGACCCACGGGCTGCGACCCCGGAAGTCTGGGGGAGCCGGGGGAGAGGCCAGAAGCGGCGGCGGCCGTCGAGGCGGTAACCGACGAATACTCCGCAAGTAGTCTGGCTCGCCCGCTGAGCCGCTGCCCCAGTTTGCAGGCCTGAAACCCTGGAGGAGCCTCTGCCCCTCCGGGGTTTCTCTTGCTCAGAATCTAGACCGACCCATGTTCTCGCCGGCCGTCGTGGTTCTCCTTACCCCGACACTATGGCTGCCCACCGCAAGGTGTGGCCGGGATGCATTTTGCCGGCTGCCGGACATAGCGGACCGGCCGACGTGACTTGACAGGAGGGTGGCATAGCCCCGACTCAGGTGTGTCCGCCGAC
>Ga0187878_1001008_pt1 | contig 29295 bp, 36 predicted proteins | sample June2016WEW_17_1_FD_132979 | JGI IMG/M metagenome (GOLD analysis project Ga0187878, IMG submission 132979) | Peatland microbial communities from SPRUCE experiment site at the Marcell Experimental Forest, Minnesota, USA - June2016WEW_17_150 | ecosystem: Environmental > Terrestrial > Soil >...
AAGAGACCTCGACGACGCCACTCACAGAAAGCATGCGGAGGAAGCTCATAAGGGCGGTAGATCTTGATCTGGGTCCTGAGATTGCCTTCGTGCTTAGGATTCCTTGGTACAGTCAGGTTTCTTTGATGCATTGAAGGAATGCAGCTGACTTCTGGCCAACCCCGGCAAAGAGTTGGTCAATTTCGCTCTCAAGCGGGATGAAGGGTAGTGTCTCAGCCCGTTTGTATCGGGGTCTGTTGAAAGGAATCTTCAGGTGGCCGTAGAAGCGTGACACGCCTTCTAGAAGCTTCTTCTTACGGTTCTCGGTCAGCTGCGCGTTGGCTAGGTAGGATTTGACGGACTCCGTGTCGAGCAGGTTTGTTCTTCTCGCGAGTGCCTTTAGGGCTCGGACGCAGGTTTGGATTGTGGAGTTTCTGTGGCCTGTTTTGCGCATCCAGAATGCGAGTTGGAGGATTTGGCTGAGGACGTGGGGTTCGATTTCTTGGATATGTCGGGTTCCGCTACAGGGGGTGGAGCTCAGAGTGCGGGGGGTGGGATTCGAACTCCCCGAAGCTGTTGCGCTTGGCTCCGCGGACACATGATGATTACCGTTCGGCGAGCTTCCCTCGTCGTCCTCGGTCAACAAACCACGCACAGGCACTAATGATGCGTCTCCTCAAGATTAGGATGATCCTGCCATTCGGTAAGGCAGTCGTAGAATTCTGGAACCACAACGCTATTGGTCAATTGGCACTCTGCTGAAGAACCGACCGCGCGACGGCAAGTCTGAAATAGCCAGAATGGTCGCGTCGTGAGAAGAGTTCCTTTGAAGTCGCCTGGTCACGATAGGATGTCGCTTGCGGAGGCTGACTCTGTTGCCAGGTCCCTTTGGGAAAGCGATGCACTTGCATGGGACAGGTATTGGGTGCCAATCTTCTCACTCTTCGCAAGATGACTAGCACTCGTTTCCTCGCCCTCGCCAGGCGACGTTATCCTCGATGTCGGGACCGGCTCTGGCCTAGCCGTTCGCGAGCTATGCAAGACAAGACCGTCTGTAGGTCTCGTCGTGGGAATTGATTCGTCTGAAGAGATGATCCGACTTGCGCGCAAAAGGGCCGCCTCAGCGGGCTTGAAGAACGTGAAGTTTCTCAAGATGCTCGCGGAGGAGTTACGCTTTCCGGACGGCTTCTTTGATGTCGTGGTCTCCAACTGCGGCATCAACTTTGCAGCCTTCTCTCAATGCGTCAAGGAAATCTCCAGAGTCCTTCGACCAGGCGGCGTGTTCGCGTTCAATGACTGGCACCTCATCGATGTCAAACCGCACATGATATTCGAAGAAATCCTAGGAAGACATAGGACCGCAACACCGTCTCCGCAGCTGGCTCGCGAAAGAGCAGCGCTCGCTACGTCTCTCGACGCAAAGGTGCAGCTCCAGATTCTCCCAGGGTTCAAGAAGGCCTCACTTGTCAAGCGCAGGCACCGAGTGCGTCTGAACAGCATAGAAGGCTTCCTGAGAATCCGCCTCTACCGGTCGACGATTTATGGAGAGATGTCCGAGATGACTGCCTCAAGTCGAAGAGTGTTTCTCTGCGACCTCCGGTCTGCCTTGAAGCAGTTCGTGCACGACGATGCGTTCATCTTCGACTGGCCCGTATTCTACATATGGGCAAACAAACCTCGTTGACGGGACCAAAGGTATGTGTGCGCGCACCAAATATGCCACGACGACGAGTCGTTTGGCGCGCGATCAATTTTCGACCTAAGCAGAACGTCGTCGTACTCGCCTTGGCTCGGCTATGAAGCGAAGGTCGTCTCGAAGATACAAGACTTGCTCCCTGTAGACTCACATTCGGGTTCTCTGTGGGACTGAGCCTTCTTGCCGAGATAAGCCTCCAGGTACCCAGACACTATGCCACATACAAGATGGCATGTCGATATTGCGGACGTTCGCTCGTGCGAGAATGGTGATCCCTTCATTCGTACAATGTACACGATTTTTCCGTCGCGGGCTTGCTTCTCGAGATCAGTGCATCTATTCCGGGCGGTGTCAATAACGCCTCTGCATCATGGCGTAGCATGCCATGAGCCCGTTTTCCTATGTTCCATGCACCGTTCACATCAGCATCACAGACCAATCCACAGTCCTGGCATGAGAATCTCCCAGCGACACGCCGTCCTCTCACACCGCAGCTGCTACAGGTCTGCGAAGTATAGGCTTCTGAAACCGTTAGCACGCGTATGCCCTCCCAATTTGCCTTGTACGTCAGCAACTAAGGGACGGGAAGCTAAGAGTAACATGCCTCGGCAACCCAAAGCAAATCAGATCCTACCTCGGAAGTCTCAAGAAATTCGCCAGACGATCGTCGTTCCGATTCAAAGTGGTTTCGCTCATGGACGCGAGGTTCCCGCCGAACTCGCCCATGGGCCGCCTGACTGAGAAACAGCGAAGAGTTCTCATCGCGGCCTACAAGCTCGGATATTACGACATCCCTAGGAGAATAACCTCCGGAGAGATGGCCAGGAAACTCAACCTCGTGAAATCAACCTTCTCCGCTCATGTGAGGAAAGCTGAAAGAAGACTCCTTACGGAGATGCTGAGCGAATTCTAGGAAAGTGCGGTCGCCGGGATTTCCATTCGGGTTCCTCGCTTTGGAAGGGATTTGAACTCCACTGGGCAGCCTTTTCTGCCTCGTCTGTGTACTCGCAACTCATGCTCGTAACTCGTTCATGTTCTTGGAACATCAAGCCAAAACGATTCCGATTATCCTTATTGCTCCTACCTGGCATACAACACAATGATCCAAATTGAGTCGCCCACACCAGCCTACCCACACCTATGAGAATTTGCTCACATTGGGATTGCCTCACTGCGAGTTAAGCCTGATGATGTGCACACACCCTATTCGCCCACTTTGGAGCATTATGAGCTCGCCCGCCATCTTACCCCTTTCTCATCGCATCACACACAAAACACCCCCAACAACGACGGTTCAAATTCCAGTGCTCGCACAACGAGTACCACACACACGACGACGATTCAAATCTCCTTATCACTAGCGGCACACAGAGGAGCGACTACGACTTTTTGCCCCGTTTCCTCAAAGCGAGTATGCTTCCTAGAAGAACAATGACAACGGCTGTCACGAGTAACTCTATCCAGCCCTGCCAAGGATACTGCAACGTTGACGTCACAATGAGTGACGTTGTTGGAAAACTAGACGTCGAGGCGGGAGTCCTTACACTCGTCGTGGTCGTTTTAGGAGTTGACTTACATGATTCCCAGCCTGACTGGCCTTGTCGCATTCCATTAGTAGTCAGATTTGCGAATTGCCGGATGGTCATGAACTTCACGCCGCTATGGCTCTTAACGAAGCTGATGAAACTTTGCAAGTATTGTAACCGATCTTCTGACGTAAACAGGAAATAGTGAATAAGAAACATGTAGGCTCCTCCCGGCTTTTGATAGTAGTCGTTATCGAAGTGCTCTTCCACCTGACTTAGAGGGAAGAAGTTGTTCGATGTCCAATTCATTTGGTCCTGAGTTTGAGTTACAATAACTAAGTCATCGAGACTAAGGGGTTGGCCAGTCCTATACCATGCCCATGTAAGGCGTGCCTCGGTTGAGATAGCTGTGAAGCCCTGATTGCGCAGCGCGATCAAGGTGTTATTATCATAGGTGTCGAATGGTGGAACAAAGGTTGTAATTGACTGCATCTGGAGGGTTGAGCGTAGTATCCCAAGGCCCTTTTGGATGAACTCGATCTGCTTATCGAGTGGTAGCCCCCTGAATTCGCTGTCACCCCAACCATCAGTCGTCAAATTCAAGTGCGTATAGCCATGCAAAGCAGGTTCAAACAGACTCCCATTCTCCCCCAGGATCTGGCGAAGATGGTCAACAAGTTCCATGTCTTTGTCGAGTGGATATTTCCCTTGGAAGTTTGGTATGATGGATAAGGTAACTGGGACACTGGCTTCTTGGAAAATTCTATTCACTCGTTCAAGCTCTTTTAAACGGTAGAAAGGTTGCATATCATCATCGCGAAACATTACGATCGTACGAAACCCGGCCGGTGAGCATTCAGAACGGGGCTGGAGAAAGAAAAAGTATGTTCCTCCAGAGGGAAGCAACAGGAAGATGATGAGAATCATGGTTCTATTAGAGCGCACTAATGATGACTCCCAGCCTTGTCTGAGCATCGGATCAGAATCGCCCTGCTTTATCTATATTGGAATTTGGCGCGAATTGCAATCATTCCAGCTCTGTCCATTCTGTTTCAAATCCTATCTCTTACTCTGCGGAATCTGAACTTGACAATTTGCTCAGAAACTAGGTGTTGCCAAGAATTTTCAGATTAGAGTGATAGGCATCTCGTGGACTTACTGCGGAACGTTATCGTTCGTTTAGGATCAGATTGCTTCGGACTGAAAATTGCTTGATGTAGGATCTGGATAGGAGATGTGTCACCCAAGCGCAGATACTCTGGTGAAGCTTTGGCGACGTATTGGCTAGGAGAGAATTTCGAGGCAATCTTCCTAGGGTTCCGTAGGCGCTCGACTACTTTCGGTGCTTCGTTGAGTTTTTTCTTCATATTTCTCGGCGCGTGCTTCAATGAATTCCTTGACTTTCTCTTCGCTGTACTTCTTGGCTTCCTCCTGTTTCTTTAGGTGCTCCTTGATCTTCTGTAACAGGCCTTCCATGCTGTATGGTTTCACAAGGTATCCGTCTGCGCCCCGGTTTACGGCTTCGATTGCGTTCTCCAGGGAAGGGTAGCCTGTCATGATGATCTTGACCATCTTTGGAACGGCTTCCCTCATTGCCGTCAGCAGTTCTATGCCGTCCAAGTCCGGTAGGCGAAGATCGACCAAGGCGAGATTGTAGAGTTTCGCTTTAGATTTCGCGACTGCTTCCTTGCCATTCTCGGCAACATCGACCTCGTATCCGTTGTTCTTCAACGCGACCTCCAACGACCTACGAACGGTCGCATCATCGTCAATGACTAGAATTCTGGCCTGTTCCAGTTCTTTCATTTCCTCTTCACCTCTCCTCGGTTTGGTTTGATCGACGTCTCATGATGAGAAAGCCATGGGTAGTCATTGCTCTAGACCAAGCAAGGAGTTGATTCGTTCGAAGATTTGTCTAGCGAAAGTTCCGGCTTCCAGACTCAGGACGATCACATACTGCGGCGTCTTGAAGAGCATCAGGGTGAGCTTCTGAAAGCATAGTAGCGAGTACCTGATCTTGCCTAGGTCGTCTCCAAGTTTGTCGGCGATTCCGAGTATCATCTCCGGCAGGAATTGGATGAACTCTCGATCTTTATCCTCTCGCGTGAGTGACTTCACACCTTTTCTCATGCGTGATGCTTTGATCTCGTAGTTTAATCCGGGACCGACTGCGCCGACGTATCGTATGTTCTCGTCAACTGAGAATATCCTATCGACTAGCTGTTCTGGTTCCATCGCATTTGTCAGCTCCCAGCTTGCACGCAATTCATCATCGCTATCGGCTCGCTACCTTGGCTGTCGTTCCTTCAACTGGAGATTTCGAATTAGGGCCTCTTTGTCTTGCTCTCTCCAACTCTAATGGCCGCCAGGACAGCGATGAGCAAGTAAGTACTGCCTAAACACGTCGCGGATCTTCCCGCCCAGGAAATTAGGTCTCCGGGCATCTTTGAGAGAAAGAAGGCAGCCGAGCTGGTGGCCAGAAGGGCTAGCGCTAGAGAGTACCAGTAGATGATGCTTGATCGTGATCTTGAATAGAACCTCATGAAGACGATGGACGAAAGAGCAAACAAAGCAACTGTAAGAAATAACACCATATTGTTCAGTTGAGTCCGACTACCCTGCGCTGCCACGAAACCGGGTAAGGCACCTTGTAGAGCTAGTGATGTCAGAAGAGCTGTGAAGCCGATTATGCCGAGAAATCCAAAGATCAAGGTGACCTGCACGGACGCTGGTCTGACTTGAGGCGGACCTTTGCCTCTGATTGTCAGGGCACTGCCGATGAAATAAAGGACGGACGCTGACAATGCTCCGATATTATTGATCGCTATGACCGTGTCTGTTGTGCCGCCAATCAAGCTAGTTGTGTTGCCAGCCATTCCTGAGAGTCCAAAGGCGAGTACTCCAGTGCCGAGAAAGAATAGATTCGACGAACCAGTTAGAACGTAGCTCCGCGCTGCAAAATAGGCGACGACTATGGACATACCGAATCTGAAAACCAGGCTTATGAGCAGGTTAATCTGCGGATCATTGAAGAAAAATGGTGTTCTCAGTTCCCAGGTCATGAACAGACCTGCAATGACTAACCACAACAGGAGAACGAGTAACCATCCAAGCCGCTTCAAATTGTCCATGTTCTTAACGCTTCTCTAGTGGTTTCGCTCCAAAAGCCTTGCCAAGTGCTCTTGCAGCCTCCTCAGTCAACGACCTCCTAGGAGACCCCGTCATCAGTCCTTCATACTCGGTGAGCGCCCCGACCACCCTGATGCCTCGTGACGTGATCTCGAACTCTCTGAAACGCTTGTCGTGATCGCTTCCCCTCATCTTCAGTACGACCAATGCTTTTCGCATCGAAGACTCGATCTCCACCATTCTCAGAAGGACAATGCAGTCAACGAGGAAGCTCAAACCGACGTCGGTTATCGATAAGCTGCTCCCGAGTATCTGCGGTGCCTCCCATAGGGATAGTGAACTCAATCCTTTACTCTTGAAATACATCAGGAGTCGATAGAGTTCCTTTCTGAGCTCCTTCTCGTCAACATACATCCCAAGGTGGCTCAGTGAGTCGATGACTACCCTGCGAGGCTGGATCTCCTTGATGGACTCATCAAGTATGCTCTCTCCTTCCAAGAGCAGATTTGGAGAGGTGCATACCATCCTAAGCTTGTTCTCGTCTTCTATCTTCCGGAGGTCCCAACCAAAATTATTGGCGTCACGATAGATCTGTTCGGGAAGCTGCTCAAAGGTTACGTATATTCCTCTGTCACCGAACTGTGTTATGCCATTCAGTAGATATTGGAGGGCAAGGGTTGTCTTTCCTGTCCCAGCGCTTCCCTGGTTTCGGTGTCAATTCTCCTACCCAGATGCGTTCTCAGATTGTATGTTGCCGTTGAGATGCCTGTCAATGGATTGCGGAGATCATGCCCGACCATCGCCGCCAATTCTCCGATGGTAGCCATCCGTTTAGATGTGACGAGTCGCTCCTCCATCCGCTTCCGCTCGGTGACATCAGTCCAGTAACCCATAACCTCCACGGGCTTGCCGGCGGCATCACGAATCACCTTCGTTTCTTCACGTATCCACCGATAGGTTCCGTCCTCGTGCAGAAACCTGTACTCGAAGGTGCGCTGTCCATCCTTCCACAGACGAGGTACCTCTGCGAGATAGTGGCGTAAGTCGTCAGGATGGACACGACCGTCCCAGAATTCCGGATGTCCGATGAGTTCCTCCGACTTGAAGCCAAGCATCTCAACGACTCTGTTGCTCATGTAAGTCACGTCATAATCGGAGCGATCCGCGCGAGGCTTGCTCGTGAAGATGACAGCTGGGTTAGAGGTGATCAGGTACTCCAACCGTTTGCCTGCAGCAAGAATCTCTTCCTCAGCTCGCTTGCGCTCCGTGATGTCTATCGCAATCCCTCTAATACCGACGGTCTTGCCTTCACGCATCACGGGTGCGGTATACACAAGCGCTGGGAAAGTGGTGCCGTCTCTTCGCAGAGCAGTGAATTCGCGTCCGCCTATCGTTTCACCGGTCAATGTTCTCTGAATGCCCTGCATCGCTCGCTCGTGATCCTCCTGAGCAAACATTTGAAACGCGTTCAAACCCTTGCAGAAATCTTCCTCACCAAGACCGATGGCTGCAAATGCGGCGCGGTTCATGTATTGGACATTGCCGTTCTTGTCGATCTCAAAGACGATCTGCGGCAGCAGGTCGGACAGCTCCCTGAACCTACGCTCGCTCTCTGCTAGCTTCTTCGTTCTCTCAAAGACCAGCTGCTCCAGGTGCGCAGAGTATCGTTGAATCTCATCTTCCAATCGTTTGCGTTCGGTGATGTCTCTGGCTACACCGGTGACTGCGTAGACTCTGCTCTTATCGTCGAGAAGAGGTTCAAGTCTGGTGTTGATCCAGAGCTCGTTTCCTGCAACCACGACTTTCTCATCAATGCTCTTACTCTTTCCTGTCTGTAGTACTGCTCTCACGTTCTCCGAGAACATTGTCGCAATCTCTTTCGGGTAAACGTCAAAGATGGATTTGCCCAGAACCTGTTCAACTGTTTTTCCAAGGAGTCTTGCGGCGGCCGGGTTCATGGCGATAACCTCGTACTTCTCGCCAATCGAGAAGATGAAATCAGTTGCGTTATCAATGAGAGCCCTAAGCTTTGCCTCAGACAGCCATAGTGCCTCTTCCGCTCGTTTGCGTTCGGTGATGTCTCTTCCGTAGAGGTTAACGTAGCCCCCTTCCAAGATCGGCTTAACAAGAAACGTGTATGATTTGCCGCTAAACTCGACGTCGATATTCCTGCTTTGTCCGCTGGAAAGAGCATCAGCAGCCATGTCGCGCCAAGTCTTTGGAGCAACTTGCCCAATTCCGGAACCCCAGTCCTGCAATAGTACCTTGCTTGCTTCGTTTGCGGCGAGGACAGTGCCATGCCTATCCAGACGCAAGAGGGGGTTCGGATTCTCAGAGGGAAACCGCGCCAGACTTCTAATCTCTTCCTCCATGCGCATGCGTTCTGCGATGTCTCGGAAGAAAACCATATCAGCGGGCTTGCGCTGCCAAATGGTCCGTGCGCCAGCTAGCTCTATTGGCAGACTTCTCCCGTCTTTTCTAATGATGACGGTCTCACCGGGATTCGGGACAGCTCTTCCCTCAAGTCTTCTTCGATATCTTTCCGATAGCTTCTCAAACTCGTCAGGATGCACCAAGTCCTTGATCGTAGTCCTAAGCAGTTCGGCGACGCTGTAACCTGTTATCTCAGCAGCCCGTTTGTTCGCGTAGACATGAACTCCTTCTTGGGTCCCTACCAGAATGCCGTCAAAAGCATTCTCCGCTAGAGCCTCAAAGTTCTCTTGACTCTCCCAGAGCGCGTCCTGGGCTTGCTTGCGCTCGCTGATGTCTAGGATGATTGCCTGGAAGCCAGCCGTTCTGCCATCAATCGTGTATCGGGTGGGCTTCGACATGAGATGAAGAACACGTCCGTCTCTACGCATCACTCGGAACTCAATGGTTTCAGATTCTATTGGCGATGAGATGGCCTTGAGAAACAGCTTCGTCACGTTCTCTATGTCATCGGGGTGTAGGAACTCCTCGAATCGGCGACCACACAGCTCCCCAACCGAGTACCCCAGCAACTTAGTCAATGCGCCGTTCACAAAAGTGAATGCCCCTGTCAGGTCGATTGTCGCCACGCCGACGCCAGTCTTCTCGACTAGACTACGGATCCTCTGGTCGGATTCGTTGGGCATGCCCTCCGCCGGCTCACTTTCTGTCATGTCCTCCGCACACTCACCCTATAGTGAAACCTTGTGGGCTCACTCATTGGATCCGCCTTATTCGCTAACCAGAAGTGGTCTTAGGATGGGATTAAACCTAGCCTGACCAACGATGTGGACGATCTCAGAAGTCTGCGTCCTGCCAGAAGCGTGGCGTTCCAAATCCTCCATAGTGGGTGAACCTTTCCTGATGAGGTACAATTCGCCTTGGACACTCGGTTTCATGTGCCGGAACGAGATCGGGATTGAGATAGCACAGGGCGCAAAATAGCTTCACAGTTCGATTGGTCTTCCCGCATCGCTCCATTCCATCAAATCGTTGGGATAGGGATCAAAGAATGACTGATTCAGCAAGTATTGGTTTCGAAATCGGACTGCCCAAGATTTGGCCAAGCTTAGAGCGGATGTGAAAGGCACTCTTCCTTCCCGATACAGTTCAAGGGTTTCCAGGAAGAATTGCTTCTCGTTCTTTGAAAGCTCCTTGGAGAAGTACCCGAGAATATGCATGAAGACATTGATGTTCGAGGTGCGCTTTGGTGGTGTCTCCATGGCCTTATGCAGATGATCCTCGTAGTTAGCCAAAACCCCGGATAGTGGTTGTTTCCCATGGTTCGCAACGAGGTTCCCAAGCAGTCGCATCTCCCTTTGGTTGTATGCCATTAGCAGCATTTTGCTCTCAGTGTGGAAACGTACTAGCTCACGTATTTCGTTCGATTTCTTCACCGCTTGAAACCTGGCGAGAGCGAAAAGCTTGGTTAGGAAGTGCTCTCGAATCTTCAGACTTCTCAGTCTGCCTTCATCCTCAAGAGCCAGACCTGGGAAGCGCTCGAGAACCGAGCCGCCGAAGATTCCTGCGCCTTTTTCTACTGCCGGTGATTTCTCGCTCTTTTGGTAGATCCTAACATCCTTGAAGCCACATGAGGGAGAACGGAACTTCAGTATGAACCCGTCGACCTCCTTCAAGGGGGCCAGAAATTCCTTGCAGAAACTGCTCATATCTTCTGTGATGTCTCTGCCGGTTGCCGGTTGGATCAGTCTCCGTTCTCTGGGCGAGACTATTCTTATGGGGAAACGGGGAACGCCTAACCCGATTGCGACTTCAGGACACACAGGCACATAGTTCACGTACTTCTCTAGCTTCCTGACGAAAGCGTCGTGGATTAGCTGACCGTTGTACCTGCATGCCTCAAATTCGAGGCATTTGCTCACGACAACATTCGGTTTCGGATGGGGCCCCATTTCCGAATCGACTTCATCCTTCATAGACACCACTCATTTATTAGATCTGAGCGTCCTTCAAGTCACTTAGTGATGCCTCTCTCTCGAAGCGAAGTCTCTGTGCTTTCATTCAAACGTGAAGACTCAAGTCACGAAAGATGTGTCGTGGAACGCCGGTATTCAGTTGAGCCGAATCCGTCTAGGATACGCTTGCGTGAACCTCAGCCTTGGCAAACACGGCTTAAGCAGTAGAACATGCCGTCTACGCAATGCTGCCCGGACTCGGCTTGAGTCACTCACTCGGGCCAACCTCGGGGGTCTCTTCAACATCCTACGCTGGAACGCGTCGCAGAGAATCAGGTTCTTTCGGATATCTTCTGGTATAGTGCCTCTGGCATCACACCCCAAGGCTCAATGGTCATGGAAGAAGACGCTAGCACAGGAACTTGCCGATATTGGACATTTCATCAAGAGCAGGGACATCCGTGTGTCAATGCATCCCGGCCAATACGTCGTATTGAACTCTCCCAACAGATCTGTCGCGGAGGCCGCCAAAGCTGAACTCCGCCATCACGCCGACTTCCTTGATCAACTCGGTCTAAGCGCCAGACACAAGATAATCCTGCACGTTGGCGGACTGTATGGCGACCGAGATGCTTCGATCCAACGATTCAGCAAGGAGTTCAGCGCTCTTCCAAAAAACGTGCGGCCTCGTTTAGTTCTTGAGAATGACGAGCGCAGCTACGGGAGCGAGGATGTGTTGTCGCTCTGCGAAGAATTAGGCATACCGATGGTGTTTGACTACCTTCACCATACCGCCTTCACTGGTCATCTTCCCGAAAGGAAGTTCTTGAAAGATGTCTGCGAGAGTTGGTCGACTACTGATGGTGAACCAGAATTTCACTACTCCACGCAAAAACCCAGCTCGAGAAGAGGATCACATGCAGACATGGTCGATCTTCAAGACTTCCTACGATTCCTGAAGGTCATGCCTTCGAAGAATGTCGACTTGATGCTTGAGGCCAAAGCTAAGGATCTAGCATTACTGCGTCTGCGTAAGCAACTCTGGGCTCGTCGGAGGAGCCTGAGGGGCCGGACTTTCACCTAGCTGCAATGAACTCGAACACGTCAGGTTATCTTGTATGCAAGGCCTTCATGTCCAGCGAAATTCGCCCCAACGCCGTTGTGACTTCGAGTAGTGGAGTTCATAAACAAGTAGAGACCGGCATCAGATCGCATCGATGGAATCACAGTCTCGTCATGTCTTAATATCGGAAGACTCCTCAGAGCGGATGCGAAACTCTGGGCAAGCACGGTAGACTACTCGCACTTCCTGAGGATATGGAGCTTGGCTCTCTGTCATGCTGTTGTCGGGAGCCCTTATTCGCTTGATCATATGCTTGGGTTACAGTACTTCACGACTGATACATTGGGAATCGGCGGAAGACTACGTTGCTACTGTGAGGATTTTCTCGTCGAGGAATTGCCCAAAGCGTTTCCTTCATGCAAGGAAGGCGACTACGTTCATTTCACTCTCGAGAAGAGGAATTGGGAAACCATCGCGGCAGTCAAAAGCATCGCTAAGTCCCTAGGTGTCTCATCAAATCGATTCGGATACGCGGGCAACAAAGACAAAAGAGCCCTCACGAGACAGCGAGTTGCGGTTTGGGGCGTCAGGCCAGACAGACTCAAGGAAGTCAGAATCGAAGGAATTCGAGTTTCGGATCTCGTTGTATCAGATTCTCGATTGCACCTCGGAGACTTGGAAGGAAACCGATTCCGAATAGTTGTAAGAAATCCTGACCTGACAATAGACAGATTTGATGAAACACTAAGGGGGACTTGCGAACAGATCAATGCAAATGGTGTTCCAAACTACTATGGCTACCAAAGATTCGGAACGATCAGACCAAACACACACTTAGTGGGAAAGAAACTGGTCCTGGGGGATGTGGAAGGCGCTGTGATGAGCTACCTCGGTAGCCCCTGCACGACCGAGAAGGAGGACGCAGAATATGCCAGACACTATGTCGACCAGACTAGGGACTACCCTGGGGCTTTGAGACTCTACCCAAAAAGGCTCGGGTACGAACGAGCAATGCTAGATCACCTGACCAAAAACCACAGTGATTATGTTGGTGCGATACGAAGGCTTCCAAAGAGGCTCGGCAGGCTACTGGTGCAAGCCTATCAGTCATATCTGTTCAACAGAATCTTGAGCACGATCACGGAAACCGGACTTGAGATAGGGAATTCATTTCTCCCGCTGATAGGATTTAGGACAGACGTTGATGATAGCCCAGAACGTGAAATCGTTAGGACCCTACTCGACTGCGAGGGCGTGACTCCGCGAGATTTCTACATTCGTACTATTCCAGAGCTTAGCTCCGAAGGCACAATTCGCAAAGCTTCAGTTGAAGTCAGCCCCCATTTCACAGTTCAGAGGAATAGTGAACATAGAGAAGTTACCTTCGAGTTCTCATTGCCTGCTGGGAGCTATGCGACCATAGTTCTCAGAGAGTTCATGAAGACGGATCCGTCAGGTTACTGACTTGCGCAGGCAATGCCCGCATATATCATGATCAGACGTCCCAAATCCTTCTACTTGGGATCATGAATTCTTGAGGCCTGTTCTGCTAGCTACCTCGTCAAGTTTTGCTATGACCAGCGGCTTCTGTGGGTCAAGTGAAGACCAATCTTCTCCTTTGTTGAAGCCGTGAGCAACAAGGAAGTTCCTTGATAGTCTTCGTCGTGCTTGGCTCCTCAACCTGTTGATTGCTTCAACTCTTTCTCGTGAGTCTGTGACTACCTTCAATCTGCCTCTGAGAGCCACGAACCGGTACTTGCTCATATCTGGTTCATAATGCTCTATCTCAACGCACACGTTACTGTCTGCCCCGAGCATCCTCATCTTTCTACCATAGTTGGTGAAATGAAAATACAGAGTTCCTCCGATTGTGACGTATTGGAATGGTGCAATGTATGGATATTCCCCTCCCCTGAATGCAATTCGGCAAATCATCTGCTGCTTGATTAAATCCTCTATCTCGTGTTTCCCCATCGATGGCAGCTTGACCAACCTCATATGTATCAGTTCCAGACAACACAGCATTTGATATAAGACATGACTGCGAGCTAAAATCGAAAAGAGAGCCGAGAGCCATGAGTTATTTGAGACCCCTTCAACTGTCGAACGCTCTTTCCACGGTACTCATGTTTGTCATTAACATGCTGGCTTCTGTGGGTCTGATCAACAACACGACGCCTGGCGCGTTATCCGATAGACTCCCGAACCTCTTCGTACCCTCGGGTCTAACCTTCTCAATCTGGGGCATCATCTACGTGCTGCTCTTTCTCTTTGTTGCTTACCAGATAAGAGCAAGTAGGGACGTGGGAGATTCGGCATACCTAGGAAAGATAGGTTGGCTCTTCGTAGCGAGCAACGCCTTCAACATAGCTTGGATCTTTGCCTGGCACTACGAGCTAGTTCCCCTATCCTTGGTCTTCATGCTGCTGCTATTTGTTTCTTTGCTCGCCATCTATCTGCGTTTGCAGATTGGTGATCCACGGAAGACGATCTCTCTGAAGAAGAAGTTGTTCTATCAGGTACCTTTCAGCGTTTATCTTGGATGGATTACAGTTGCAACAATCGCCAATGTGACCGCGGTGCTTGTTTCGATCGGCATAGAACCCTACACTGGATTGGCTGTGGTCTGGACGGTAGTCGTTGTCATGGTTGCCACGTTGATCGCCGCTCTGGTCTTGTGGACCAGGAGGGATATCGCGTACAGCCTAGTCATCGTCTGGGCGCTGGTTGGAATCGTGGTCAAGAGGCTCGACCCTAACTACTTCGTGGAATTGACTGTTGCATCAAGCGCGGGAAGCAGACTCGAGAGTGAACTCAAGTCAAACTTCAGGTACGCATAGTTCTCCAACCTAGGAACACTCGGCGTGTCCTGCACTGCCAAGACATTGACTTCTCCGAACTCCTTTGTGGGCATGAGATTGTCTACGAATGCATCTTCACTCGCATAGAAACCGCAACGGACGATGCCTGGTTTTCTCTGATCAGTCGCAACGATACCCGTGCACCCGCTACTTTGGAGGCCTGCGGAGCGTGTCGTCAGGTCAAATGCAGACACAGGATCAACGAAAGGCACCAGCATGATCACGATCAAGAGCACAGCGATACTCGGACATGTTATCCTACGCAAAGACCGATCGTGATAGAGTCGAGAGGTAACCCAATAAGACTTTTCTTACGACCTCTAGAACACCATCGCGGGATTCCCCGCTGAGGGGCTAACTAATTGCGTTAGACAGCGAGTAGACGGACTTAGGACTCGGAGAAGCTTCTTGAAGGCTGCGCGAGAGGCTCCATCTACATCTGCGTGTCGGGCAAGATTGCTTACCCATCCTACGCGGCTGAAAACAAATCTGCTGGAAATAGCCGTGACTGGACAAAGAAAGAGAAAGGGGAGGGGGTATTTCTTCTTGACCAAGATTAACGGGTATATGGATCGGTTGCGTGAGAATCATGAGGTTCTCGATGAGGAGGACTGGCGAGGCGCGAGTGAGAGTCTGTGATGAGAGAACCTCCCTCAAGTTGGACGCGTGTATTGTTCGAGTGTCCTGTAAAGCACAGCGAGTTCTTCTTCCAGGCCTGCTAGTCGCTTCTCGTAGAGTTTCCTGCATTCTTCCCTCGCGATATCCGCGACTAAGCTTGCCAAGTCAGGTTTGACTTCTCCCTCAGCCAATTCGGTCACCTCACGCCAAGCTCGCTTGCTGCCATCACCTTGCCGCATACGACGCATCGGAGGAGGGTCTCATCAGCCTCGTTGAGTTTCAGCAACTTCACCGGAGCCGGATGCAAACACGCATCCTGGTTAGCCCACGGCGACTGATACTCTCTCAATCGTCTCGTTCTTCGCATCATGACCGTGACAAATTCGGCTGCGAATATGAGCCGGAGAGATGTCCCACTAGGCAGACTCACTCCCTAGTGAAACAGATGCTGAAGCCTTGAGTGTGTACGGACTATATATTTACGGGCTTGACGAAACAAGGGTTTTCCGCAGGATTATCGGTTTTGTCGGGCGCAAGGGGCTTCGCCTGTCTAAGGTTATTAGTCAATTCGAACGTAGAGGAGGCCAGCCCGGAAAAGCCCGGTGGAGGAGCAAAACTCCGCCGAGTGTAGCGGTCAAGCATAGCAATGGCGCCAGACCAGTAGGGCCACTAGATGGCTCTGGATCCCGCTTGAAGGAGAAGAAACCTGCCGACGGGAGACGTCAAGCCCGAATTCGAATCTCCCCCGGGCTACCATTCTTACGTTGTAACTTGTACCGTTTTGACTTGTATCGGAGCCTCTGCTGTCAACTCTTCCTTGAGCTTGTGCTTCAATGCTTTGAGTAGTGTGTCAACATGGCTTTTTTCAATGCCCGTTCCTAAGACGGTTCTGTGAGGCTTCTCTAATGCCTCTCTTGTCAGGATCTCTTCTGGATTGAGGCCGAAGGATCTCATTATCTCTTTCACATCCTGTTCGGTGCAGTCTTCTGTGCTACGCTAAGGCCTGACGCTGCGTAGATGCCTCTTAGGAATTCTACGCCTTTCATTTGTATGTCGTGGTAGGTGTTTATCGTGTGGCCCATCATGTACTCGATGTAGTCCGTCTGCACGCCTAATGCGGCCATCTGGGTCCGGAAGAATTTGTGTATGCTATGGGGCCTCATCACGCGTATCTCGTACGCTCAGAGGGGAATCCTTGTCTCAGGGGCCAGCGGGGCTGGCAAGACAATCGCGGCCAAGGTAATCGTAGAAGAGCTGCTTGAAGATGAGATACCTGCTCTAGTTTTCGACTACACTGAGCAATGGCAATGGGCACTGGAGAAGAACACGAACGAGGATGCTTGATCATTACGCAGAGTTTGGGATGCGACGAAACCCGAAAGGGTTCAAGGGCAAGGTTGTTGAGACAGGTTGTAGTGTTCTTCCAGCAGGATCTACTGCTTCTTATTCTGTGAAGACTGAGGCTATTGCTTGCCTTTTCATTGCGGCCAACTTCCGAACTTCTGCCATACCCTCTTCTAGCGAGCGGCCCTGCTTTGGCGCTGCGTCAGATCCTTGAGGCATAGTCTGCGCTGGTACCTTCACAGCGTTGAGGAAAGCTTCGATGGCCTTTGCCATGTTCTCTCCTAACGCTTTCGATTCTTCGGGCGTGGTGAAGAGGTTGAGCTCTTTTGTCACCTTAATCGCGCTAAGTATGTGGTAAGCGTATTCGGCCTGTCCGGTGCGTAGCAACTCCATTACGCGCTCCATTCCAATAGCCTTCATCAAAACCGACTCGAAGGCCTCTTTGCTGCGTTTCTGGGGATCTTGGGTCCGTTGAGGTATTGCGATGGGGAGTCCTTCCTTCGCGTACTGGGTGAATTTTCGCCAGTAGTAGCCGATGGTGCTTCTCGGGATGTCGGGAAGCTCCGCCGCTGCTTGGTCGATCGTGTACGCCTTTTCCCAGAGGCGGTATATTCGCTGGTTGCGTTCGGCGTTAGGGCGAATCATATCTAATAAGAATCTTATTAGATACTATTAAACCTCATTCTACCCAGCAAGAGAACTCAGGAAAGGCCAGAGAACTCACGTACCCATAGTTTGGTTCTTTTCCTAGATTATTAGCTCACCAGACGCGGCTCTCTCTACCTCAAGTTCACAGAAACGCCAGCAACAAGGTCATCCCCTGCGCCTTCGACCTGGCGCCTAAGATGATCCCTATCTCGTGTCTGATCGAGTAGATTCAGCACCCACGCCAACGCCTCTAAAGCGCCGTGGGCTTAATCGTTCATAGGTTGAGTCTCATTATGTGACCCTCCAGGGCAGCGTCCTCAGGCTTTGCAGAACTCTGCGCCGCCTTCAGCAGCTCGCAGATCTCCCCATAGATCCACTATGGGATCACGATTTCTTCAATCTAGAGTGGAAACGTCTCCTCCCGAGTGAACTTGTTCCTCGGCTTTCTTGATGTCCAGCGACGAAAACATGAAACCTGTTCAGGCGAAGAGCACGTGTACCCTCTTGTTGTGTTAGACCGTTAGCTCCCACAAAGCTAACTCAGCTTGATGGCGACGGGCGAATTAAGCTACTCGCGCTGCGACGCGTCTCCAGCACCGAACGCGAATCGAGGGACATCGCTTCTCATGATCATAGCTGGACGGATGGCATGGGATAATTGCCCGAGTCCCTCAGTCCCGATGAATGGGCTATGCAAAGGCTTATCGTTGCTCGGATAGATGTGCACTTTGTGAATGCATTGAAGCTGTGGGCATCTCTCTATCTCCTGATCTGGCTTGCCCTCGTACAGTTCCTCGTGACCGTAGTCTCGGGACTGCCTGGCGTCATTTACCTTCATTTCATCGTCGGGCTGGCGGTTCTGGCCGTAGCTATAGTGAACTATCGTGGCCTCATGAGAACCTCAGCGCCTGATCGTGTGAAACGAATATCCAAAGTCATTCCGGCCATGGCGGCATTCGATGGACTACTTGGCATTCCACTCTATCTGTTCAAGGAGGGAACAATTCATTGGGCGATCAATGTTCTCCATTTGATCATTGCAGTCGCCATAATCACTCAGGCATCATCGGCAGCAACCGCCTACGATATGTGGGAAGAGAAGGAGTTCAATTAGCAAACTCCGTCAGTTGACTGCACCTGAAATCATCTGTGGGCGACGTATGTCTGTGAACGCTGTTCTGTTGAAGACGGCTGTCCGTGTCTGGTTAATGGAGATCTTGGTTTCTGGTTTCAACTTCTTTGTCCTCATGAACCTCGTCTACGAACCAAGGTGGGGTGTGCTGGTGGCGCATCAGATTGGCATGTCTAGCCGTATTGTGTACATCTCCATCTTCGCATATCTCCTGCTCCGATACGTCAAGAAGTACCAGACCAAGGATCTCGCTCATGTTGGACTTCTATGGTTGGGGCTGACGCTGGTCTTCGAATGGGGAGGTAGTTTTGCGATAGGCCGTCCAGTCGATGAGATTCTGATTGGTTGGAACATATTCGCGGGTTACTTGTGGCCATATGTGCTGCTGACTTACCTATTGTCGCCCCTGATTGTCGGCACGATCCTGCATCCAGGCAAGAAGCCCATGTGAATCGAAACCTTCCGAGGTGCCGTGGGCGTAGTCGTTCACAGGTTCAGTTTCCTAGCGTGGCCTTCCAGCACGGCGACTATGTAGTCCTCAACCTTCACGCCACCCTGCGCCGCGATCAGTAGGACGGCGATGCGGTTGTAGACCCAGCGTGGGATCGTAATCTGCACTTGGTCAGATGAATCAGATTCGAGAGGTTCCATGACCCGCGCAAGCTCCGCACATCATTCATATGCGATGGAGGCGTCAGCGCCGCAAGGAGAGACCCGGACGAAGGTGTCATGGGCGGAGAGCCGAGCTCTGCAAGTCAGGACAGGAACCTGATCTAGTCGCTCTCCTCCTGAAAGGCGACCTTACAACTCTATAACATTCTTCGACCTCTCACTCTCGCCGCGCTATTCATCCGACATCTTATCCACGCAAGTCGCTCTCGCGGACAAGGTGAGCGTTGATGGGAAGAACGATACCGTCATGGCGAATCGTGCTCGCTGGAGAACTCTCGAGATTAGTTAGGTTCAAGCAATTCCTCAGGCCAGAAGACCGCGTCGTGTTCGATGATCTTGTTACGCAATGTCAAATCTACGCCTCAGCCGCTGGATGCCTCGCCTCCCCCGTCAAAGAGATCCCGCTGCTTCTATCGATGATCTTCGCACAGCACAAACGGCTCATGGAACTTGAGAAACGCATCAACAACCCCACGAGTAACGGAGCCGCAAGACAGTCGCGTGAGCTGAAGGATTGGTGATTTCATTCTACGAGTAGTAGTCCGAAACGGTTCATCTCTTCTCCGTATCCTTTCAGGACGTGGATTGGATAATTCGCTCTGTGGGCCGTGGCGTACACATCCACAGCAAACGCTTCCAAGCTAGGCCGGGCAGCGTACGGGTTCTTGCATTCTCTCCTGTTTGCCAAACAGGAAGCGCATATTCTGCATGGACCTCCGGGCGGGAACACGAATGCTTTGGGATAATCTGCCAGGAAGACTTCTCTCTCAAAAGCCACGGCCTTCTTCTGTGTCTCTCGGCTCCATCGGCGCCGCAGCAGAGGATTGCCAAACTTAACTGCACAGTGAAGCAGGAGGCCGACTTTGTAATCATCAAAGAACTTTCGACAGTCGGCGACCGAGGGGACTTCGGGCGGGCAACATCCTCCCTTCCCGTAACCATCACAGCCGAACTGGCACTTCATTCTAACCCAGTTACCCGTGACGACATCTTTCGGGTTCATCCATTTGAAATCGATAAAACCATGCTTACGTGCCATCCGCTCGATCTTTTTCGAAACCAACTTGACCATTTTACGTCCCACGTCTCGCCCACAAGATTTCAGGGCTGGAATATTTGCTTGATGTGATGATGAGGAACCTACTAGTACGAATTTGAGCGGGTCTAGAGCCGCTGATGATTGGGGATGCCGTTCTAACCTTCGGTTCTTGTGAATCGGAGTCTGCTATTCTCTTGTACAATCCTGAAACTTTCTTGTACGACGATGCACTTAGATAGGAACGTCGATGTATCATGGGCGTGAACTAGCATGCAAATGAAAACTTCGCATCTTGTAAGCGTCCTTATCGTCGCGGCTATTCTTCTTGCTGCCTTGCCGTCACCTTCTGCTATCCGACAAGACCGAGACCCACCGATAACTAGAACGACAAAGATCCTTACGACAACTACGTCTTTTGTTCCTACTACCGTGACAACGACGACGATCGTTACGACAACTAGGCATACGTTTTTTGTTCCCACTACGACACAGTCTTTTGTCCACGCGCAGGCAATAGATAGTTCGTTGAACACCGCCCCTGTCGGGGGTCAAATCGCACCATACAATCCAGCGTGGCTGCTCTCGCTAACAGCCTGCCTTCTCGCCTTACTTCTCGCCTTTGGCTCCGCCTACTTGTTCAGGAATCGCCGCTCCAAACCCCCTCTTCTCTAGAAGCGTGCTGATGAGCTTGCGGTCACGAAGGGCCGTTAGCACGATGTGATGTTTGATTGAGGAATTCTCTCTCAGGAACTCTAGTCTAGCTCGATGTTGTTGCAGAGCCATAGCTTCCGCGTACTTGTTCATCTCTCGCGCTGAGAGGTCAAGCTCATCTCCGCCGCCGATCTTGTTGCGTATGATCTCCATGTTCTCGGACTCGGTTAAGGTGAAGTCTAAGTCCATAGGGAAGTCTAGGTCGAATTGGTCGCAGAGTTTCTTGACCGGCCCTGAAACCACCGTTTGACTCCGAAGTTAACTACACCCTTGAGAAACTTGCGGCTCTCACGACCAGTGTAGTGTTTCCAGGGCGAAGAGGCCTGATCAATCGCAGCAAACTCGTCGTCGCTCAGTTCCCAACTGAGCGTATCAGCGTTTTCCAATGCGTGGCGCTCACTTGTGGCACCGGGAATTGGAATCACATGTTCATCTCTACGCAGAAGCCAGTTAAGGGCAACCTGAGTAACACTCTTTCCACGATGCTGTGCAATCGCCTCGAGGGTCTCCTGAAGGGCCTCTTCTTTCGATGACGCTTTCCCTTTCCCGTCTGTCGAAGGTGAATCAGACGGCGCTCCTGGAAAGGTGTTCGATTTGAGTCGTCCTCCCTCCAATGGGCGATAGGCAACCAGGGCGACATTGAGTTCCCGGCAGGCATCGAGCACGCCGTTCTCTTCCGGCTGGCGTTGCAACAGGTTATACCGAACTTGGTTCGCGGCCAGAGGGATATGGTAACGCGCGAGACGTGTCACGGCCTGATGCATCTGTTTGGCATTGAAGTTGCTCACGCCCACCGCACGAATTTTGCCCGCCTCGACGGCCTGAGCCATCATGTCCATCAGCGTTTCAATACTCAGCAAGCTGTAAGGAAAATGGATGTAATACAAGTCTATCCTCTGCACGCCCAGGCGGCTCACGCTGGCATCGAGCGCGTTCATGAACTGGCGGCGTGTCAGGCGCGTGGGCAACGGCGCAAATTTACTCGCAATCACGACCGGTCGGTGGTCCCGCTGAAGACACGCACCGAGGAGGCGCTCCGATTTTCCACTATTGTAGACTTCAGCAGTGTCGAAGAAATTCACCCCGGCATCTACAAAAGACTGATAGGCCTGGAAGACCGCCTCGTCATTCTTCCCTTGTGCCCATCTATTGGTTCCGGTTCCCAAGCCTGAGACCTTGATTCCCGAGGCACCCAGGAGGCGGTACTGATTCTCTTGTATCATGAATCCATCCTTTCTTTACGATTACAATCAACTGCGTCCGTGTCAGTTGAATTCTTTTCTCCGAAAGAGCAAGAGCCCGAAGGCGGTCGTAGCCTTGGAGGAGACTGGTTTTCTCATTTCCCCTGCAGTCAATAGCGCGCACGGATCGAAAAGGGGCTATCTGGTGCTGTCAAGTCCTTGTTTGACCTGGATCCCTGTCAAAAACCGTTCCGTAGACTAGACGGATACTCCAGAGGCTGGGTGAGAACGTAGCTCTTTGGGGGAGCGCGAGCCGGTTAAGAGCAGAGGGACGTAACTTGAAATGTTATATGGAAGATAGGACGGAAACAGGATGGGCCAAGTCTTTCTTAACCGCAAGCTGCTTAGTAGTCGCTGCTCGATGGCTCCCTGGCTGGGCTATCAGTCTGCCAAAGAACGTGTTCCAATCGGGCATTCCTATCTCGATGCGTCCGTCCATTCCGGCGACCGGCTAGGTATCTTTCCAACAAGGATGGCGATGCTGGTAGTGTGATCATAGCCGGCAAGCACTTCAAATTGCCCATTGCTTCGAAGCCAAGAAAGGATCTCACTATGTCGAGACGATGAAGCCCACAAGGACCCCTTATACCAGCAACTTGCCGACCAAAAAGGCTGGAAAGTCCCCCCCCTTCTTGTCCCGCGACGGAATCGCTACCATTCATACAAGTTGACAGAATAGACGCTGAATGGTGGACCACCAGTGCAGGATATTTGGCAACGGGCCCGAGTGTCTCCACCGCTCGGGACTCTATTTCCCCGGGTGTGAGGGAGACCAAGGTTTGTGAAGCAAGCTCGGGAACAAACAATCCGCGAAACAGAATCCTGAGAAGAAAAGAGAGGAAGATCGCGAAGGCCCCCGCAGTGACCCCTATCCAGAACGCTCGAGCCTTATCGCCTTGGCCGATTTTGTGAAGGTGACAGCGAAAGATGGAATCAATGTTGGTGCCGGAGTTCTGTTTGTGCTAGCTGGACTGACAGGACTATTTCGTCCGTCTCATAGCCGAGCCTCAACCCCAGCTTCGAGACTGACACCATAACAGTCTTGACGGGCGAGAGAGTAGGGTCGCGAGACGCGGATCTTAGGTGGAACTCATTAGTGAAGCAAACTTAACCAAGACCTGTGATGAGCTCCACTGAGATTCGAATGCATTCAGCAACCTCTCTTCCTTTTCAACCAAACAAGACCCACATGGCCTACATGGACTCGAACGAGACATGCACATGCTGTGGAAATGAACTGGCTAACGGGCGCTGTCTCAGGTACGGAAACTGTGAACGGTGCGGCACCTGAATGTCGAACCGAATATCCATTGAATGAACATCAAGCTGAATCAGACAATCGGAGACCTTTGGGATGATTCGTCCATTCTGCTTATATCCGACTTGAAGGAGGAACCCAACTACAAGGCGTAGTGCGTTGACTGGCATTGAAAAGCAGGTAAAGTACGCATACTTGACCACTTTGGTGGGCGTAGTTCTCGTGACTGTCACAACTGCTTACACCGCGATCCGCTCATTCATGGTTAGCCGAAGACCCTATCTTTCCGGAAACTTCACTGGAACTCGCGGGTTTGGTAACTTCACGAGAACAAACCAGTTCGGAAACATGACCCCTTATGGCGGTTTCGTGAACGACTTCGCAATACTGGCAGTCATAATTGCGATTTTTGGTGTCCTGTGGCTAGGCTTGTCTCTCAGGAAGCCCCACTCTTGAGTTACATGACGGTGAGCGCGAGAGACTAAGCTAAGGTTGACCAATCCTACGTACATTCAGGCACGTTTTTCCTCTTCGTCAGTTTCTAATCCACCTTTCCTGGTATACGTCTCGCGTAGAGGGAGCATTGCTTCATGAATCGCGACCTCCCCTCAGCATTTCTGCTCCTAGTCTGTCTGGCTTTGCTGCTGCCTAGGGTTTCAGCCCTTCCAACGGTGACGACCACTTACTCCTCTAATTGGAGTGGGTATGTGATCACTGCTCCCGGCCCATACACCGCCGTTAATGCTAGTTGGACCGTTCCGTCTGTTTCAGCGATTCCCCCACCGGCCTACTCCTCCATTTGGGTTGGAATAGGTGGATGGTTCAGCAACAGCAATAGGTTGATTCAAGTAGGCACCGATCAAGATGTCCTAAACAACGGCTCGGCCGTTTACTTCGCATGGCATGAGGTCTATCCTGGTCTCCCCGTACTCATCGCCTACATATCTCCCGGTGATTTAATCACGGCGAGTGTTTCTCAAGTATCTGCAAACGCTTCCACATGGCACATGCTTGTAGTTCGCAACTCAGCCACGCTAGTAGACATCACCGTACGCGCACGTATCAATCTCGCATCCGAAGACACCGCAGAGTTCATCGTTGAAAGACCAGCAATACAAGTTGGAAGAAGAGACCAGCTGACGACTTTAGCCGACTTCGGAAATGCAACCTTTTCGAACTGCAACACGAATCAAGGCGCACTAGCATCCTTGGCGAAGCTCGTGATCGTTGCAATGAAAACTAATGCTACCAATACTGGAACATTTCTGGCGCAGCCTGGCATGATTGATATATCAACTAACGGCTTCAGTGTACAATACTCCGCAGTCTCATCTGTAGATGAATTCTGGAGTTCCACACCGGTATTGATTCTTGTTTTGATTTCGAGTCTCTTGGGGATTAATCAGATTTCAAAGAAATGGAAAGAAGGACCTGACCGTAGTCAATCGCATAGAGTCCAAACAATGAGACCCACTATATCGTACCGAAGAGCCCGAGAAGATACCCAGGCAAAGAGAAAGTGGGAGTTACGGAGACACCGCGACACAACCAAGGCCCATTGTTCCACAGCGCAAGTGCTCGCGCTAAGACGCTCTTCTTGGGAGCCTCAAATCGCCGCAAGTTTCCGGAGTACGCTGGCGCAGCGAGCGGAGCGGTTGTCGCCGCTTCAGTTTTGAGCCTCGATTACTTTCCACCTTCTCGGGAGCCCACATCTGGTCAGGTCGCAACCACGCACACGACCAACACGTCTACATGTGCGTCGATGTGTGCGAAAACAACTGCAAGTCATCGCACGTTATCAGTTTGGAACCAGTGCAGAGGTTCGATGGTCAATGGAAATCGGGCTTGCCCTGTCCTGCCCTGATCTACGCCTTCCTCTTCATTGCGTCCAAATAGCTTCCGAGCTTGATCAGCACGTAGAGGATACCCACACTGATCATGAGGACGGAAACGGCGAAAGCTACCTCGATGATGAAACCTCCGAAGAATGGACGCATTGGGGCTATTCGAGCCTGCAATACTATCGAATCTAGAAGACTCAAACATATCACCTCTTCAATCAACGGCGATTGATCGACTCACATGCCTTCTTAAACCAAATGGATGATTCATTCACCTCAGCAACTACTGGATCAATCCCAGCGCTCCTTCGCTAGCTATCACGCACCACCAGAGCCAACGAACTAGAGGAAGCAGATTGGTTCACAATGGGTTGTTATTAGCCATCGATTTCGGCTAGGGCACGTACCGGCATCGCTGCAACTTTCTCAGCTTTCACCGGAACGGCAAAGACCCTGAACTGTTTTCCATGGATTTGCTCAGCCACGCCCTCTCCAAACGTGTGGCTCAGGTCAATGAACGTCATCTTCATTTCCCCTGCAGTCAAAGGGGGGCACGGATTGAAAGAGCTATGCTTGCTTGGTCTGCAGGGATCTTGTTGGGTTCTGGATTAGTCGGCTTGAGCTTGACAGTTGAAGAGTCTATGCGGCTTGGACGGTCTGTACGAGAATCTATGTGGAGAAGGCATCGGTAGAATGAGAATTCTCTTTGTTTGCTATGGCAACGTATGTCGAAGCCCTATGGCTGAAGGGCTTGCCCGCAGGATGCTTGGAAGCCTAGCTGAGGCTGAGAGTGCTGGAACTGGAGCCATGAATGGAAGAGGTGCCTCTGAGAATGCTATCGAGATCATGCGTTCCAGATTCGGTATCGATCTGTCTAAACATCGATCCCGAAGCGTGAGCCATGTGCCGATGGGCGATTTCGACTACATAGTTCCAATGGATGATAGTGTGGCTGACGACTTGAGAGGGATGTACCCGCAGATCAGTGCGAGAGTTATGGATTCTTGGAAGATAGATGATCCATTTGGCAAGGGCTTGGTAGCTTACGAAAGGTCTGTCATGGAAATTCAGAAGCGCATCGAAGAGCTCTGCATTCATCTCAAAGACAAGTCCGTAGGTAACAGGCAGGTGTACTCGAGTAGGTGAGAAAGCGGTCCTCCTGCTCGGCGTTACCGGGCGTTACTCAGGGATTTCGTTGCGACGTTCTTCAGGTTCAGTGAGTTCCCTGTGATCCGCAAAGATGATCGACAAGACCGACGACACTTGACGAGCCCAGCGAGACAATTGCTCAGAGTCTTCGTTGGAAAGCTATCGTGGCTAGAGCCACCATAAGCCCGGTGAAGACGGCGAGGAAGACGAAGACGCCCAGCACAGCCGTGAGGCTGGCTCCCTTGTACATGAGTGGTCGGAGAGCGTGAAAGCGGTAAGATAGCCCATGGGGGCAGTTTGTGTGCCATTAGCATCGGGAGGCATCAATTTGAACTCTGGATTCTTTTCCAATCGGAAGTCTTGATTAGAAACGTCCCACAGAATCAGGCTCGGTGCACATCTGCCATGGAGGAGCTGCTTCCCAGTTGTCCCGTCGTAATAGAGATACCAGTCGCATGGGGAGAAATGGATGCTCTAAGGCATGTGAACAATATCGTCTACTTCCGCTATTTCGAAAGTGCAAGAATCGCCTACTTTGAGAAGTTGAGGTTTTGGGAATTCATGAACCAAACTGGAGTTGGGCCGATCCTAGCTTCCATTCAATGTAGGTTTAAGATACCGCTGACCTATCCTGATACGGTGTCTGTCGGGACACGAATCTCAAGAATCGAACAAGACAGGTTTGTGATGGAGTATCGCGCAGTAGGTCACAAATCCCAAGCGATTGCGGCAGAAGGAGAAAGCGTGGTAGTCTCATACAACTACCGTGAAAACAAGAAGACCTCATTACCTGAGGAAATGAAGCAACGCATCCTGATCCTGGAAGAGTCCGTAACCAAAAGCAAATGACCACATTCTGTCGCCGCGGGGTCACATCAGTGTACGGACAAGGAACACTGCGGTGCGATGGATAGCACGAGAGAGTAAGACGCCCGAAATCGATATGATTTCAATCATTGGCCAGTCTTGCGTCTTGTCCAGATTATCGAGATGACTGCTATTGCTAACGGGAAGAGTGCATACTCACGCACGAAAGTGAAGACGATAAGCGACACAGTGAGAACCAAGTAGGGATAGATTCGTTTCAATCCTCGAAGCTTCAAAAGCTTGACGGCCGCTCCTGCTCCAAGCACATATTTGGATCACACCCCCAGCTCGGAATCAGTCACACATACTGTGTATGGGTGCGGGCATCGTGGTTTGAACCGTCGTCATCGTAGGAGAGAATGCAGGCGTCGTAATCTGGACCGTCGTCGTTTCAGGTGATTTGTGTGTGCACCGCCAGACGCTTGCACACGCTACTTCTTTCGTTGAGTTTTCACCGCTCTAGCTTTCATGAACATTCCAGGCACGTTGAATGTGTTTGATTCGATAGACGAACCACACATCGAAATGCTGAATGGCGTGCGCAAGAAAAGTGTCTCCTTGATGGTACGCTCTTTCGAGAATCGCGTCCGTAGACAGGAACTGTGCCTTGAGTTCAGCCAGTTCGCTCTTGGGAGAGAAGAAAGCGTACAATGGAACACCGACTCCCATAAGCACCAACGAGATTGCTATCTGCCGCAAGCCTACCTGCGTCATCAGCAACGCTGAGAACGCGATCGTCAACGCCGGAACGACAATTCCCCGGCGACCCAATCCAACTCGATATTTCCGCTCCAACAGAATCGCCGAAACGCCTGTTGCAAGGTAAGTGAAGGATAGAAGGAAGACTGAACTGTTTATGAGGTCTGACAAGGTCCCGATGACGCTTGCAACAAAAGCGGTTGAACAGATGAGCGCCAGCCCTATGTACGGCGTGTGAAAGGTAGTATGCAGTCGACTGAATGCACGCGGAAGAAGCCCATCAATTGACATCGCAAACGCCAACCGTGAAGTCCCTATCGTCCCAGATTCATCGGCACCCATAATCGAAATCAACGCGCCTACAGCAATTATGAGAGCCCCCAAACTCGCCAAACCCGGCAGCACGCCGAATATGTTCGCCGCCGCAACAGTCAACGGCGCCGGCGAACTGGACAACGCTTTTTGATCAACATTGGCGATTATCACGAAGTTCGTGGTCAAGTAGAAAGCTATGACAATGAACATCCCGGCCGCGATCGCCCTGGGAATGGTTCTGCGTGCATCTTGAATCTCGTCTGCTGGAAGTGTGGAAAGTTCGAAACCCGCGTACGCCCAGAAAATCAATACCAATGCTTGGCCGATGTTTGCTGGATCGCCGACGAAGAATGGTTGGAACCTCGCAAGAGTAACTTGAGGGTGAAACACAATGAAAGCGAGACCCGCTGCCGTGAGGAGCAGGAGAGGGCCGAGTTTCCCAACTGTGAGAAGATCGTTGAACTTCCCTGCCATCTCCACCCCAACGACGTTCGTCAAGAATATGATTACAATGAATAGTCCCTTCAACAGTACCTGATCTGTCGTGCTCAGGGGAAGGAACGAGAGGAAGTATTGAGTAAAGGCGACAGGAAAGACCGCTAGAGAGAACCATTCAGCCAGCAGGAGTGACCATCCAACCAAGAACCCTTTGAATGGTCCAGCGACATCTTTCGTGTACACATACGGTCCGCCGACTCTCGGCAGAATAGCCGCGCAATGCGAAAACGAGAGAGCAATCACAATAGCTATGAGCCCTGCGAGAAGCCAGATTAGAATAGAGGCTGGACCCAGAAGCCTTGCGCCAAGAGCAGCGGCCACATATATATCCGCGCCAATAACTGATCCAACAACAAGGTTTGTGACATCGAAAGCATTCAATTGTCTGGTTAGAGTCACCTTGCTCAAATGGGTCCGCTCAGGCGCGCTGGTTCGTTCCTACCACCAATCGCTCACTACTAATCTCTTGCTGACCACACCGTGACTCTGAGAACGAACTGCGAAGACGGTGTGATGAGATCCTCAATAGATTCCAGCACGCTAATTTCTCGCTAATGTACCCATCGGGTCCCAGAAGGATAGAACTACGGGCTCTGTATCAAGGATTTTGAGGAGTTCTGGAGA
>Ga0187878_1001010_pt1 | contig 29230 bp, 28 predicted proteins | sample June2016WEW_17_1_FD_132979 | JGI IMG/M metagenome (GOLD analysis project Ga0187878, IMG submission 132979) | Peatland microbial communities from SPRUCE experiment site at the Marcell Experimental Forest, Minnesota, USA - June2016WEW_17_150 | ecosystem: Environmental > Terrestrial > Soil >...
ACGTTCGTCCAACCCACGAACCAGAATCAGGCCACCATCGGAGGTGACCCGCGATCCCTGGAAATCGATCTTCAGAGAAGCGTTGAAAGAGAGCTGAAACGGCCCGTTTTGTTTCTCACCCATTAGGTGTCGTCCTCCGGAGCGGCTTCATTGCGTTCAAACCCGCATAAACATTGATGCCGACGAACATCGAAGATTCGTAAGTGGACTTCAAAATGGAAATGTGGGGAAATATATGCTGCCCGAGGACCTGCTCTTCAACGACCTGGTCGTGAACTCGAAAGGAGACGTTTTTATCACGGCCACGCGGGCGCGGGCTCTGTATTGGATGTCGGTGAAGAGCGGCAAACTGGAGGAATGGCGCCCCGGCCTCAGGCTGCGCGGCGCAAACGGCATCGCGCTCTCCGGCGATGAGAACCGGCTGTTCGTGGCGACGTTTCCCGACGGCGTCACGACGATCGATCTGGAATCGGGATCCGTGCGGCCGCTCGCGCGCCCCGCAAACGTGAGCCTGGCGGCGATTGACGGCCTGTATTTCCACAACCACAGCCTGATCGCAATCCAGAACGGTTGCGTTGCGCACCGCGTGGCGCGCTTCTACCTGAATGCGGCGCTGGACCGCGTGGAGAAGGCCAAGGTGCTCGAGCGCGGCAACCCGTTGTTTGATGTTCCGACCACCGGAGCCCTCGCCGGCGGCACCTTCTATTACATTGCCAACAGCCAGCTCCACAACTACGGCGCGAAGGGAGTCGTCGGTCGCGCGAAGCTGCGCCCTGTGTCAATCCTGAAGCTGAAGCTGTAAGTGAGCGGGCCGGCGCCTCAGGTGACGTGCGCGCCCCGCGTCTCCACGTAGACCGCGTAGAGAGACTGGCTGGCCGCCATGAACAGCCGGTTCCGCCTGGTCCCTCCGAAACACACGTTGGCGCAGATTTCCGGCAGCAGGATCATCCCGATGCGCTCGCCGGTAGGCGCGAAGACGTGCACGCCATCGTAGCCGGGACCCGCCCAGCCCGCGCCGGCCCAGATATTGCCGTCGATGTCGGCGCGGATGCCGTCGGCAAGGCCGGAGCGTCTGCCGAACAAGTCCATCGAGGTGAATCGGCGGACGTTGCGTAGGGTCCTGCCATCGACGACGTCGCACACCTTGATGTCCCGGGCCTCGGAGGAGTCGGTGATATATAGCCGCTTGTAGTCGGGCGAAAAGCACAGGCCGTTGGGCGTAGCGAGTTCGTCGGTGGCGATCTCCATCTTCCCGGTCTTCGGGTCCACCCGGTAGACCACCTCTTTCAGTTCCTGCGCCGCCTGGAAGCCCTCGTAGTTGCCGCGAATCCCATAGCTCGGGTCGGTGAACCAGATGGCGCCCTCGGGGTCGACCACGATGTCGTTTGGGGAGTTCAGCGGCTTGCCCTGCCACTTGTCGGCGATCACTGTCACCGCGCCGTTGTGCTCGTACCGTACCACGCGCCGGTGGCCGTGTTGGCAGGAGAGCTGCCGGCCCTCGAAATCGAAGGTGTTGCCGTTGCTGCAGCCGGACGGGTCGCGGAACACGCCGACGTGGCCGTCCTCTTCCAGCCACCGCATCTGCCGGTTGTTCGGGATGTCGCTCCACAGCAGGTAGCGGCCCTGCGCGCTCCAGGCGGGGCCCTCGGCCCACAGCGTTCCCGTGTACAGCCTCTGAATGGGCGTACTGCCGATGCTGCCCCTCCAGCGTTTGTCCAGGACCACCACGTCCGGGTCCGGGTAGCGGACCGGCTGCTGACCGCTCCAGTCGCGCTGGGTCTGGGCCGCTGCCGGAGCCAGAGCCGCGCCGCCCATAGCCGCGGCCAGGAAAGATCGTCTGCTGCCAAAGTGCGGTTTCATGCCGGCCTCCGTCTCGTTATCCCATCTCGCCGTCCTGATGGACGTGCTGCATGGCGTCTGGCGCACCCTTCTTGTACCGCTCGATCTCGGTGCCGTGCGGCCCCTTCCTGGTGCGCGCCAGCAGGGCGCTGATTTCCTCCGGGGTCATCTTCCGGAAGTTCTTGACGGCAGCGACATTTTCTTCCAGTTGCTCCACCGTTTCCGGGCCGGAGACCACGGCGTCGACGTCCTGGCTCAAAGTGAAGCGCAGGCACTCCTGGATGGTCGCGATCTTGTTCCTGAGGATGGGTCCCATGGCGTTGCTCTTCATCGCCAGCAGACCGAGCTTCTTCTTCCGGATGTTCGGGACCACGGAACTGAGGAAGCTCAGGTAGTGCGGATCGACGAGATTCACGGGGTGCTGCACCGTCTCCCAGCCGTCGTACGAGTCGAGCATACGCTGGAGGGCCTCGGGATCGCGGTGGCCGGTGAAGCCGATGTGGCGCACCTTGCCTTGCTGCTTGGCCTGGACGAACGCCTCGAGCGCGCCGTTCGGTCCGAGGATCTGGACGACCTCCGCTGGCGTGGCCACCTGGTGGCACTGCCACAGATCCAGGTAGTCGGTTTGCATGCGCTGGAGGCTCTCTTCGAGCTGGCGCATGGCGCTCGCCCGATCGCGCAGGTGGGCCTTGGACATCAACAGAACCTTTTTCCTGAGGCCTCCCTGGAGCGCCTTGCCGTAATATTCCTCGCTGCGGCCGCCGTGATACAAGTAGGCGCAATCGAAGAACGTGACGCCGAGGTCGATCGCCCGGTGAATCATCTGAATTGCGTTCTCCTCCCCGCGGCTGGCCATGTGGAAGCCGCCGAGGACGAACCTGGAGACGGGCAGGCCGCTCTTGCCCAGAGTGGCCATCGGCATCGGCATGTCGGCCGCGCGGGCCAGCCGGGCGCCCAGCGCGACCGTCGGAAGCTGTAGAAATGTCCTTCTCTTCATGCCCCCCCCGATCATTTCGGCAGAAGTGAGAGAACGCCTTGGGAAGGGCTTGGAATGACGTGCGCGGCGATGAGCTTCCCGAGCCCGTCCACCTTGGCCTTTCCGGCGTCGATGGCGCTGGTAACGGCCGCCACGTCCCCCTTGATCACCACGGTGATGTACCCGCCGCCCAGCTTCTCACGCGCCAACACCTCGACAGCCGCGGTCTTCACCGCCGTGTCAATCGCCTCGAAAACGGCGGTGAAGCCCTGCGTTTCGATGAATCCGACAGCAAAGCTCGCCTGCTGTTCCACTGATGTCTCCCTCCTGTCCGCGCTGCGGGGCGCCCGGACGGTTGCCTGTTCGATGAGCGGGTTGAAGTCCGGCGCCGCCTCGTACGCCGGCCGGGATACCGGCGCTGGAATGACCTCCGCCACAATCGGGACCTGCATCTGCCGGCTGGTGGATTCGGCGACTCCCACCGCCTCCTCGAGGTCGCTGAGGGGGCCGACCAGTTTCATGCAGACTCCGGGACTATCGTTCAGTTCCGTCTGAAGCACACGCACGCGGGCTCGCTTCTCCATGGCGTCCAGGATGACCATGGCCGCCGACCACCCGGGGACTTCGACGAATGCTACCCCTTCGTGCAGATCACACCTCGCTGTTCGAGCTCGTTGAGCACCTCCACCACGAGTTGCACCACCTTGTCATGGCTCGCCTGCCCCGTGCGCGGCGCGCAGCCTCCGGCCGGCGGCTCCACCAGGCCAAAGTCCGCCAGGATGCACCGCAGCACGCACTGAAGCGCCGAGGCGTCCACCTCCTGCGCGGTGGTCTGAGGCTGGCGTCCCCGGCCGAAACGGAACCCCCGCATCTGGGCGGCCGCCCGGAACCCTTCCGGAAATTCGAACGGATACAACATGGCGTCGAACAGCTCCAGAATCCGGTATTGCAGCTTGATGGCCTCATCGAAGAACCCGGCGCGCGTGAGCTCGAAGATCTGCCGCGTCAGTTCCGGCACCACGTTGCTGGAGGCGTGCGTGCCACCATCGCACCCGATCATCAGCATCGGTGCCAGCACCGCCTCCCAGCCCGTAAGGAACACGAAGTCGGGCCTGACAGGGCGGATCGCACCGATCATCCGCATCATGACGGCGACATCGCCGCAGGAGTCCTTGATGCCGATGATCCGGGGAAACTCCGCCAGGCGGCGGATGGTCGGCACGTCGATCGGGCTGGCGAACATCGGGATGTTATACAGCGTGACGTCGATCGGCGCATTCCGGGCGATCTCGGCGAAGTAGGCGAACACACTCTCGGCGCCGAGCCTGAAATAGTACGGAGGAACGATGGCTACCGCCCGGGCCCCAAACCCGGCGTAGGCCTCGCACGCCGCCAGGGTCTCACGGACATTGGCCTCCGCGGCGCCGGCCAGCACCGGCACCCGCCCGGCGGCCTCCTCGCAGGTGATCTTCACGATTCGCCGGCGCTCCTCCGGGGTGAACCGCGTGAACTCCCCGCACGAGCCATTGGGGTACAGTCCGTGTACGCCCTTGGAGATCAGCCACGACAGAAAGCGCCTCAGCTCCGCCTCGTTGATCTCGCCTCGATCATCCAGCGGAACCAGCGTCGGAGTGAAGATCCCTTCCAGTTTCTTGGCCATGCGAGCCGGTGAAGTTTCCACTCTACACGCTTGCCGGGCGGTTCACAAGGTCACGGAGGAACGCATCTTTTATTTGCAGCGTGACGCGGAATGCCCGTATAATCCCTCCGATCGCGAATCGAGGAGGCAAACCAGTGCAGAGGCGGGAATTCCTCCAGTCGTTGAGCGCGGGAGCGCTTTCGCTCGCACTGCCAGCCCAGAGAACCGGTTCCAAGCCGTTGCGCGGAATCTTCCCGATCGCGCAGACGCCATTCACCGAATCGGACAAGCTTGACCTGGACGCGCTGATAGAGCAGGTGCGTTTCATCGACCGCGGACGGGTGGATGGCTTGGTCTGGCCCCAGATGGCCAGCGAGTGGTCGACGCTGACCGAAGCGGAGCGCCTGGAGGGCGCCGAGGCGGTCGCCTCTGTGGGGAAGAAGTTGCGGCCCGCGATCGTGCTCGGCGTGCAAGGCCCCGACCTCGCCGCGGCGGTACGCTACGCCAAACACGCCGAGAAGGTTGGCGCCGACGCCATCATCTCCCTTCCTCCAGCCAGGCCGGGCGATCCCAAGGCGGTCCTGGAGCACTTCAAGGAGGTTGGGAAAGCCACCGAGTTGCCGCTGTTCTTGCAGGCGGTGGGAGACATCCGCGTGGAGGCGATCCTGGAGATGTACCAGACCATCCCTACGCTGCGCTACGTCAAGGACGAAGCGGGACAGCCGCTCGCACGCATCGCACCGCTGCGCGAGAAGACCTCCGGCCAGCTCAAGGTGTTCACGGGAGCGCACGGCCGGACCCTCATCGACGAGATGCGCCGGGGCTTTTCCGGCAGCATGCCCGCCGCCTCGTTCGCCGACCTCTACGCCTCCGCCTGAGACCTCTGGCACGCGGGGAAGCAACGGGATGCCATGGAGGTGTTCGCCAAGGCGGCCCTGTTCATCGCCGAAATCGGGGCCTATGGCATCGAAACGCTGAAGTATATTCTGTACCTTCGCGGAGTGTTCAAGACCTACGGCACGCGCGAGCGGCAGAGGGAGATGTCGCAGGCCGAGATCCTGGCGGCGGGCGGCGCGTCGGCGCGTCTCCGTTTGGACTCGACCGGCAAACAGGTGCTCCGTGAGATGCTGGATTTCGTCAAGCCCTGGTTAAGGGCGTAGGAGGAGAGCCTCAATGTCACCATATGGCGTGTCGCGCCGCCGTTTCTTCGGCGCTTCCACACTGGGCGCGCTGGCGGGCGTTTCGGCAGTGACCGAACCAGCCCGCGCGGCCGCGCAGGCAGCCGGAGCCAAGCCGGCGGACCTGCCCGACCTCACCATCAAGGAAGTCAAGGTCTACAACCTGGAGCCCCCGGTCTCCGGTCTGACCAACCGCGGGTACAATCAGGTCGCCGCCATCGTGACCGAGAGCGGGATTGAGGGCAACTATACCCTCGCCAACCGCTATTTCCATCCCAACTGGAGCAACCTGGGCTGGTTGGACTACGCCAAGGCCGCGCTGGCCGGCAAGAGTGTCCTGGACCTCCCCGCGCTCACCTCGCAGTGGGAGCCGAGCCGGCGTCGCGTGGGGCAACTCTCCTACGCGTCGGCCATCGACAACTGCCTGTGGGACATCCTTGGCAAAGCGGTGGGCCTCCCGGTCTATCGGATCCTTGGAGCATACAGGAACCGGGTGCTGGCTTATGCGCGCTCTCAGCACCACAAGACCGTGGACGCCTTCGTCACTGAGGTCCAGAGGAGCAAGGCCGAGGGTTTCAAGGCTTACAAGATCCATCCGCCGAGTCTCGCGGGCGGTGGCCACGACTACAAGCTGGACATGGAGGTCGCCAAGGCGGTCCGGAAGGCGGCGGGAGACGATTTCATCCTGCTCCTGGACCCTGTCGGCGTCTATACGCGCGAGGAGGCCATCAAAGTTGGCCGCCTGATGGACGAGTTGAACTTCGCAGCTTACGAAGACCCGATCCCCACCAGCGACATCGAGGGCCTCGTGGAGCTGTGCCGGGCGCTGGACGTACCAATCCATATCGGGGAGTTCATCTCCTCGATTTACGACTTTGCCGAGTACATCCGCAGGGGAGCGGTCGATGTCGTGCGGTTCGTCGTGGACAACATCGGCGGGATCTGCGGCGGGATGAAGGTCGCCCGCTTGGCGGAGTGTTTCGGCCTGGAGTGCGCGCCGCACAACTGGGGCGAAGTGCTGGATCACGCGGTGCACTTCCACTGCGAGCTGGCGATGCCAAACAACGTGTGGTTCGATATGACGGTGCCCCAAGGCGCCGGCGACCGGCCCTACTTCAAGGACCGCATCCGCATCGCCCCGGACGGATACGTCTACGCGCCCACCAAAGCGGGGCTCGGCTACGAGATCGACCGCGATATCCTGGACAAGATGACGAAGAGCATCTCCCGATAAAAAGCCCTTCCTACCGCCCCGTATGGCCGTATGATAGTGGGCATGATGTTAGGCAAATCGCTGCGGCTCAGGCGGATTTTCGCCAATGGCCGGGCGTTGATTGTGGATTGCGGCCCCCTGGCCGGCGACCGGCTGGGCAAGGTCCGCCAGTTGGCGCGCGCCGGCACGGACGCGGTCGTGCTCACGCCGGGGCTGCTGGGCATGGTGGCCGAGGAACTGGCCGGGCTGTCGGTCATCCTGCGGATCGACGGAGGGCTTCGCAGGGTGCAGCAACTCCTCAGCGTTCAGTCCACCCTCGAGATGGGCGCCGAGGCAGTGCTGGTCAGCGTGGAGGCCCCCGGCCCCGAGCTGAGCGAGGATCTCGAGCGTTTCGGCCGCGTCACCGACGAGGCCCGCCACCTGGGAATGCCGGTAATCGCCGAAGTTTCCGGGCAGGCGTGGATCGAGGTCGCACGCCTCGCCGCCGAATACGGAGCCGACGTCATTCAGGCCCGCTTCGTTCCCGAACTCGTCACCGACCGCCACTTCGTGCGCATCACCGGCCGGCCGCTCCTGGTCAGCCTGGGCGAGGAGTTACCCGCCATGCCCGGCCTCCTCGACACGATCTACGACCTGGTGCAGGGCGCCGCCCAGGGTGTGGTGCTGCGGGACCGGGCGCTGGCCGAACCATCCGTGCTCCGCGCGATCCACGGCCTGGTGCACCAGGGCATCTCCGCCGGCGAGGCGCTGGATATCATGCACTCGCCCGAGCGAGCCCTGTAACGGCGATCCGCTCACCCGCCCGCGCTACAATCGAGGTGTCGAATGGCTCGGGCACTCCTCGCGCTCTTGTTCTCGGCCCTGGCGCTGTGGGCCGCCAATTTCAAGTTGTACCTGACCGACGGCGCCTTCCACCTCGTCCGGGAGTACAAGGTCGAAGGCGAGCGCGTGCGCTTCTATAGCGTGGAGCGCAGCGAGTGGGAGGAGGTCCCGCTCAAGCTGGTGGACCTCAAGCGTACCGAGGCCGAGCGGCAGGCCCGCGAAGAGAGCGTCCGCAAAGAGGCCGCCGAGATCGCGGCGGAGGAGAAGTTCGAGCGGGAGCAGCGCGAGGAGCGCGAGCGCGTTCCCCAGCAACCCGGCGTCTACCTGGTGGAGGGCAAGGAGCTGAAGGCCATCAAGGTGGCCGAATCCAAGTCCGTGACCAACAAGGGCCGCTCGGTCTTGAAGGTCCTCTCCCCTATTCCGTTGGTTAGCGGCAAGGTTACCATCGAGCTCGAAGGTGGACATTCGGCCACGCTGGTGGCCGGCAACCGGCCGGAATTCTATTTCCGCCTGTCGACGGAGGAGCACTTCGGGATGGTCCGTTTGAAGCCCACCAGGAAAGGCGCGCGCCTGGTGCAGACCTGGACCATCGTCCCGGTGAGCAAAGAGATGATCGAGGAGCAGGACGAGGTGGAAACCTTTCGCCAGCAAGTCGAGGAAGGCCTGTACAAGATCTGGCCGGCAGCCCCGCTCGAGCCCGGCGAATATGCCCTGATCGAATATACGCCGGGCAAGGGCAACATCCAGACCTGGGATTTCGCCTGCCAGCCAAAGTAGGGCGCGCGCTCCCGGACTCTCAGGGGTCTCGAAAGCGCCCCGTTCTATAATGAAAGGCAACCAGGCTGCCGGCCCGTTTGCCATGAAGACTTTCTACATCGAGACCTTTGGCTGCCAGATGAATGTGCACGACTCCGAGAAAGTAGCCGGCACACTCCTGGCCCAGGGGTACTCTCCGGTGGAGACGCCCGAGCAGGCCGACCTGGTGCTCTACAACACCTGTAGCGTCCGCGAGAAGGCCGAGCAGAAGGTATTCAGCCGGCTAGGGCAATTCAAGCGCCAGGCGGGCAAAGGCAAAGTGTTCGCCGTGCTGGGCTGCGTGGCGCAGCAGGAAGGCCTGAGGATCTTCGAGAAGGCGCCGCACGTGAGCCTGGTGTGCGGGTCGGCGAGTTACACGCGGTTGCCCGCGATGCTGGTGCAACTGGAAGCGGGCGGCCGGCGCGTCACCGGCCTGGAGCGGGATACGGGCGAGACCTTCGAGACCCCCTTCACCCGCCGCGGCAATCCTCACCGCGCTTACGTAACCATCATGGAGGGCTGCGACAAGTTCTGCGCCTACTGCGTGGTGCCGTTCACCCGCGGGCCCGAGCGCGGCCGGGCCAGCCGGAGCGTGATGGACGAGGTGCGGCGGCTGGCCCAGGCGGGCTGCACCGAGGTCCAGTTGCTGGGTCAGAACGTCAACAGCTACCTCGATCCGTCCCCGGCCGGGTGGAACTTCGCCACGCTGCTGGCGAGCGTGGCCGGGATTCCGGGACTGCGCCGCGTGCGTTTTACCACTTCGCATCCGCGCGATTTCGTCCGCGAGATCGTGCACTCGATCGACGCCAACCCCGTGCTGGCCAACCACATCCACCTGCCGGTGCAGTCCGGATCGAGCCGCGTGCTCGAGCGCATGCAGCGGCTGTACACGCGCGAGGAATACCTCCAGCGGATCGAGTGGATCAAGGCGGCGCGGCGCAATATCGCCATCTCCACCGACCTCATCGTCGGTTTCCCGGGCGAAACCGAGGCGGATTTCGAGCAGACGCTTTCGTTGCTCGACCAGGTCCAGTACGATTCGATTTTCAGCTTCAAGTACTCGCCGCGCCCGAACACGCCGGCGCTGGGCCTGGACGGCCAGGTGGCGGAGGAAGAGAAGCGCAGGCGCCTGACGATCGTGCAGGAGCAGCAGCGGGCCATCCAGATCCGGCGCAATGCGGAGCTGGTGGGCAGGGTCGAGGAAGTGCTCGTCGAGGGCTACAATCGGGCTACCGGCCAGTGGATCGGCCGCACGGCCCAGAACCGGGTCCTGAACTTCACTCACGCGAGCGGCAACGGCCACTCGCTGCTGGGAGAATACCTCCCGGTGCACGTGACGCGCGCCGGCCCCAATTCTCTGGCCGGGGAAAGCGCAGGCTGCGCCAGCCTGCCGCCTCCGGCGGGTGGGCGGTCTCGGGAAAGCGTATAGTGGAACTGAGGGAGACGCTATGGAAGTCGAGATGAAGATCCGCGGCTTGATGATGGATCCGGTCACCAACATGCCCATCGTCATCCTGAAGGACGTGAACGGCAACGCCATCCTGCCGATCTGGGTCGGGGTCTACGAGGCCAACGCCATCGCCCTGGAGATCGAACGAGTCTCGACGCCGCGGCCCATGACGCACGACCTGATCAAGAGCCTGCTGCTGGGCCTCAACACGGGCATGAAGAAGGTGGTGGTGAGCGAACTCAAGGACGACACCTTCTACGCCGTGATCTGGCTGGAGCGGGACGGCGAAATCATCAGCGTGGATTCGCGGCCCAGCGACGCCCTGGCTTTGGCGCTCCGGCTGGACTGCCCGATCTACGTCGAGGAGGCGGTGCTGAAGTCCTCGAAAATGGCCTCCACGGTGTCCGAAAAGGTCAACAACGAGGAGTTGCGGCGCTGGCTGGAAGGCCTCAACGACGAGGATCTGGGCCGATACAAGATGTAGATGTTTCCGCTTCCGGGATCGCGTTCACCGCGTCGCAGATCTTGGAGATCATGACCAGGGCCATCCCGTAGCTCAAGACCCACGTCACCAATCCCACATAGGGAATCAAACGCACGGCCCGCTCTTTGTGGCGCTTGTCGGGCCCGGCCGCGGGGTGCCATCCTGGTGCTATGCCGTTGCCGCGCCGCGCCTTCCTTCTACTGCCCGCGATCTGCCGGGCGCAGCCCGCCGGGTTCGAACGCCAGACCCTCGTCTACAAGCACACCCCCCAATGCGCGATCAAGGCCGACGTGTTCCGGGCGCCGGGTGGCGGATCGCGTCCGGCGCTGGTCTGGATTCATGGCGGCGCATTGATCTGGGGGAGTCGAGCGTCACTCGAGAGCTCGCGGCGCGAGCAACTGCGGCGATACCTGAACGCCGGTTTCGTCGTGGTCTCGATCGACTACCGGCTTGCGCCGGAGACGAAGCTGCCAGCCATCCTCGAAGACGTGCGGGACGCCTGCGAATGGGTCCGGCGCGAAGGCTCCAACCGGTTCGGCGCCGATCCGGGGCGCGTGGCGCTGGTGGGGCATTCGGCGGGCGGCTATTTGGGGCTGCAGATGGCCTGGAGTCTGAAGAAGCCGCCCAAGGCAGTCGCTTCCTACTACGGATACGGCGAGATCGCGGGCGACTGGTGCAGCCAGCCCAGCGCGTTCTACCGCCGGCAGCCGCTGGTGACTGCGAGCGAGGCGATGCTGTCGGTGGGGGCCTCGGAGATCGCCGAGCCCCCAGCCGAGAACCAACGCCAGCGCTTCTACCTCTACGCGCGGCAGAACGGGCTGTGGCCGAAACTTGTGGCGGGCGTGGACCCGCTCCGGGAAGCGCGGAAACTCACTCCGTACTGCCCGGTCCGCCACGTCACGCGGCGCTATCCGCCGGCCATCTTGCTCCACGGGCGCGAGGACACCGACGTTCCGTACGAGAAATCGGTCGAGATGGCGAAGGCGCTGGAGCGCAACGGAGTGGCCCACGACCTAGCGCTGCTGCCGGGCCTGGGGCACGGCTTCGATCACGACATGGACAACCCGGTGGTATCGGGCGCGTTCGATCGCGGGTTGGAGTTTCTGCTGAAACACGTCACGGCGAACGCCTACTGAATTCCTTCTTGCACCCCGCAGCCCAGCCGCCGCGGTCCAGGCGACCGGAATTGCCAAATGTGCCATAAATATGGGACGATGAAGCACGTGAAGACCACGCTTGAGATTCCGGATGCGATTTTCCGCCGGGCCAAGGCCAGGGCCGCCGAAGAAGGCATCCCGCTTCGCCAGTTGGTGAGCGAGGCAGTTGGGGAAAAGCTGAGTGGTTCACGGGGAGCCGGAGAAAGGCCGTGGGTGAAACTGGCAGGGGGGCTGCGCCATCTCCGCAAGGAGAGTGCGCGCATCCGCCGGAGGGTGGAGAACGAGTTCGAGAGGATTGAGCCGGAGGATCGGTAGTGATCCTCGACACCAATGCGTTGTCGGCCATCGCCGATGGTGAGCCGCGGGCCGTGGATCAGATCGCCAACGTGAGGGCGATTGCGATTCCAGTAATCGCCCTGGGGGAATACCGGTTCGGGTTTGCGCAATCGCGGCGCCGGGCGGAATACGAACGGTGGTTGGCCAAGTTCCTGTCCGCCTGCCGGGTCCTTGAGGTCGGGGCCGACACCGCGGCTCAATATGCGGAGGTTCGGTGCGAGTTGAGGCGCGCGGGAACCCCCATCCCGGCCAATGACGCCTGGATAGCCGCGCTGTGCCGCCAGTACGCTCTTCCGATTCTCAGCCAGGACCGGCACTTCGACTTGGTGAAGGGGATCCGGCGGCTGAGTTGGTAAGGACGGGAGTCGAACTGCCAGCTTCCGCGACCCAGGTGGAAACGTTGCGGGCCTACCCGTAGGGCGGCGCTTCCGGGATGGCGTTCACCGCATCGCAGATCTTGGAGATCATGACCAGGGCCATCCCGTAGCTCAACGCCCAGGTCGCCAATCCCACATAGGGAATCAAGCCCGCGAACCCGGACAGGAGGTAAACCAGGAACAGGGACGCCGGCAGCCTGGGAGCATCCAACGAGTGGCGCTGGGCGTACCGGTTGTAGTCCTTGGCGAGACCCCAGGTGGCCTGGAACACCCAGTAGAGGTTGAAGAAAGGGATGAAGAGAAACCCGAGCGCCTTGCCGGGCGTGGTCCGCGCATACCCGTCCTGAATGGCTTCCCAGGCCTTGTAGAACAGCCTCAAGAACACCACTGCGGCATAAATCGACACCACCGCAAGCGCCAGTGACACGCCGATGAGCGATGCTGCCAGGTCCGACCTGCCCGAGAAGACGTACACCAGCACAGCCAGCGTCTCGCCCACGGCCCAGCCGAACATGATTGACCATAGGTAGAAGCGCTTGGAGAGTCTTCCCTTTCCGGCATCGGCGGCCTGGACACCAGCCCAGAAGACCGCGGCGAAGATCGAAACAGAGAGCAGTTGGCAGGCCACCACCAGAGACCACGCCGCCCAGTCGACGCTGGCTGCGGGGTTACTCAGTCGCTCGACGAGCCTTCCCATCGCTATCGTAAGGATGAGGGAGCAAGCCCTCCCAATTCCCACGGCCAGCCCGAACCATCGCATGCACCGCACTGCCAGAACCATTCCCAGCAGCTCCATGACGCAAGAGGTCATCACCAGCACGGCGTACACCGGCGCGATTCTGAACCCTGGCTGCCACTGCCACAGCGCCGCCACCCAAATCCCGCCCGTGGTGATTCCACCAGCCAACGCGGCCAGCGATTCGTTTCGCACCAGCCGGAAAGCAATTAACCCAACCAGCCCCAGAAGCGCGTTCTCAAAGAGCCACTGGGCTGCCTGTCGCCAGACGAATGATGCCGGCCAGTGTTGCAGTGCCGGCTGCACCAACAAGCCCTCAACCGCCAGCGCCTGCGCCGTCATGAACGCCAGCGCCCGGCCCCATTGGATGCGGGGGCCTCCCACACCGATTAACTCCCGGAACCGGGCCGAACTCTCCCATTGCGCCATCTCTCCTTTGCTAGCCGGGGATTCTATCACACTGCCCCCGGCCTCCAGCCTCGGCTGCCGGTTGATATCCTGGGAAGTTGCGGAGTTGGATCCCCGTGGGCCAGGCCGTTTGGCTTGCCATGGACTCTCCCCACGGGCTATTAGGAGATCTACCATGAACGACGACTTCTCGCGCCGCCGCTTCCTGAAGAGCGCCACGCTGGCGATGGCCCCCGCCGTGCTCCCAGCCCTGGGCGCCAACGGCAGGATCAGGATCGGCTGGATCGGCGTGGGCTCCCGCGGCTATTACTGCCTCAACCAGTTGTACCTGGGCAGCGCCCCTCTGGTGGAGGTGACGGCGCTCTGCGACACCTACCAGGGCTGGCTCAACCGCGCCAAGGACAGGGTCCAGGCCATGGGGAAGAACATCCCCAAGACCTACGTGGACTACCGCGACTTGTTGGCGGATCCGAACGTGGATGCGGTCGTCGTCTCGACCCCCGAGCACCTGCATTTCTCGATGACCATGGCCGCGATCGGCGCCCGGAAGCACCTGTACGTGGAAAAGCCCATCGCCCACACCATCGAAGAGGGCGCCCGGATCGTGAAGGCCTCGGAGGCCTCCGGCCTGGTACTCCAGGTGGGCACCCAGAACCGCAGCAGCAAGCTGTATTTGCGCGCCAAGGAGATGTACGAGAACGGCGACATCGGCGAGGTCCACTACGTCCGCGCTTTCTGGTACCGGAACTTCCCCGACCGATCGGTGCCTGCCGCCTGGCGCTACGCGATCCCCGCGGACGCCAGCCCCGAGAACAGCGATTGGGCCCGCTTTCTCGGCTCCGCGCCGAAACGGCCTTGGGACAAGCGCCGCTACTTCCAGTGGCGCAACTACTGGGACTACTCGGGCGGCATTTCCACCGATCTGCTGGTGCACCAGACCGACATCTCCAACTACGTCCTCGGCAAGACCGTCCCGGTGACCTGCATGGCCTCCGGCGGCATCTACATGTGGGGGCCGCCGGACGACCGCGAGGTGCCGGACACGCTGAGCGCGATCTACGAGTACCCCGACAAGTTTCACCTGAACTACAGTTGCTTCTTCGGCAACGACCATTTCGGGTACGGCGAGGAGTTCATGGGCTACGAGGGCACCGTCATGGTGTACAACCGCCAGGATCTGCACTTCTACCCGCAGAAGTTCGCCGGCCGCGCGCCCGCCAAGGTCAAGGCGCGCCAGGAAGTGCACTTGAACTACCTCAAGGACTTCAATCAGGAGGATTCCACCGCCGACCACTTCAAGAATTGGATCCAGGCGATTCGAGGCGAGGCCAAGGTGATCACGCCGGCGCGCGCGGGCCAGGTCGCGGCGATTCCCGGCCACTTGGCTACGCTCTCCTACCGCCACGGCAAGAAGGTCCTCTGGAACCCGCAGTCGGAGCAGTATCGCTTCACGTAGCAGCCTGTCCCGCGTAACTGTTGACCACTCCCTTGCGGTCGTGGTTCGGTTCCGAGCCGCGAGCGTCAGCGAGCGGTTTCGGTGTTGCACCGAATCCCGCGGTCACGGACCTAGCCCGCACGAACTTGACCGGGGCGCCCCCCGGTTGAAATGATGGAAGCTCTTGCTGACGCGCTACCCGGTTTTCCTCCTCCTCGCCTTTTTCCCGGTGGTCGCTGGCGCGCAATCGGATTTGACCCCCGTCCTCACCATCCCCCGCGTCTCCAGGCCGCCCCAGCTCGCCGATTTCCTCAACGGCACGCCTCGCGAGAGAGAACTCACGGTCACCGATTTTCGCCAGATGGATCCGGGCGACGGCAACCCGGTGAGCCAGCCCACCACCGCCTTCCTGTCCTATGACGACAAGAACCTGTACGTCGCCTTCGTCGCCAAGGACGACCCCAAGCTGATCCGCGCCCGCGTGGCCAAGCGCAAGCAGATCCTCACCGACGACCGCGTCACCATCAACATCGATACCTTCCACGACCACCGGCACGCCTACTGGTTCGACGTCAATCCGTACGCCATCCAGCTCGACGGCATCACCACGGACGGCTACGGGGACGACTTCAGTTGGGAGGGCCTGTGGTACTCCGAGGCCAAGATCACCGCCGAGGGCTACGTGGTGCTCATCACCGTCCCCTTCAAGACCCTCCGTTTTCCGGATGCGCCCAGACAGAGATGGGGCGTCATGCTGGGCCGTTTCATCCAGCGCAATAACGAGTTCTCGATGTGGCCCTTCATCACGCGCCGGAAGCTGCCGCAGTTCGTGGCGCAGTTCGGGCACTTGGAGGGACTCGAGAACATCTCCCCGGGCCGGAACATGCAGTTCATTCCCTACGGGCTGCTTTCCGGCGCCCGCTACCTGGATCGAACCTCCGGCACCGTCCCGCGCATTGTCACCGAGCCGGATTTCCGCGCCGGCATCGACGGGAAGGTGGTTCTCAAGGACGCGCTCACCCTGGATCTGACGCTGAACCCCGATTTCAGCCAGGTCGAGTCGGATGAGCCTCAGGTGACCGTCAACCAGCGCTACGAAGTCTTCTACCCCGAGCAACGTCCCTTCTTCATGGAGAACGCCTCGTACTTCACCACGCCCCAGAGCCTCTTCTTCTCGCGCCGCATCGTCGATCCCGAGTACGGAGTGCGCCTCACGGGCAAACTCGGCCGCTGGGGCATTGGCGTGCTGGCCGCCGACGACCGGGCGCCCGGCAAGAACGTGCCTTCCGACGACCCTCTGTACGGTCGGCGCGCCACCGATGCGGTCCTGAGCCTGCAACGCGATTTTCTCCAGGACTCTCACCTCCGCCTGTTTGTGACCGACCGGGAGTTATCCTCGAGCTACAATCGGCTGGTCTCGCTCGACGCCCGGCTGCATTTGAAGCACGATTGGTTCCTCACCGGGCAGGCGGTCACCACTCGGACTCAGCCGCTCGCGGGCCGCCGCTATTCCGGCAACGCCTGGTACGCCCGGCTCAGCCGCAGCAGCCGCAAGCTCCAATACTCCTCCACCTACACCGATCGGAGCCCGGGGTTCCGCGCCGACCTGGGGTACATTCCGCGCACGGACATTCGCGAGTTCAAGAACCAATTGGCTTACCAGTGGTGGCGGGAGCACAAGACGGTAGTCAACTTCGGGCCGGCGATCACGATTCTGGGGAACTGGAACCGCCGGGGACAAACGCAGGATTGGGAAGCCGACTTCGAGTGGGACATGCAGTTCACGCGCCTCACCAGCTTGAGCTTCGTCCGCACCGAGGCCTTCGAGCTGTATCAGGGACTGGGGTTCCGCAAAGGCTACAACACCTACACCCTTTCGAGCGAATGGTACAAGTGGCTCGCCGTGCAGGGCGCCTACGCGCACGGCTCCGGGGTCAACTACTACCCGGCCGCCGGCTACCAGCCCTTTCCCGCCGGCTGGCAATACGGCAGCCTGGATCTGACGCTGAGGCCAACCCCCCGGCTCCTGCTGGAGGAGAAATACATCTACAGCCACCTCGAAACCCGCCCCGGCTGGCAGTGTACGTCCGCGGCGACGGCGGTCTACAACAACCACATCGTGCGCTCGAAAGTGAACTACCAGTTCACCCGCGAGCTTTCCATCCGCGCCATCCTCGACTACAGCGGCGTGCTGCCCAACACGTCCCTGGTGGCGCTCGACCGCACCAAGCGCCTGAGCTACGACCTGCTATTGACTTATCTGCTGCACCCGGGCACCGCGCTCTACGTCGGCTACACCGACATTTACGAGAACCTGCTGTTTGATCCGGCCCGGCCGCCCTATCTCCAGCTCTCGGGCTTCCCGAACATGAACACCGGCCGCCAGGCCTTCGTGAAGCTCAGCCGCCTGTTCCGCTTCTGATCGGAGCCGCTTGCTGACGCGCGCGGTTCGGTGCTCTCACGCGCCCCCCAGCACCGAACCGCGACGGTCAGGGAGCGGCGACGGGAACTGACCTGGTTCGCGCGATCTCATGAGCCCAGGTATCATGAGCTTCAGCGCAGACCCGAATGGAACACGAAGCTGATTGGGACGAAGCCAAGAGGCTCTGCAAGCTGTGGGACGAGGAAGTCAGGATGGCGCGCGAACTGGGATTCAACCCCAGGAGCCTCATCAAGAACATTCCCAATCCGAACCAGCGCTGGAAGGCCCCGGTTCCCGTCTGGATCCGCTCGTTGTACGAGGAGCGGATGGAGAAGTCCGGGCGCTCCGCGCCGGCAACGTGAGTACCGGCTGGCGGCGGAGTATGTTGCCGCCGCATTCGCCGCGCTCCCCCCGGTCCGCAAGCGGGTCAGTTTCCGGGGTGGTGCGTATTTCGTCCAACGGCGTTGGCTGTCCCGGATCGCTGGAGCCGGAGGACCTTGGAGTGTTTCACAAAGGGTAGGTTTCGGGATGGCGCGCCGCAGGCGCTCAACCCCAGGGACCCGCCAGCGAGCGCGGTTCTATCCCCTTCTCGTTCCGGCGTTCTCTTGTGCCCGGAACAGGCCAGCGCTATTCTGGAAATCAGGAGGCCGGCGATGGCGAGTCTCGATTGGTCGCAGTGCCCCGCCGTGGAGAGCATTCCCGGCAAGGTGAGCGGCGCGTGGGTGTTGCGGGGAACCCGCATGCCCGTCGCTGCAATCTTCGAAAACATCGAAGCCGGAGCCAACATCGACGACATCATGGAGTGGTTCGAGGGCCTGGACCGCGAACAGGTCAAAGCGGTTATCGAGTTCGCCGTCCGCAGTCTCGACAAAGCGCCCGCTTACGTGCCGTAAATGCTCATACTTCTCGATCAGGCAACGCCTGTGCCGATACGTGCGTTTCTCGAAGGCCACATTGTCCGCACAGCGGCGCATCAAGGCTGGGACAAGTTGAAGAATGGCGAGCTGCTGAACGCGGCGGCGGAGGCCGGCTTCGACATATTGCTGACAACCGACAGGAACATGCGCTATCAGCAGAATCTTGCGGACCGTAGAATCGCGATCGTGGTTCTCGGCCAGCAGCAATGGCCGCGACTTCGGCCTCACATCGAGCGCGTCATTGAAGCTGTGAACGCGGCCGCTCCAGGCAGCTTCGCCGAGGTGGACATTCCTTACGATTGAAGCCCCCCGCCGTGTTGCTAGCGGCCCGCAGCGTCAAGACCCTGGCCCTTATCGGGAAATGCGCATGGTGCGTGCCGAGGCCCCGCCGGCCGGGAGACGTTTCAGAGAGGGTAGTTTTCGGGACGGCGTGGGACCCCTGTAAAGACGAGCCTTGCACAGTTCGGTTTTGTTGTCCCGTAATGCCGGGCACGTAATACGGCTATGCCCGCACCAGCACAGACGACCGAAAGCTAGACGTGCACACTGCGGCGACGGCCTGGCCGCCGATCGCAGCACCGTCCTGTTCGACCGGGTCAACCCTGTTTCAACAGGCTCCCCAGCAGTTGCGTTGCCGCCGACTTCAGACGGTCGACCGTGATGGATTCCGGAAGTGGAATGGCGAGTACCGGCCGGTTGGTGTGCGGATCGGTCCGAACCACTCCGGAGATGGCTCGCGCGATCGCATCGGCCGCTCCATCTCCAGCGGGCTGCGCCGCGGCGCGGGAAGCCAGCGATTCGAAGAAACGGATCCCGGCCTCGAGCAGCCCTGCGGCCGCCTGCCCGATGCCCTCGAGCGGCGCGGCGGGTGCCGGTTTTGCGGGCGCGGGTTCTTTTACCGCAGGCGGCGGAGGCGGGATCACGGCGGGCTTGGGCGCCGGAGCCTGTTCGGCGAACACCTCTTTGACCGCCTGCAACACGCTCTTGCGGCCCAGCGCGGCGAAGCTCACCTCGGCGGCGGGGGAATCGAACACTCCCGCAAACAGCGATTTCTTCAGCCGCAGCGTTTCCCAAACGCGCTCCTCGATGCTGTCCGTGGTGAGCAGATGGACCACCTGCACGGGCGAGGATTGCCCCAGGCGGTGCACCCGGCCAATGCGCTGCTCCAGGCGCGCCGGATTCCAGGGCGGCTCGAAGTTCACCACCGCGGAGGCCGCCTGAAGATTGAGCCCCACGCCTCCGGCATCGGTCGACAGAAAGACCTTGCAGCCGGAATCGTGCCGGAACGTCTCCATCAACGCTCCGCGTTTGGGGGCCGGCACTCCGCCGTGGAGAGAGACGAAGCCGATCCCCAGCTTACGCAGCTCCTCGCCCGCCAGCCAGGTCATGCGCTCGTATTCGCTGAAAACCACTACCTTGCGGTTCTCCTCGAGAACCAACTCCCGGACGATCTCGCGGAACTCCTCCAGCTTGGGAGAGTGGTTGGTCTCCTTGTCGAACAGAAAGGTGGAGTTGCACAGCATGCGCATGTTCTGGATGCAGCAGGTGATGCGGCGCAGGTCGATCTCCGACAGCCAGCCTTGCCTCTCCCACTTGCGCATCAGGCGGGCCAGGATGTCGCTCTGCTCCCGGTATGGGGCGGCCTGCTCTTCGGTCAGGGGAACGCGAAAGATCTGGTCGGTGCGCGGCGGGAGTTCCGTGAGTACTTCCTTGCGCGTGCGCCGCAGCAGGACCGGTTCGAGCTGCTGGTGGATGCGATCCAGGCCGCGATAGCCGATCAGGCGGCCCTTCTCATCCTCCATGCGGTGCTCCTGAAGGAACCGGAACGCCGGTCCCAGACGCCGCCCGTCGATGAACTCGACCACCGAGAACAGTTCCTCGAGCTTGTTCTCCAGCGGGGTGCCCGTCAGCACGAACGCGTAACGGCTTCTGAGCTGTTTGACGGTGCGCGCCGTCGCCGTGGCCCAGTTCCGGATTCTCTGCGCCTCATCCAGAACGATGAGGTCGGGCCGCAGCGCCTGCATGTGTTCCAGGTCGCGCAGCACCAGCTCGTAGCTAGTCAAGTTGAAGAAGCTGGGCGCGGCGTACAGGCGCTTGCGCTGGGGCAGCGGGCCGTCGATGACCTGCACCGGGAGGCCGGTGAACCTCTCGATCTCGGTCTTCCACTGGTATTTGACCGACGCCGGCGCGATCACCAGCACCCTTTCGATGCCTTTCCGGCGGCGCAACAGCTCCGCGGCCGCCAGCGCTTGCACGGTTTTTCCCAGCCCCATGTCGTCGGCCAGAACCACGCGGCCGCGGCAGGCGGCGAACAGCGCCCCGCGGACCTGGTAGCCCAGGAGCTTGGTCTTCAGGACATCCTGCAACGGATCTTCGCCCCGCTTTAGCCTCTGGAGCAGCTTGTGCTCCAGCTCTAATCCCTCGGCGATCTCGTTTTCGCGATCGATGTGTTCGAGCGCATCGCTGTAGACCACCGCCCGGTCGTCCAGCCGCCGCAGCTCGTCCAGAACCCGGTCGAACTGGCGGATGTGATCGGGATGCAGGATCCCCTTCGAGTCGAAGTACTTCTTTGCCAATGAGAGCAGGCCGGGCGACGGCGACGCCGGCAGGCGTAGACGCACGTCCAGCGTTTCCCCATAGTGCAGAGAGATCGACGCCCGGGTGCGGCTGTACCCCTTGCGCTCGAGCGATCCGCCGTGCCGTTTCCGGAGGCTCAAAAGCAGCGACTCGATGTGCTTGCAGGTCCCCAGCGTATTGACGGCGAAATCGGGACAGGAACAGAAATTCTCGAACGGGCCGGGGCCGCGCATGGCCACGCGATACGTCTTTCCGCTGGCCGACTTCACCCGGTAGTCGCCGAAGGCCTGGCCGTCGGGCCGCTCCAGGACGCTGGCGATGGCCTCCTTCGCCCGCTCCCGCCGCTCCGCAATCTGCTGTTCGACTAGCATCCGAAGAGTCTCCTTCTTAAGTCAGGCCCGCCCCGTCCAGCCGCCGCAGGAAGGCCGGCCGGTTCGAGTAGCGCTCGCGGACCTGCGCCAGGCACCGCCGGAACTCGATGGTCCGCTGGTTGCGTTCCGCCAACTCCTGAAGATCCTTGAGGAGTTGGGCCGCCTGGTCGTAATCTCCCGGCCGTTTCGTCGCGACGAGCGCGGCCACTCGATCCCAGGTCTCGGGTTCGCTCTTGGCGAGATCGTCCAGATACCGGGCCCGCGCGGCGGCCTGCTCCCGCTCCTTGCGTTCCCGTTCCGCCTTGCGCCGCTCCGCCTCCAGGCGTTTCCTTTCTTCGCTCCGCCGCTCTGCCGCTCTTAGCAGTTCGCCCACCGTTCGCGCCGGCGCCGCCACAGCCTCGGCTCGCGAAGCCGCCTTTGCCTGGGATTCCTGGAGGCGGCGCATGAATTCCATCCGCAAGTGCGGGTTCTCCGCACCGGCCAACTCGAGCAGCACGGCGTTTTTCTCGGTCTCGGGAAGATCGGAGATCCACCTCGATAGCTGCTCCCGCGAGGGGGCCGTCTGCTCCGGATCGGCGCTCCGCTCCGCCGCCGCGTCCAGCAGGTCGGCGTCGATTCCCAGGAACTCCACGAGACTCTCCAGCGGCCCGTTGAGAATTCGCAGACCGGGCGGGGGCGCCGGTTCCGGCTGGTCTTCCTCCAGTGCGTCGTTTTGGGCGTCCACCAGCCACGCCAGGTACAGAGCGCGGAGGTCTCCGTTCAGCAGATCCGCCCGCAGCGGAATCAGGGAGCCCAGCCAGCCCTCGCCCTCCTCCCAATCGCCCTCCAGCTCTTCCGCGCGAAGGCCGATCACCACGTGCTGCTCCGTCGCCTTGACCCGGCAACTCCCGCCGGTATGGAACCTCGCCAGGTGTGTGGCGTCCACAAGCCGCCGGGGAACCCGCAACATCAACTCGTGCGCGCCCCAATCGGCAACGTACACGAAGGCATCGAAATACTTCTCCATCAGCTTCTCGGGGTCGCCCCGGAAGTCACCGAAGTTGTAAGTATTCACGAAGCTGGTGGAGGTGATCTCCGCGCGGCTGGAGAGCGCTCGGAGCTGCTTCAGCTCAACGCTGGTCAGGCTGCGGTCGAGGGCCCGGAATTCGTAGTACTGATATTCGCTCATCGGGCGCGCAGGTCCGGCGGCTTGGCGGGCTTGCGGCCGGATGCCTTGCTCGACGTCGAAGCCGATCTCTTCGCCATCTGGGCATTCTACCGCGCGATCGTCAGCCAGGCGTTGTCAGGCGTTCGATGCCCGGCCACTTCGACCACCACCGGGTAATCGCCGTCGGCCAGGTCCGGCACAGTCAAGGCCAACTGGTATACGCCGGCGTTGGTGGGAGTCATCACCGCGCTGCCGCTCAGGTAGGGCGCCGCCACGCCGCCAATCCAGATGCTGGGGTCGCTCGCCAGCCGGAATAGCGGTTCCGGGGGGACCAATTGCCCCGAGGGCACTGGCGGGCTGGTGGGGCCAAGCCCCGTGCCCCAGAGAACGATGATATGGCCCGGTTTTGCCGGAGTGAAGATCACTCCCGGGTACAGGCCGGGCTTGCCGATCCGGTTGAAATCCGGGTCGGTCGCCACGGCGTATTGGTTCTGCCACAGGAACAGCGCCGGAGAATAGACCTCGGCCTGCCCGGCATACAGTTCGCTTCTCTGCCCGTTGTTGACCACCGCGACCATCACCGGCCCCTCTCCGACATCCGGCGCCTGCGCGTTGATCTGGGTCGAACCGACAAAGGCGATGTAGGCCGGCTTGCCGTTGACGGTCACCGAGACTCCGTCCAGTTGTGTGGGCAGAATGCCGTTCAGGATATCGTCGGCGCGCCAGTCGCGAGTCGTGTTGGCGAGATTCCGGCCCCAAATCGTCATCCAGGAACCCGGAGCGAAGCCCGCGAGGAAACTCGCGCTGTTGGTGATCCCGCCTGGGTCGACCGTCGGCACCGCGCTGGTCGCGCGCTGATACACGCGCACGTAGTCCACCCGCATCACCTGCGGAAACTGGGTGGTCGCATCGGGATTGCCGGGCCAGAGGCCTCCCACGGCCACGTTCAGCAACACGTAAAACGGATGATCGAAGACCCAGCTCGTGCCCGCGGGGATGTTGCTGCTGGTGGTGGTCTTGTAAAGCTGGTCATCCACGTACCACCGGACCACGCCCGGTTCCCATTCGATGGCGAACACGTGGAAATCGTCGGCGAAGCGCTGGCTGGCCGGCAGGGAGTAGACCGCGCCGATCCCGTTCGCGCCGGAATACCCCGGACCGTGCATGGTGCCATGAACGATGTTGGGCTCCTTGCCGATGTTCTCCATGATGTCGATCTCGCCGCAGGTCGGCCAGCCCACCGTGTCGCTGTTGCTCCCCATCATCCAGAACGCCGGCCACAGGCCCTGTCCATAGGGGATCTTGATCCGCGCCTCGAAGCGGCCGTACGCCTGGGAGAACTTGTTCTTCGTGAGGATGCGGCCGGAGGTGTACTGCGCTCCCAGATAGGGTTCCTGGATCGCCTTGATCACCAGCATGCCGCCGTCCACGTACACGTTCTCCGGCCGGTTGGTGTAGTATTCCAGCTCCTGGTTTCCCCAGCCGCCGGCGCCGAGGTTGTAGCCCCACTTGGTCTGATCCAGGCTGGGGCCGTCGAATTCGTCGTTCCACGTAAGCGTCCAGCCGCTCTGGGCAGCGGCGGACCCTGCCCCGGTCAAGGCCAGGGCGAGCGCAAGCCAGAGTGGTCTCAACATGCGTCCATCATAGCGCCGTCCGGCCGAAGCCTTAACCCGCCCTTCTCACACAAGATCTACTGCGGCGCGCGATGAGCCCATGTCTACTTCGTTGCGCTCGGGCGACGTCCTCGACGTACTGTCAAGTACGCCTCCGGGCGTCGCCTCTCGCCCGCCTCGTATCCACGGACTCCTCACACGCCTCGTCACGATCCTGCGTGAGAAGGGCGGGTTAGTGCGCCGGCGCCCCGCCGCCGTAGTGCGCCGGCTTCTTCATGAACAGCAGCAGCAGCATAGCCGCCAGGAACAGGAGGGCCAGCACGTGGAAGGTCTCGTTGAACGCCAGCATCGCCGCCTGCCGCTGGACCGTGCCGAACACCGCCGCATAGGCCTGCCGGCTCGCGGTGGCGGCATCCGCGCCGCGCGCCATCAGGGCCGCGCGGGCGCTCTCGAGCATCTGGCGCGCCGCGGGGCTGTACGCATCCACGTGCGACCCCAGCACGTTGATATGCACCTGCTGGCGGCGCTCCAGGAACGTCGTGGCGGCCGCGATCCCCATGCTGCCCCCGATATTGCGCATGAGGTTGAAGACGCTGGTGGCGTTGCCCATCTCTTCTTTCGGAATCGGGTCCATAGTCACCGTGGTGAGCGGCACGAACAGCAGCGCCATCGACATCCCCTGGAACAACTGCGGCCAGAAGATATCCCAGTAGCCGGCGTTGAGGTTGAGCCGGGAGAGCTGGAGCAGCGTCAGCGCCGCCCCGCCCAGCCCGCACACCAGCAGTTTGCGCGGGTCGAACCGCATGAGGATCATGCCCACCAACGGCATGGCGAAGAACGAACCCAGCCCGCGCGGAGCCATCGCGATCCCGGCGTCAATCGCCGGGTAGCCGAGCAGCGTTTGCAGGAAGATCGGCAGGAGCACCATGCTCCCGTAGAGCACGAATCCCACCACCGTCATCATCAGCACGCCCGCGGCGTAGGTCCGCTCCTTGAGCACCCGCAGGTGCACGATGGGGTGCCGCAGGCGCAGCTCGTAGATCACGAAAACCAGCAGCGCCACGGCCGAGACCACCGCTAGCGCCGCGATCCAGTGCGCGGCGAACCAGTCTTCCTCCTGCCCCTTGTCCAGCACCACCTGCAAGGCGCCGATGCCCACCGCCAGCATCCCGATGCCCCAGTAATCCACCCCTCCGGAGGGTCTGCGGATGTACGGGGGATCGAAGAGGAACAGCTTGGTCATCACGATCGACGCCATCCCGACCGGAATGTTGATGTAGAAGATCCAGCGCCAACTGTAGTTGTCGGTGAGCCAGCCGCCCAGCACCGGCCCCAGCATCGGAGCCACCACGATGCCCAGCCCCCAAAAGGCCATCGCCTTGCCGCGGCCCGCCGGCGGGAAGGCCTCGAGCATCACCGCCTGCGACAGCGGCTGCAACGCCCCGCCGGTGGCGCCCTGGATGATGCGGCACACGATCAGCCAGGTCAGGTTGGGCGCCAGCCCACAAAAGAACGATGCCACGGTAAACCCCGTTACCGCGGCCATCAGCAGGCGTTTGCGGCCGAAGAAGTTGGCCAGCCACCCGGTCATCGGCAGCACCACCGCGTTCGCGACCAGATAGGACGTGAGGGCCCAGGTGGCCTCGTTGACGGTGGCCGAGAGGTTGCCCGCGATGTGCGGCAGCGAGACGTTCACCACGGTGGTGTCGAGCACCTCCATGAAGGTGCCGAACATTACCGCGGTCGCGATGATCCAGGGGTTGACCGCGGGTGGCTGGGGCGGCGCCTGGGCAGCCATCAGCGCTCGGGTCCCCTGCCAATCGCGGCCAGAATCGCCGCCACCGCGGCCGCCTCGCCCATGCTCGAGCACAGCATCAGGTCGTACAGGTGGCGGTTGCCCCACTCCTGCCCGAAGTATCGCCGGATATAGGCGCTCCGCCGGTGGTCCACGGAGGCGATCTGGGCTTCGGGGTCTGCCGCCGCGTCCCCCTCCCGCCTCACGCGCTCGATCCGCTCGGCCAGCGGCGCATAGACGAACACGTGGAATACGTCGGAGCGCTCCTGGAGGATGCACTGGCCGCCCCGGCCCACGATGACGCAATTGCCTTCCTTCGCGGCCGACTCGATGACGCACCGCGACAGCTCCGCCATGGTGTCGGCGTCGAAGACGTCGGACTCCGTGGTGCTGGCGACGCCCTCGTACCCGCCCCGCCACAGGGCTTTGTGCATGCGGTGCAGGAACGAATCGATGCACTCGTCGTAACGCATCGCCAGGGAAGGATCCACGTGCGCCGTGCTGGCGATCTGCTGGATCAGCGCGTTGTCCAGAAGTCTCCACCCGAGCTTCTCGGCCAGCCGGCGCGCGATCTCCGCCCGGCCGCTGCCGTACTCGCCCCCGATGGTGACGGTGCGGATCATTTGGTGAAGACCGTCGCCCCCACCGACATGCCCGGCCGCAGCAGGTGCCGCGGGTCCTGCTCCCGTTCCAGGACAATCTTCACCGGCACGCGCTGCACCACCTTGACGTAGTTGCCGCTGGCGTTTTCCGGCGGCAGCACGCTGAACCGCGCGCCCGTGGCCGCGGCGATGCTGTCGACGTGGCCCCGGTATTCGCGCCCTCCGTAAGCGTCCACCGAGATCGCCGCAGGCTGCCCCGGCCGCATGTGGTTCAGTTGCGTTTCCTTGAAATTCGCGGTCACCCAGACGTCCTCCAGGGGCACGACGGCCAGCAGCGGCTGCCCCGGTTGGATCACCTGCCCGACCTCGACCGTCTTCCGGCTCACCACCCCGCTCACCGGGGCCGTGATTCTGGTGTACTGAAGGTTGAGCGCGGCTTGCTCCACGGTGGTCCGGTTCAGCTCCGCCTTGGCCTGGGCCGAGCCGGACTGGGCGCGGCTCACGGCGATTTCCTCCGGCCCGGTCTGGGCGCCCCGCACGCCGGCCTGCGCCTGCGCCAGCGCCGCCTGGGCCTGCGCCACGTGGCTCTCCGCAACCGGAACTCCCTGCTCGGCCTGAGCCACCCCAGCGCGCGCGGCATCCACCGCGGCGGCGGCGGATTGCGCCTCCGAGACCGCCGCGTCGTACAGTTGCCGCGAGATCTCGTCCCGCTCGACCAGTTGCTTCATCCGCGCCAGGTTCTGCTGCGCCAGGGTGCTGCGCGCTTCGACCTCGCGCAGCCGCGCCTGCGCCGAGCCGAGCTGCGCCCGTGCGGCATCCACTTCCTTCCGTGACGCGGCGATGCCAGCCTGCGCCGCCTCGACGTTGGCTTGGGCTACGCTGAGCCGGCTCGCCGTGGTGGTGCTGGTGATCGGCACGCCGGTTTCGGCCGCTCGAGCGGTGGCGCGCGCCGCTTCGGCGTCGGCCCGCGCATGTTCCAGCGCCACCTGGTAATCCCGCGGGTCGATCTCCACCAGCAGGGCGCCCGCTTCCACGTACTGGTTGTCATTCACGTGCACCGCCAGCACCGTTCCGCCCACCTTGGCGCTGATCGGGTTGATATGCCCGTCGATCTGGGCGTCGTCCGTGCTTTCGCGGGTGGAGTAATACGTCCAAACCGCGTACCCGGCCGCGGCCGCCAGGATTACCGCCGCCAGCAGCAACCATCTTGCCCCTGGGTGCTCTCGGAAGAAGGTGCGCCGCTGCTCCCTCCGCGTTGGCCTGGTCTCCGGCCCGGCTTGCTTTTCGATTTCGGCGAGGTCCGCCATCAATTTGCCCCCAAAAACTGTTTCGCTCTCTTCTCCGCACCGCCCAGCGCCCGCGCCAGCGATGCCTTGCCCATGCTGTACCAGTACAGGCCGCTGATGTAGTTCTCATTCGCCGTGGCGACGGCTTCCTGCGCCTGCACGACCTCCAGATTGTTCGCTACGCCCGCCGTAAACCGGTCCTGCGCCTGCGCGAGTTGCTGCGCCGCCAGGTCGGCCGCGCTCCGGGCCACCTGGACCTGGTCGCCGGCCGCCGTCAGGTCCAGAAACGCCGTGCGCACCTGGTAGTGGATCGCGGCGCGAAGGTCCTCGAGCTCCGCCCGCCGCTCCTCCAGCCGCGCGTCGGCTTCGAGCACCGCGGCCTTGACCCGCTCGCCCTGGAACACCGGGATGGTCAGGCTGGCCGCCGCCGCGAACGTGCCGTGGGACTGTCCGGGGCTCCGCCCGATCGCCCCGTAGTTGCCGTCCAGCGCGACCGTCGGGTAACGCTCCGCCTGCGCCGCCCGCCGGGCCGATTCCGCCGCGCTCACCAGCTCGAGCGCCCTGCGATAGTCGCCCCGCGAGCGATAGGCCTCCTCCACCGCCTGCTCCAAGGTGAGCGCCGGCGGCGCCGTGTACGACAAAGGATCGGCGAGGTTGAATTCCTGGCCCACAGGCAATCCGATGGCCCGCGCCAGGTTCAGTTTCTGCTTCTCGAACTCGTTGCGGAAATAGATCAGCCGCTGCTGCTGCGCCTGCATCTCCACCTGGGCACGGAGCACGTCGATGCCCGCCGCCACCCCGGCGCTCTTCATGTCCGCGGCGCGCTTGTAGAGAGCCTCGGAAGTGGCAAACTGGGCCCGCACCGTCTCGATGCGCGCCTGCCCAGCCACGGCCTGCAAGTAAAGGTACGCAACGGTCAGAACCGTAATGTCGCGGGCGTCCTCGTAGGAGAACTGCGCGGCCTTGACGCCCGCCGCTCCGGCCCGCGCCCCGTAACGAGCCGCCAGATCCAGGACCGGCTGCGTCACGGACGCCCGGGCGTCCACCACGCTGAACGGGCCGATGATCTGGGGGATGCCGGGAAAGCCCGAGAAGCCGAGCGCCGCCAGGCTGATCTGCTGCGCCGTCTCCGAGACACGAATGCCGGCGTTGGGCAGCAGCCCGCTCAGCGCCCGCAGCCGCGCCGCCTCCGCCGTCCGCGTCCCCTGCTGGCTCAGCGCCAGGCCCAGGTTGTACTTCAGCCCCCGGTCCATCGCCTCCGACAGCGTCAGGGCCAGGACCCCGGCCGCCGGCTGGCCCGACGGCAGCCCGCCGGCAAACGGGTTTTGCGCCGCGCCTTGGGCCATCGCGCGCGCGGACAGGCAAAGAATTGCGGCCAGAATCACAGTCAGTCTCATGGCTAGAAAAGTCCAGGTGTGGATAACTATCATTTTGACATAAGCGGCTTGTGGCTTGTGGCCTGTGGGTCCGGCGACCGTGCTATGCGCTGCGCGTCGGCGGCGACAGCAGGTGCGCCGTCGCGGGATCAACAGGTTGTCAAGCCGGCGACATCCTTGACACTTTAGTCCAGTGACATCCTTTACACAATTTAGGACCCGATAGGTTGAATCCCACGGCCAGGCAACGCCTGGCCGCATGCGTTTCCGTTTGCCCCC
>Ga0187878_1001012_pt1 | contig 29200 bp, 25 predicted proteins | sample June2016WEW_17_1_FD_132979 | JGI IMG/M metagenome (GOLD analysis project Ga0187878, IMG submission 132979) | Peatland microbial communities from SPRUCE experiment site at the Marcell Experimental Forest, Minnesota, USA - June2016WEW_17_150 | ecosystem: Environmental > Terrestrial > Soil >...
GCGGTGCTGTGACGCCGCTGCGTTCAACCGCCGGATGCGGAAAACCGCACGTCCGGTGGTGTGGGAGGGTGACGGGGCGCAATCCCCGTCACTCGACCCGATCCAATCGAACCGGAGGAACCGCCACTGCTCACGGGGACCGCACCCTATCCCGCTTCCGCGATGGCGTCGATCTCCACGCGCACGTCGCGCGGCAGGCGGGCCACCTCGACCGTCGCGCGCGCCGGCGGGTTCTCCGGGAAGTAGCGTGCGTAGACTTCGTTCATGCGCGGGAACTCGCCCATGTCTTTCAGGTAGACGGTGGTCTTCAGGACCTGCGCGAGCGAGGAGCCGCAGGCTTCCAGCACCGCCTTGAGGTTTTCCAGCACCCGCTCGGTCTGGACGGCGATGTCGCCTTCGACGATCCGACCGGTCGCCGGGTCGAGCGGAATCTGGCCGCTTAGAAAGGCCAGCCCGTTCCAGGTGACGGCTTGGGAATAGGGCCCGATGGATTTGGGCGCCTGGGCGGTCGTGACGATCTGTTTCATAAGCTCCGGATCAGCTCCCATGCGTACTGGACGTCCTCTCGGGTGGTGGCGATATTGCCGATCGCCAGGCGGATGACAAACCGGCCGTTCAAGACGGTGTGCGAGAGGAAGAACTTGCCGGTCGCGTTGATGCGCTCGAGGAGCGCCTGGTTCTCCTGGTCGCTCCCCTTGTAGCGGAAGCACACCGTCGACAGCGGCGCGGGCGCGACGCACTCGAAGCGCGGATCGGCGTCCACCATGGCGGCGAACTCCTGCGCCCACCGCACGTGCGAGCGCAGCAGCTCGATCAGGCCCTGGCGGCCGAAGTAGCGCAGGACGAACCACAACTTGAGCGAGCGGAACCGCCGGCCCAGCGGCACGCCGTAGTCCATCAGGTTCACCGCGCGTGGGTCCTTGGCGGTGCGCAGATACTCGGGCACCAGCGAGAAGGCGCGCCGCAGGACGTCGGGCCGCCGCGTGAAGAAGGCGCTCAGATCCATGCTGGTGAACAGCCACTTGTGCGCGTTCACGACCAGCGAGTCTGCGCGCTCGATGCCCGCGAACAGCGGCCGCAGCTCGGGCACGATGCAGGCCGCGCCCGCATACGCGGCATCCACATGGAGCCACAGCCCGTGCTTTTCGGCAATCTCCGCGATCGGCTCCACCGGATCGATGCTGGTCGTCGAGGTGGTGCCCACGGTGGCCACCACGCAGATCGGTTTCTTGCCCGCGCCGAGGTCCTCCTCGATGGCCGCCGCCAGCGCGTCCGGGCGCATGCGGAACTCGGCGTCGCTCCGGATCAGGCGCACGTTTCGGCGTCCAATGCCCAGCGCGATCGAGTCCTTGGCGATCGAGGAGTGCGCCTGGTCGGAGGCGTACACCACCAGGTCGCGCCGGGCGCCGTTTTCGCGCGCCTCCGGATCGGCCATCTCGCGCGCCGCCGCGATGGCGTGCATGCTGCTCACCGAGGCGGTATCGAAGATGACCCCGAAGAACTCCTCGGGCAGGCCCATCCACTGGCGCAGCCATCCCAAGCTCACCTGCTCGAGCTCGGTCGAGGCCGGCGAGGTCTTCCAGTGGATGGCGTTGGTGTTCAGCGCCGCCGCCAGCATTTCTCCGAGGATCGCCGGCGTCGAGCTGGCGCTGGGGAAGTAGGCCATGAACCGCGGATGGTTCCACAGCGTGGCCGCGGGCACGATCCACTTGCGGAAGTCCTCGAGGATGGCCTCGAAGCTCTCGCCCATCTCCGGCCCCGAGCGCGGTAGCGCGTCGATCAGCTCTCCCGGCTTGATCTTCGGCAGGACCGGGTAGTCCCGGGTGTTCTCCAAAAAGTCGGCGATCCAGTCCACCACCTCGTGGCCGGCGCGCCGGAAATCGTCGACGTACTCGCTCATTGGACCGGAACAGCTCCAGTGCTCTCAGTCCCCAGGATACGACATCGGCCCTGGGACTCGTGCGCCTAAGTGATTAGCTGCGGGCCAGCCGGAGGCGCTACAATGGAGCGGACCGAGGTGACAGAGTCATGCAGAGCGAGTGGTTGTCCAGAAGATCCTTTCTGAGGAAATCGACGGTCGCGGGCGCGTCGGCCTTCACGATCGTCAAGCCGGAGCTGGTCCGTGGCGCCGGCAAGGAGACACTCAAAGCCGGCGTGGTCGGGTGCGGCGGCCGCGGTACGCAGGCGGTGGAGAACCTCCTTGCGGGTTGTCCGAACGTGGAAGTGGCCGCCCTGGCCGACCTGTTCGAGGACCGGCTCGAGAGCTCGCTCGAAACGCTGAAGCAGAACCCGCGCAACCAGAAGATCGCGGAGCGCGTGAAGGTCGACCCCGAGCACCGGTTTACCGGCTTCGATGGCTACAAGAAAGTCCTCGCCTCCGGCATCGACATCGTGATTCTGGCGACGCCGCCGGGCTATCGCCCGGTCCATTTCGAGGCGGCCGTCGAGGCCAGGAAACAAGTCTTCTGCGAGAAGCCGTTCGGCACCGATCCGGTGGGAGTGCGGCGCTTCATGGCGGCGGCGAAGAAATCCGAAGAGCTGAAGCTGACGGTCAAGTCCGGCGCGCAGCGCAGGTCGCAGCCGTACTACCTCGAGCAGCTCAAGCGGGTGAAGAACGGCGAGATCGGCGAGATCGTGGCCCTCGGCGCCAATTGGGTCGGAGGTCCGGTGCGCCACTTCCTGGGCCGCATCTGGCCTGGACCGAAGGGCAAGCGCGATCCGAAATGGAGCGACACGGAGTTCCAGAACCGCAACTGGTACTCCTTCGTGTGGATCTGCGGCGACCAGATCGTCGAGCAGCACCTGCACAACATCGATGTGTGCAACTGGTTCATGGGCGCGCACCCGGTCGAGGTGGTGGCGTCGGGGGGCGCCGCCTGGCGGCCGCGCGAAGAAGAGTACGGCAACATCTACGACCATCTGTTCGCTGATTTCGTCTACCCCAACGGCGTGCACATGGCCAGCCACTGCCGCCAGTACCTGGACGCCCCCATCAACGTGAGCGAGCTGATCGTAGGGACCAAGGGCCGGATCGACACGCTGCCGGTGCGCGCCACCCCGCGCACGGGGGTCGACCCGTACGTGCAGGAGCACGTGGACATGGTGAACTCCATTCTCGGCGCCGGCCCCTACGTCAACGAGGCCGTGGCAGTGGCCGAAAGCACCATGACCGCGATCATGGGCCGCGAGGCCGCCTATTCCGGCGAGAAGATCACCTGGGACCAGATCATGGGCTCGCAGCTCGACCTCATGCCCAAGAGCCTCGACCTGAGCGCCTCGCTGCCCGTTCCGCCGCTGCCGGTGCCGGGCGTCTACAAGTTCATCTGACCGGCCGGCCCCACGCTAAGCTGGAAGGATGGGCAACCAGGTTGGCCTGACGTTTCGCTTTCCCAAGAAGGCCGGGCCCTACGCCGAGGCCGTGCGCCGCGTCGGCGTGGAGCCGGTTTTGATTTCTCCCGAAGCGCCCATCCCGATTGCAGGGCTCGACGGGCTGCTGATTTCGGGCGGGAGCGACGTCGACCCAGCGCGGTACGGCGAGGAGCCGTACGCAACCACCGACTCGGTGGACCGGGAGCGCGACGCGATGGAGGCGGCGCTGATCGAGCAGGCGCTCCAGGCGGATCTGCCGCTGCTCGCGATCTGCCGCGGCCTGCAACTGCTCAACGTCGTTCGCGGCGGCACGCTCATTCAGCACCTCGAAAACACCGAACTCCACCGGGTGAAGAACCTTGCGGAGGTGCATCTCATCGAGGTCGTCCCGGGCACGAAGCTCGCATCGATCATCGGAACGGCCTCACAAATCGTAAACTCGCGCCACCACCAGGCGGTCGGTCGCCTGGGCGAAGGACTGCGCGTATCCGCCACCGCGCCGGACGGCGTCGTCGAGGCGCTCGAGGATCCCCTCAAGCGCTTCGCCGTCGCCGTCCAATGGCACCCCGAAGAACGAATCGAGATCGGCGCTCACGACCGGGCCCTATTCGAGGCCTTCGCCGCAGCGCTCGAGCCGCGCGGTTAGCGCGGGATCACCGGCAGCAGCACGTGCGACGGGTACTTGGCGCTGTGGTAAATGGTCTGCTTCGCGGCGACGTACTTGGTTTCGGTCTCGTTGTGGCCGCCGGTGTTGAGGTTGCGCGAGAACAGCGGGAAGGCGGCCGAAGCCACCTCGACCCGCAGCCGGCGCCCGGCCGGGATCGTGATCCCGGTCTGCCACAGGTCGAGTTGGTATTCGTAGACCCGCCCCTTTTTCAGCAGCTCGGGCTTCTGGGTCGAACGCCGGAACCGTGCGCGGACCTTCCCGGCGCCGAGCCTGAACAGTTTCCCATCCTTATCCACCTCGTAGAGGCTGACGAACCAGTCCGTGTCGCGCGCCGACGAGGATGCGTACAGCACCGCGGAAACCGGCCCGGCGAAGGTGAACGGTTCCTTGAACGGCTCGCTCACATAGACCAGGATGTCGCTGCGCGCGTCGGTCACCTGGTTGTGGAAGGCCTCGCTCTCCTTCTTTCGTTCGTCGGCCGAGCGGACCTGTTTCTCCTGCTCTTCGGTCAACTCGCGGAAGTCCGGGTCGGGCGTGGGGTCGCCGGGGTCGTACACGTATCGATCCACGGGCGCATTGCCCGGCTGCGGTTCGGTGGTCAGCCGGCCATCGCCTTTGGTGGTGTTGGCCTTCCCCGCGCTCGCCAGGTACCACTTCTCGAAACGGGTCTGCGGCAGCGGGTACACGTCGCCTTGCAACCACTTGTTCGAGCCCATCACAAAGATGTTGACCAGCGGCTCCTTGGCGATCCCGTTGTCGATCCCCTTGAGCCAGTAGTCGAACCAGCGCAGGTAGTCGCGCTGGAGGTCGATGATCGCCTGCGGCCCGAAATCGTGGTCGCCGATGCGGCGCATGGCGGTATCCGTGTGCCCCCACGGACCGAGCACGAGCTTCTGGTTCGGATGCCCGGATTCCTTCATGCGCAGGTAGTTCAGCTTGCTGCCGATGCCATCGCCATCGAACCAGCCGGATTGGTGAAACACCGGGATATTCACGTCCTTCAAGCGGTCCAGGAAGTTCGCCTGGTCCCAGTAGGCGTCATTGACCGGGTGCTGGATCCACTTCCGCCAGTATGGGTTCTCCTTGCCCAGGACGGCCTTGTCGAGATCGATCACCGGCAGCGGGCGGAGCAGCTTCAAGTACTTCTTCTCGCCGATCTTGCTGATGGCGACACCCGAAAGGTCCGCCGTGGCGTTGCTCTCCAGGATATCCGCCCACCAGATCGAGCCGAGGATGAAGAACACCCCGTGCTCGTAGGGAATGTTGTAGAACGGATCGGGCGGCGACACGTTGGGGATGATCGTCACCAGGTGCGGGGGGCGCTGGCTGGCCGCCCACCATTGCACCCATCCGACGTAGGACCCGCCAATCATCCCTACCTTCCCCGACGACCACGGCTGCGCGGCCAGCCACTCGATGGCGTCGTAGCCGTCCTTCGGCTCGTTGATGAAGGGTTCCCAAACTCCCGGCGAGCTGAACCGCCCGCGGCAGTCCTGCACGGCGAAGGCATAGCCGCGCCGGGCGTAGTAGCGCGCCTGCAACTCCATCATTTCCTTCTTGTACGGAGTGCGCACCAGGATCACCGGGACCTTCGCGCCGGCTTGCGGCAGGTAGAGATCGGTGGAGAGCTTGAGGCCGTCGCGCATGGGCACGCCCACGCCCTGCTCGAGCTTGACCTCGAACTTCGGCGCCGAAAGCAGCGGGTCCGCTTCGCCGGACTTGCGGAGGACTTCGTACCCCTCGCGAACGTAAGCCACGTGCTGCGCGGGCACGTCGGCGAAATATACCTTCCCGGCGGCATCCACCCAGACCGTGACGTCCACGCCCGGCAAGTAGTAGATGTAGCGCTCGAACTGGAGGTCCTTCCCGCCCACGCTTCGCTCGATCTTGTCCTTGAACTCCAGCGACGCCTCCATCGCCACGCCCGGAACGATCACCAGCGGAAATGTCTGCTTGCCGCCTTTGGCCTTGTCGTACAGCAGGATCGCGTGGCTTATCAGCACCGGGGCGAAATTGTGCCACAAGCGCGCGCCGGGCTTGATGTCGATGATCTCGGTCTTGTCTTTGAACGTGCGCCGGGCCTTCGCTCCCTCGCGGACGGTGGTCACGGTTCCGGTCGGGGCCTTCTGAACGATGCTGGTCCAGAGGCCGTCTTTGTCGATCGCGATGGTGGTTGTAGTGGTGACATTCTGACCCGCCATGGAGATGATGTCCTCCACCTCCAGGGAGCCGTCCGCCTGCCACTTGCACTTCATCGTGATGATGCGGTCTTCGTTCTTGTAGAGCAGAAAGGTGCCTTCGTCTTTGATCCCGGCCAGCGAGGCCGGTTGCGCCAGAGCCGCAACTGCCGCCGCCGCGATCAGAATGCAGGAAACCAGGAATCTCATCGATTTGTCCTCTCTTCTCCGAGCAGTCTACAAACACGATGTTACCCCAGCGTTACGCTGAAATCCTTTTTTGGGACGGAGCGCCGGTGATTCACCCGCACTGGGGGCCGCTTGCCGACGCGCGCGGCGCCGTGCTTTCCGATCCACACCCGCATTTGACACTGGTAAACCAGCCGAGGGACAATGAAAACGCAAGCGGGAGTAACTCAGCTGGTAGAGTGCAACCTTGCCAAGGTTGATGTCGCGGGTTCGAATCCCGTCTCCCGCTCCAGCCTGCCCCTATGACCTTTCGATACGTGTTGCTGCTGGCTCTGTGCACCGTGGTTTGCGACGGCCGCGACATCCCCGCCTTCCCGGGCGCCGAGGGCTTCGGGTCCACCACCCCCGGCGGCCGTGGCGGTAAAGCGGTCTTCGTGACGAACCTGAACGACGCGGGTCCGGGGAGTCTCCGGGCGGCGTGCGGCGCCAAGGGTCCGCGGATCGTCATCTTCCGGGCTGCGGGAATCATCGACTTGCAGTCGCCGCTGGAGATCCGCGAACCGTACATCACCGTCGCGGGCCAGAGCGCGCCCGGAGACGGCATCTGCCTGCGCGGCTACAACCTCGAAATCAGAACGCACGATGTGGTGGTGCGGTTCCTCCGCAGCCGCCCGGGCGCCAGCTCCGGGAAAGAGGTGGACGCGATCTCGGTGGCCGGAGACAGCCGCAATGTCGTGCTGGACCACTGCTCGGCGAGTTGGTCGGTGGACGAAGCGCTCTCGCCCAGCGGGGGAATCGCCGACGTGACGGTTCAGTGGTGCATTATCAGCGAGGCGCTGAACCACAGCGTGCACCGCAAAGGCGCACATGGCTATGGCTCCCTGGTGCGGGCCGCCGGCGGGGTCTCGCTGCACCACAACCTCTGGGCACACAACACCGCCCGGAACCCACGGCTGGGGGACAACTACGGCCGGCCTCCGTATCCCACCTTCGACTTCCGGAACAACGTGGTCTACGACTACGGCGGAATGTGCAGCGGGATGACCGGCGATATCCTCAACGTGAACTACGTCTCGAACTACATCCGACCGGGGCCGAGCAGCAACCGCCAGCGCGGCACGATCGTACTGACCGACCAGGCGAACGCGAAGTACTACATTGCCGGCAACATCGTCGAGGGGAATCCGGAGCTGACCGCGGACAACGCCAAGATGTTCGACCGCACCGAGTGGAAGGGCCGCAAGCTGGTGACGCTTTTCAACCAGCCGTTCGCGGTTCCCGAGGTGACCACCATGCCGGCGAAAGACCTGTTCGACGTGGTGCTGGACTGGGCCGGCGCGACGCTTCCCATCCGCGACCCGGTCGACGCGCGGGTGGTCGCGGAGGCGCGGAAGGGCACGGGATCCATCATCGACTCGCCGCGGCAGGTCGGCGGCTGGCCGATGTACCGCTCCGGCCGCCCGTTGCCGGACCGCGATGGTGACGGCATCCCGGACGCCTGGGAGAAGGCGCACGGCCTCAACCCGCGGGATGCCTCGGACGCCATGGCCGACCGTGACGGCGACGGTTACACCAATCTCGAGAAGTACCTCAACGACCTGGTCCGCCGGGCCCAGCTCAGGCGCTGACGGTACACAGGTGTAGACTGGGTTTACAGGAACCTGGGCCTAATGGCGCAGCAGTCGATTCTCGTGGTGGACGACGATGCCACCGTTCGCCAACTCCTCACGGTCGTGCTGGCCTCGCCGGATCGTCGGATTGACGCCGCCTCCGACGGCAGGGAGGCGCTGGCGCGGATCGAGTCCACCCCGTACGACCTGGTGCTGACCGACCTGCGCATGCCGGGGATGGACGGTTCCGAGTTGCTGCGCCGCATCCGGGAGGCCAGCCCGCGGACCAAGGTGATCGTCATGACGGCCGGGAGTACGCCCGCGAGCGTCGTGCAGTCGCTGCGCGACCAGGCCTTCGCCTACTTCAGCAAGCCCTTCTCCCAGGCCTTCGTTGCGCACATGATCTCGCAGGCGCTGCGGGCGGCCTCCTGGGAGGACGACATCGAGGTGCTCTCGGCGCAGCCCGAGTGGATCTCGCTCGCGGTCCGCTGCCGGCTGGGGACGGCCGAGCGGCTGATCCAATTTCTGCGGGAAATGGAGGTCCGCCTCACGGCCGGGCAGCGCGACGAGATCGCGATGGCTTTTCACGAGCTGCTGGTGAACGCGATCGAGCACGGGGGGCAATGCGATCCCGAGAAGAGGCTGCGGCTGACCTACATCCGGACCAGCCGGGCGGTCCTGTACCACATCGCGGATCCGGGGCCGGGCTTCTCGATCGAGGAATTGCCGCACGCGGCGGTCTCGAACCCGCCGGGAGAGCCTTACCAGCACGTGTACGAGCGGGAGCAGCGGGGCATGCGGCCGGGCGGATTCGGGATCCTGCTGGCGCGCCACCTGGTGGACGAACTGATCTACAACGAGACGGGCAACGAGGTGCTGCTCATCAAGTACGTGGCTGACTCCTTATAATAGTGATGCGGAACGACGCGCCCGGGTGGCGAAACCGGCAGACGCAAAGGACTTAAAATCCTTTGGGGGGCAACCCCCGTGTGGGTTCAAGTCCCACCCCGGGCACCAGGCTGACCCTGTGAGCGAGCTGGAGCGGCAAGTCGGCTTGTTTCTCGAGGAACTGAGGCGCGAGAATGTCTCGGCGCACACGGCCCGCGCCTATGCGAGCGACCTGCGGCAGTTCGTCCAGTACTTCTCGCCGCCGGGCGGAGAGGCGCCGGAGATCGGGGCGCTCGACACGCTGGCGTTGCGCGAGTGGCTCGGCGATCTTTACCGCCGCAAGCTGAAAGCCGTGTCGATGCGGCGGAAGGTCGCTGCCGTCCGTTCCTTCTTTCGCTTCCTGATCCGGCAGGGTTTGGCGGAGGTCAACGTGGCGCGCCTGATCCGCACACCCAAGGCGCCCAAGATGCTGCCGCGCGTCATGACGGCGGAGCAGGCCAACGCGCTGCTGGACCAGATTGCGGATGGGAAACTCGAGCGCCCGCATCCCGCGCGGGACCTGGCCATCTTCGAGCTGCTCTACGGCTGCGGCATCCGCATCAGCGAACTGGTTGGGCTGGACCTGACCGACCTGGACCTGGCGGAGCGGTGGCTGCTGGTCCGAGGCAAAGGGAAGAAGGAGCGGCAGGTGCCGTTCGGCTCGAAAGCGGCCGCGGCGCTGGAGCGCTATCTGACGGAGCGCAATACCGAACCGCAGCAGACCGCCGTGTTCCTGAACCACCGGGGGCGGCGGCTCTCGGACCGTGGCGCCCGGGGGATCGTCAAGCTCTACGCGACCCTGGTGGGGGGCGATCCCTCGCTTCATCCGCACAGTTTCCGGCACGCCTTCGCGACCCACCTGCTCAGCGACGGGGCCGATCTCCGGGCCATCCAGGAACTGCTGGGCCACGCCCGGCTTTCCACCACCCAGAAGTACACGCAGGTCTCGCTCACTGACCTTCTGGGGGTGTACGACAAGGCGCACCCGAAAGCATAGGGGCTACGATGATGAGGCAGGCCAAGCCGCCTGCCCCGCCGGTTTGAAGACCCTGGTCAGCGGGACGCCATCAGCACTACGTGCTCAGGCTGGCGTAGGCTGGCCGTCTTGGCCAGCTCCTTCTCAGCCTTGGATTTTGGCAATTCCACACCGGCAGCGTCCCCTGCCCACCAGATGTCCGCCAGGAAGTAGCTGCTCCCGTAACGGTTGAAGACCAGAGTGGATTGTTCCGGAGCGCCGCTGCGCACCAGCGGGTTCCCCCGGAAGACAACCGCATGCTGGTTGTCGCTGCTTCGCATGGTCAGCAGGCTGACGCCCGGAAACCCGTCGTCGCTAATCCAATACTGGCCGGCTGGCAGAGCAGTGTTGCGGATCGTGAACTCGAACGGAACGTTGACCCGCAGCGCCAGCGCGGTCTGCGCGTAACCGGACGCTGCTGCCAGCGCTAAGTTGTGTTAACTATTTGTCCGATCCGCGCGCCGCCTCTGGCGGGAACAACCCGTTCGCCTGGAGAACCATCCGCCCCTCCGGGCCAACCAGGAAATCGAGGAAACGCCGAGCTGCGCCGGCCTGCCGGCTGGTGGCGACCACCCCGCCGGTCTGCCGGATGGGAGAGTGCAGGTTCTCCGGCAACAGGACGCCCCCCTGGCGGAACACCAACGACCAGGCCGTGATGACCGCCTCGACGTTTCCGCTTTGGGCGTACTGTAAAGCCTGGCGGACGTTCTCTCCGAACACGATTCGGGGTTGCAGTTCCTTCCAAAGCCCCTGATTCTCGAGCGCCTCCCGGGCCGCGGCGCCGTATGGCGCGTGGACCGGGTTGGCGATGGCGAGGTGGAGGATGCGCGGACCGAGAAGGTCCTCAAGACGTTGGATGCGACCGTCCTTGGACCACAGCGCGATTCGCCCCTGAGCGTAGCTGCGTACGGAATCCGGCGCCAGCCGTCCCGCGGCGGCAAGGTCGGCGACGTACTTCTGGTTCGCCGAGAGGAATACGTCGTAGGGTGCGCCCTGCTCGATCTGACGGCTGAGCATGCCACTGGAGCCAACCACGAAGCGGATACGGATCCCGGTGGCACGCTCGAAAGCCCGGGCCAGCGGCTGCTCGATAGGGGCCAGATCGGCGGCTGCGGCGACCAACAGTACTGGCGCGCGAGCTTGGGCCGCAAGGCAAGTTGACAATACATGACTAAAGTTTGACAATAGAATTGTGCTAAGAATGGCGGCAACCCCGCCCTTCCACGCGCTGGAGTCCATTTGGTACTATTCTAGGAGGCTTGGAGGGAGATGAGCAAGATCATCGGTATTGACCTGGGAACGACATTCTCGGTAGTGGCCGTCATGGAGGGCGGTCATTCGGTTGTCATTCCCAACCAGGAAGGTGCGCGCACGACGCCTTCGGTGGTCGGATTCACAAAGAGTGGGGAGCGGCTGGTGGGGCAGGTCGCCCGGCGCCAGGCGGTCACCAATCCGGAGAACACGGTTTTCTCGATCAAGCGCTTCATGGGGCGGCGGTTCGCCGAAGTCAGCGAGGAGATGAAACTGGTGCCCTACAAGGTGACCAGCGGCGACCACAACGACGCCCGGGTGGAGATCTCGGGCAAGAAGTACTCGCCGCCGGAGATCTCGGCGATGATCCTGACCAAGCTGAAGGAGGCCGCCGAGGCGTACCTGGGCCAGAAGCTCACCCAGGCCGTCATCACCGTGCCGGCCTACTTCAACGACGCGCAGCGGCAGGCTACCAAGGACGCCGGCAAGATCGCGGGGCTGGAGGTGATGCGCATCATCAACGAGCCGACGGCGGCGGCGCTGGCCTACGGGCTGGACAAGAAGAAGAACGAGACCATCGCGGTCTACGATTTCGGCGGTGGGACGTTCGACATCTCGATCCTGGAGGTCGGGGAGGGCGTGGTCGAGGTGAAGTCGACCAACGGCGACACGCACCTGGGCGGCGACAACCTCGACCAGCGGATCATCGAGTGGATCATCACCGAGTTCAAGAACGAGAACGGGATCGACCTGTCCAAGGACCTGATGGCGTTGCAGCGGCTGAAGGAGGCCGCCGAGAAGGCCAAGATCGAGCTCTCGACGCTGCTGGAGACCGAGATCAACCTGCCGTTCATCAGCGCCAACGAAAGCGGCCCCAAGCACCTGGAGAAAAAGCTCGGGCGATCGCGCTTGGTGCAGATGATACAGGACATCCTGAACCGCACGCTGGAGCCCTGCAAGCAGGCGCTGGCCGACGCCAACGTGACGCCGTCGCAAATCGACGAGGTGGTGCTGGTGGGCGGTTCGACGCGCATCCCGCGGGTGCAGGAGATGGTGCGGGAGTTCTTTGGCAAGGAGCCGCACAAGGGAGTGAACCCGGACGAGGTGGTGGCGATCGGCGCGGCGGTCCAGGGCGGCGTGCTGGGCGGCGAAGTGAAGGACGTCCTGCTGCTGGACGTGACGCCGCTGTCGCTGGGCATCGAGACGCTGGGCGGGGTCTTCACCAAGCTGATCGAGCGGAACACCACCATCCCGACGCGCAAGAGCGAGATCTTCTCGACCGCGGCGGACAGTCAGAGTTCGGTCGAGATCAAGGTTTATCAGGGCGAGCGGGCCATGGCCGCGGACAATCGTCTGCTGGGGGTGTTCCAGTTGGGCAACATCCCGCCGGCGCCGCGGGGTATCCCGCAGATCGAGGTGACCTTCGACATCGACGCCAACGGCATCCTCAACGTGACCGCCAAGGACCGGGCGACCAGCAACGAGCAGAAGATCACGATCACCTCCTCCTCCGGCCTGAGCAAGGAGGAGGTGGAGAAGGTGTCTCGGGATGCGGAGTCGCACGCGGCCGAAGACCGGAGACGCCGCGAGGAGATCGACGCGCGCAACCGCGCCGATGCGATGGTCTACAACGTCGAGAAGATGCTCAAGGAACACCGCGCGAAGATCGGCGATGCGGACGTCAAGGCGATCGAAGCGGCGCTGGCGGAGACCAAAGAAGCGATGAAGCAGGGCGGTGTCGAGCGCATCAACTCGGCCCGGGAGAAACTGGAATCGGCCAGCCACCGCCTGGCGGAAGCGATGTACCGCGCTACGGCCGGGCAGGAGGCGCCGGGCGGCCCGCAGGGGGACGGCGGGCCTGCAGCGCAGCAGCAACAGAAGCCCAAAGACGACGTGGTGGACGCCGAATTCGTCGACGTCGACGACAAAGAAAAAAAATAGACTGGTAGGGGCGGGGTTCCAGCCCGCCCCTGACGACTTATGCCGGCTACGAGCCAGGACTACTACGCCAGGCTGGGCGTGTCACGCAGCGCCAGCCCGGATGAGATTCGCAAGGCCTACCGCCGCCTGGCGCGCAAGCACCATCCCGACCTCAACCCTGGCGACAAGGCGGCCGAAGAGCGCTTCAAACGGGTTCAGGAGGCCTACGACGTCCTCAGCGACGCGAAGAAGAAGCAGATGTACGACCAGTTCGGTTTCTATTCCGAACACGGGCCGCAACCCGGCGGAGGCGGCCCTCAGGGCCCGGGGATGGGCTTCAGCGGGTTCGATTTCTCCGACGTCTTTTCGCAGGCGGGTGCGGAAGGGGCACGCGGCGATGCCGGCGGCGGCTTCCGCGACCTGTTCAGCCAGTTTTTCCATCGAGGGGCGCGCCAGGAGCCGAGGGCTGCGCCCGAGCGGGGCTCGGACCTCGAGTACGGGCTGAACGTGGATTTCTGGCAGGCCATCCGCGGTACGCAAGTGACCCTGAACGTCAGCCGGCAGGAGTCCTGCCCGGCCTGCGGCGGATCGGGATCTTCGGGCGGCACGTCGGCCAATTGCCCGCAGTGTAACGGCTCGGGCAATGTCTCGCAGATGGCGGGTGCGATGCGGTTCAACCTCACCTGCCCGCGTTGCGACGGCAGCGGCAGGCTGCGAAACGCCTGCGCGAGCTGTCACGGGGAAGGCCGGTCGTCGCAAACCGAATCGGTGGAGGTGCGGATCCCGGCGGGCGTGCAGACCGGCACCCGCCTGCGTGTTGCCGGGAAGGGGAACGTCGGAACGCTCGGCGCGCCCTCGGGGGATCTGTACATCACTGTGCGCGCGGAGACCCACGCGTTCTTCCATCGCGAGGGCGACGACATCGAGATTCGCGTGCCCGTGACGGTGACCGAGGCGGGGCTCGGCGCCAAGATCGAGGTGCCGACCCTGGACGGCCGGACGCTGCTCAAAGTCCCGCCCGGCACCGAGAGCGGGCAGAAGTTCCGGATGCGCGAGCGAGGCGTGTTCAACTCCCGCAAGAACACGCGCGGCGACCAGATCGTGGAGGTGGTGGTGCAGCCGCCCAAGGTGCGCGACGAGCGCACCAAGGAGATTCTGCGCGAGCTGGCGCAGCTCAATCCCGAGAACCCGCGGGAGCAGATCTGGAGCCAGGTGTAAGGTATGGCGAAGGGACGATCCAAAGCGGCATACATGATTTCCGCGGTGGCCGAGCAGTATCAGATCCACCCGCAGACCCTGCGACTGTATGAGCGCGAGGGGCTGCTCAAGCCATCGCGCAGCGAAGGCAACACGCGGCTGTACACCCAGGAAGACTTGCAGCGCCTGGAGGTCATCCTCAAGCTGACCCGGGATTTCGGGGTGAACCTGGCGGGAGTCGAGATCATCCTCAACATGCGGGAGAAAATGGCCGCCATCGAGCGCCAGGTCGAGGAGTTCGTCCGGACGCTGAACGAAGAGCTGGCGGTGCACCTTCCCGCTCCTTCCAAAGAAGAGCGCAACTCGCTGATCCCTGTGATCACGCTGCCCTCGGTGACGCCGGTCCGCAGGGAATCGAAGAAGGGCGCGGGAGAGGCCCCGCCGCTGTCCAGTTCGGCTTCGAGGCCTTCAACGTCACCAATCACGCGAACTTCGGCATCCCGGTGAACGACCTGGTATCCCCGAACTTCGGCCGCATCCTGGAAGCCGGTTCCCCGCGCGTTTTCCAGGCGGCCCTCAAAGTGCTTTTTTGACGGTGAGTTGGCGCCCGAAGCTCACTCCGGACGCGCGGTGTCCGATAAGGTCTTTGGGGAGCGCCCGAATGGCCTTTGTAGAATGGAAGCCGGCATACAGCGTGGGGGTTCCGGCGATCGATGAGCAACACCGCGGTCTGCTCGACATCATCAACCGCGTGCACGAAATGATGAAGAGGGGTGGCGTTCCCCCCGAACTCAAGAGCGCCGTCCAAGCGTTGGTCTCTTACACCCGCCATCACTTCGCCTATGAGGAGCAGATGCTGCGGAGCTCCGGCTACCCGGAGCTGGACGAGCACAAGCGAAAGCACCTCGCCATGGCGGCCCAGGTGGAGGGCTTCCGCCTCGAGGTCGCCCGCGGCAAGACGTCCGCTCCACTCAATCTGATGGGTTTCTTGAAGGACTGGTTCACCGAGCACATCCTGGAGACCGACATGCGCTACAGCGCCCACATGGCCGGCCGCCTGGTAGCCTGACGCGGGCGCCCGGCAGAGACTCTATAATAAAGATAGTAGGAGCCCGTTCGAGGAAGAGCACCCCATGAGGAGTTTCCGCGCCGCGACGCTTGCGGCCGCTGCGGTTCTGGTTTTGCCCGCCCTGGCGCAGCCGGCTCGCCCGAAATCCGGACCGGTCGAGATCCTGAAGTCGTCCGAGCTGCGGCCTGGGATGAAGGGCTGGGCCTGGACGGTGTTCGCGGGGACGGAGCCGGAGCCGGTACCGGTGGAGATCATCGGACTGTGGAAAAACGCCTGGGGCCCGAAGCAGGACATCATCCTGGCGAAGATGGGGGGAAAGGCCCTGCGCACCAACGTGGCGGGCGGGATGAGCGGGTCTCCGGTGTACATCGACGGCAAGCTGATCGGGGCGGTGGCGTTGCGGCTGAGCGTGTTCTCCCCGGACGCCATCTGCGGGATCACGCCGATCGAGCTCATGCTGGAGATCAAGGATTTCGACACCTCGGTCCCGGTCGACGCTCGCACTCCGGACAAGGTGCAGGCGCACAGCGCACTTCCGCTTCCGAGCGAAATGGCGGCGCGGGTGGTGGCGGCGGGCGCCTCGCCGAACCTGCCGCAGCAGAGCCCGATCCTGGTCCCCATCGAAACGCCGCTGGCGTTTTCGGGTTTCGACCCGGCGGCGCTGCGGGATTTCGGGCCGCTGTTCCAGCAGCTTGGGTTGGTGGCGGTCGAGGGAGGCGCGAGCGGGGCACTGGACAGCCCGAAGCCCGCGCCGGGATGGCAGAAGGCGTTGCAGCCGGGCGATGCCGTGGCGGGGGTGCTGGTGTCCGGCGACATGAGCATCACCGGCTTGGGCACGGTCACCTATAACGATGGCCGCCGCGTGCTGGCCTTCGGGCATCCGTTCTTCAACCTCGGCCCGGTGGACATGCCCTTGAGCAAGGGGGAAATCCTGTTTACGCACGCCTCGGCGTTCCAGCCGAACAAGTTCGGCAACGCCACCGAGATCGTGGGCGCGCTCCAGCAGGACCGGCACAGCGGCGTCCTGGGGACGCTCGGCGTGACCGCCGCGATGGTACCGGTGACGGTCCGGGTACGCTCGTTCAACGAAGACAACAGCGTCCGCAAGCAGAAGGACTTCCACTTCAACGTGTTCGTGCAGCAGAAGTGGACGCCCTACCTGATGATGGTGACGCTGTTCAACTCGATCTCGGGCCTGAACGACTATCGCGAGGAGTGCACCTACCGGGTGAGCGGCCGCGTGGAGTTGGACGGGCAGAAGAAGATGCTGGTGTCCACCATGCAGGCGCCCAGCGAAATGTCGGTGCCAGCGCCCCTGCTGCTGGCCGGCTGGTGGGGCGACAAGTTCAACCGTCTGTTCACCAACACGGTGACCACGCCGCGGCTGAGGCGGGTGGACGCCAGCATCGATCTGCTGCCGGAGCGCCGCGTGGCCAGCATCGAGAATGCCTGGATCCCTTCGAGCGAAGTGGCGCCGGGCGAGGAAGTGCCCGTGAAGGTCTTCCTGCGGCCCTATCGCGGCCCGCGGATCGAGCGCAGGTTCAATCTGCGGATTCCGGCCGGCCTGGCGCGCGGCGAGCACCGCATCCTGCTCAGCGACGGCGACACGCTGAACCGCATCGAGAGCGCGGCCGGGTTCATGAACCGGTTTATCGACCTGCCGCAGATCGTCTCGCTGATCAACCAGGAGCGCGGCAACGACAAACTGTACGTTTCGCTGGTGGAGGCGCGCCCGACGGTCTACTACGACGACAAGACGCTGCCCAGCCTGCCCGCCTCGGTGCTCAACGTGATGCAGACCGGCCGGGCGGCGAGCCGGCCGTTCGCCACCTCCGGGGAGAGCGCGCTGGAGCAGATGGCCATCCCCTTCGATTACGTCATCAACGGCAGCTACGCTTTGAAAGTCACGGTGAAGTAGCCCCAACATCTTGGAAATGAGAACCTCTCTACGGCTGTTTGTCGCCCTGTCCGCGATGGCATCTCTGGTTTCGGCCACGCAAACCAAAACCTGGTCCGTCGAGGACTCTTCCGATTTCGAGAAGGGTACGCGGAAGGAACTGTCGCTCTCCAGCGACGGCCGCGTGATGCTGGCGCCGGCATTCCGCGAGATCTTCGACACGGCTTCGGTCTATCTCTGGGCGCTGGCCGAGGACTCGAAAGGCAACCTGTACGCGGGCGGAGGCGGGCCTGGCGGTCCGGGAGCGCGGATCTACGCGATCGCTCCCAACGGGCACGGCAAGACGCTGGCCCAACTGGACGAGCTCGAGGTGCATGCCATCGCCGTCGATTCCAAAGACCAGGTCTACGCGGCGACCTCCCCGGATGGGAAGGTGTACAAGATCGCCCCGAACGGGAAGGCCGAGGTGTTCTACGACCCGCACGCGAAATACATCTGGGGCATGGTCTTCGACTCCAAGGGCGGCCTTTTCATCGCCACCGGAGACCGCGGGGAAATCCACCGCGTCTCGCCGGAGGGCAAGGGCGGCGTGTTCTACAAGACCGCCGAGACGCACGCGCGTTCGATCGGCATCGATCCCAAGGACAACCTGATCGTCGGGACAGAACCCGGCGGGTTGATTATCCGTGTCGGCGCCGACGGCAGCGGTTTTGTGCTGTACCAGGCTCCGAAGCGCGAGATCACGGCGGTGGCGGTGGCCCAGGACGGGTCGATTTACGCGGCCGGCGTGGGGAACAGGCAGCCGCCTGCCGCGCCGCCGGCGCTTGCGCCCCCGCCCTCGATACCGGCCGCCCCAACGGCGCCGGTCAGCCCGGCCGCTCCCGCCGCACTGGTGCAGCAGCGCCCGGCGCCGGTCACGCCAGCGCCGATCGCGACCGTGCCGCCGTCGATATCGGGAGGCTCCGAGGTCTACCGCATCCACCCCGACGGTTTTCCGCACAAGGTCTGGAGCCACGCGCAGAACATCGCCTACACCATTGCGTTCGATCCCGATGGGCGCGCTCTGGTCGGCACCGGGAACAAGGGCACGCTCTACCGGCTGGATTCCGACCAGGAGCATACCGAACTGCTCAACGCACCGCCGACCCAAATCACCTGCATCTACGCCGGCCGCGCTGGCAAACTCTACGCCGCCACCGGCAACGTCGGCAAGGTATACCAGATCGGCCCCGGGCTCGAGAAGGAAGGAACCATCGAGAGCGAAGCTTTCGACGCCGGGCTGTTTTCCTATTGGGGGCGCCTGACCTTCCGCGGCCAGGCCAACGGAGGACAGATCGGGGTCGAGACGCGCAGCGGCAACCTGGACCGGCCGGACAAAGATTGGAGCGCGTGGTCGGCAGCGATCACCTCCGAGGAGGGCGGTCGCGTGAGTTCGCCTCCGGCGCGGTTCCTGCAATGGCGCGCGCGGCTGAGAGCCTCCAGTTCCGGCGCCTCGCCGGTGCTCCAGTCGGTGGAGGTCGCCCACCTGGGCCGGAACGTGGCGCCCGAGGTGCACGAGATCGAGATCACGCCCCCTAATTACCGCTTCCCCCAGCCGATAGGGCCGACCCCGACTACTCCGGCGAATATCACACTGCCGCCGCTGGGCAGGGCGCCGCGGCCGTCGCCGCCCTCGCTCGGCGCCGACTCCGGATCGGCGTCGATGAGTTACGCCAAGGGCTACATCGGGGCGCGCTGGGCGGCGGTGGATGAGAACCGGGACACGCTCGTCTATACGGTCCAGATCCGCGGCGAGGAGGAGACCGAGTGGAAGCTGCTCAAGGACAAGGTGACGGACAAGCACCTGAGCTGGGACTCCACCGCGTTCCCGGACGGCGAATACCGGGTGCGCGTGATCGCATCGGATGCGCCGTCGAATCCGATGGAGCAGACGCTTACCGGCGAGCTGGTGAGCGATCCGTTCCTGATCGACAACACGCCGCCGGAGATCGCGGGGCTGGCCGCGGCGCCCGCCGGGAACAAGCTGAGAGTCGCCTGGAAAGCCAGCGACGCGCTGAGTACCATCGATAAGGCGGAGATCTCGGTGAACGGCGGGGAATGGGCGGTCGTCGAGCCGACCACGAAGCTGTCCGACTCGCGCGAGCACGACTACGTCGTGCTGCTGCCGCGACCGCAGGGCAATGAGCAGACCATCGCCGTGCGGGTCACCGACGAGTACGACAATCAGGCCGTCGCGAAAGTGGTCGTCAAATAGGCTTGTGGCCTGTGGCGCGTGGCCTGTGGTTCCGGCAGCGGAACCCCGGCTTGCGCTCTCTGAGGCGGCAGCACGGGCCCCGCGGCTTGTGAGCCACAGGCCACAAGCCACAAGCCACAGGCTACGAGCTACGAGCCAGTCGCCAGCTTGTACCGCTTGATCTTGCGGTACAGGGTGGTGCGGCCGATGCCGAGCAGCTCGGCGGTGCGCGAGCGGTCGCCGGCAGTGAACTGGAGCGCGTCGATGATGGCCCGGCGCTCGAGTTCATCCAGGCGGATGACGCCGGGCGGCTTGCGCGGGGGAGCGGGGGCGGGCGCACCCTCTTCCAGGTCCGCGAACGCCAGCGCTCCGGCCCGCTTGGCCGCGGCGGGTCCGGCCAGCGCCGACGGCAGATCGGCCGTGCTGAGATACGGCCCGGAATTGACGGCCACCATTCGCTGGATGCAGTTCTCCAGTTCCCGCACGTTGCCGGGCCAATCGTAGGCCACCATGGCTTCGAGCAGCTCCGCGCTGAGCAGGTGGCGGTCGCCGTAGCGCGCCAGGAAATGGGCCGCCAACTCCGGGATGTCTTCCCTGTGCTCGCGTAACGGGGGCAAGCGCAGCGTGACGACGTTGAGACGGTAGTACAGGTCGCCCCGGAAGTTCCCGCGCTCGACCTCGCGAACCAGGTCGCGGTTGGTGGCGGCGATCACGCGGAAGTTCGCCTGGCGCAGCTCCAGCGAGCCGACCGGCCGGATCTTCTTTTCCTGAAGCACCCGCAGCAGCTTCACCTGCATCGGGAGGGGAAACTCGGCGATCTCGTCGAAGAAAGCCGTGCCGCCCTCGGCCAGCGCGATCAGGCCGGGCTTGTTCGAGATCGCGCCGGTGAAGGCGCCTTTGGTATGGCCGAACAGTTCCGTTTCCAGCAGAGTCGCGAGCAGGGAGCAGTCGATGGGGACGAACTCGCCGGAAGGATCGGCGTGGTGGATGGAGCGGGCGACGATCTCCTTGCCGGTGCCGGATTCACCGAGCAGCAGAACGGGAGAGCGCGAGCAGCCCGCTTTCCGAATGAGCCGGCGAAGCTCCTCGATGCGGGGAGAGTGCCCGACCAGGAGAGGCGGCGATTCGGATGGCGGATGCAGAACGGACCTCAAGATGATTAGTTGCTCTCGGGGCCGTCTACTCTCACCACAAACCCGACATTTCCCTCGGAGCGCATGCGTCCGGCCAGGGCGGTGGCATCCTCCTCGGTGGGCTCGCGACCTACCAGCACGCGCCAAAGCGCAGGATTGCCTTCGCGCCGCAGCAGCCGGGCGGCGCCGTAACGCGCCTGCATCGAGGCGCGCACGCGATCGGCGTTGCCGCGGTCGCGAAACGCTCCGATCTGCACGGCGTAGCAGCCCGCGGGATTCCGCTCCGGCTGCGCCTGGATGTGCAGGCGGACCTTGGCCGTGCCCGGCCCCAGCATCTGGATCCGGCGGGCGGCGGCGCGCGACAGGTCGATGATGCGGCCCTCGACGAATGGCCCGCGGTCGTTGATGCGCACATCCACGCTGAGGCCGTTGGCCAGGTTCTCGACGCGGACCAGCGTGCCGAACGGCAGCGTGCGGTGCGCGGCGGTGAGCTCCTCCATGTCGTAGATCTCGCCGCTGGCCGACGCGCGGCCGTGGTAAGGATGCCCGTACCAGCTCGCGATGCCGGCCTCCTCGGTGGCGATAGGCGGCGGGGCCGCGGCCGGGATGCGTTTCTTCCTCCCGCAGCCGGGCGACAGCAGCAGGATGGCGGCAACGAGCGGGATCGCGCGCTTCATTCCTCCAGATCGTACCGTTGCGGGGGCGTCGAAGCAAGCCGGCGCTGAAACAATTTTGACCCGAGACGTTTTTCTTCCCCGCCGCGTGGCCGCGACTGCCGGTCCGGACGCCTCCGTTGCATTTTTCTCTTGACTTTCCACGCGACTGACCTTATATATGAATCACGCTGCGATCTTTTCGAGATCGCAAATCTGATGTTAAGGGAGAATTGATCGATGAAGAACGCAACCAAGAAGGCTGCGAAGAAGAAGGCCGCTCCGAAGAAAAAGAAGTAGCCACTTCGCTCAAGCAGCGACACACAAGTTCTGCTGAACAAGGCCCCGGGGGTTCGGGGCCTTTTTCTTTTGGGTCCGCCCCTCGCGCCGTCATCCCTTCCGCTGGATCAGCGTGCGGTACGTCTCTCCCATCCCGAACAGCAGCGTCTTGAGCTGCATGCGGCGGCGGGCCTCGCCAGCGGCGTCGCCGGAGCCGAGCGCGGCGGCGAATGCATCGGCCTGGCCGGCATCGAGCAGCGTCCGCGCGAGCGTCTCGAAGCGCACCGGCTCGAGGCCGCACCGCCTGCCGTGCTCCTCCAGCGCGGTGAAGCAGACGTGGGCGGTGATGTCGTGCTCGCCCGGATCCTCCAGCACGTCCTCGGTTGCACGGTGGCGGCGGTAACTCATCAGCGTCCCGCGTGGGAACCTGGCGGACTCGCGCGCGGTGTAACCGTAGTCGATGGTGAAGACCAGCCCGCGCTCCAGACGGCTGGCCACGCGCTCGAGCCAGCGCAGCGCCTCGCGGTTCACTTCCACGACGTCGCCGTCCTGGCGCGGCGCGGTGTAGCGAAGCAGGTAGGCTTCCGCCTCGGCGTCCACATGGCCGGCTTCCACCCAGACGAACCGCTCGCCGCTCCAGCCGACGCGTAGTTGCAGGAATTCGCCGCCGCGGCGGACGGCGACCTCCACGGGAAGAGCGTCGAAGAACTCGTTCGAGAAGACGCAGCCCCGGAAACGACCGGGAAGCGCGCCGCCATCGATCTCGACGGGAATGTAGCGCATACCGGCGAACGCCTCGGCCATCTCCGCCCGGCCCGCCCCCAACTCCACGACGGTTCCGTCCTCGGGCTCGCCCATCTCGCGCAGCAGGCCGCGGATGCGGGCGGCGATCAGGATGCCGAAGACCGGCTGGAGCTGCTCGGCGGTGTAGAAGTCTCCGGCCTTGCCGAACGGATCGCGCGCGCGGCGGTAGTAGCCGTACTGGGGGTGGTACAAGGCCAGTTCCATGTACCGGCTGAAAGGCATAGGCCCGCCGCGGGCGATTTCCTCGCGGATCAGCGCGCCGAGCCTGGTCATGCGTCAATCGTAACAATTGCTACGATTGGCTTGGATGGCACTGCCCCAGACCGTTCGCGTGAAGCTGAGCTCGGAGGGTGCCGAGTACATTTCCGTCACCGCAGTGGTGGTGCGGGACATGCCGGTGCGGGAACTGGCCGAGCTGATGCTGGGCGTGACGGGCAAAGATCCGGGCCGGGTGCGTGAGCTGCTGCTGCGCGGCACGCTGGTCAGCGGGGCGTCGCGGTTCCGCTGGACGGGCTGGGAGGCGGACGTCGCGGCCCTCGAATCCCTGCTGGCCACCTTCCCCGAATCGGAGCCGGCTCGGCCGTTCGCCGGTGAGCGCTCGATCCGCGCGGTGCTGCGAGGACCCGTCTGCCGGATTGACATCGCCCGCGAGGCCGGCGTGGCCCGGCGGTTCTTGCACCGTGGGAGTTTCTGGGCGGTCCTGACGGAGCTGGCCGCCGCCGGCGCGCCCCGCTACGTCGAGTACTCGTACAAGCACCGCGCCGATTGCTACCGCCTGGAGCTGACCGCCGCAGCGGCCGCCGCCTTGCGCGAGCACGCGGACGACCTGAAGTACACGGCGCTGGAATCGCAGGTGCGCAACGCCGTCCTCGACTCCATCGAGTTTTACGTAGCGCGCGAAGGCTGATTCCGTTATCATCATGTTCGGAGGTCCAAGCGCCATGCTTCAGGTAATCTCAGACCACCCGCTGGGATCGGCCGAGCCTGCGGTGCGCCGCGCCGCGCATCACCACGGGGCTAGCGTGCTGATGGTGAGCCACGTCGCGCAGCACGTCGCCGCCGGCGCCGATGACGCGATCGTGTTCGGCATCTGTAGCCCGGAACTCTATGGGGCGCTGCTGGGCGCCGATATCCGCATGTCCGCCTTCCTGCCCTGCCGGATCGCCGCCTACTCGCAGGCGGGGCGCGTGACGCTGGCCAGCCTGTCGCCGCTCGAGTTCTGCCGGATGCTCAACCGGCCGGACCTCACGCCGCTGGCCGCGCCGCTGGAAACGCTGCTGCTGCGGATCATGGAGGAGGCGGCCCATGCAGCCAGCGCCGCCGAGCCCCCCGCCGCCGGCAAGCACCGTGGAGGTCTGGGCGCCACCGAAGAACAGATGAACGTGCGCGGCTCCATCCCGCAGCGCATCGACTGCCGCGGCACCAAGCTCGAGGACGTGGCGGGAACCGGCGAGCACGACTCCCAGGGCGGCTGACGCCGCTACCGGCGTTCCTGTATACTGGTCGGCTCTCACCTTCTTCCAGGAGCCGCCATGTTGCCCGACTACATCTCCAAAGCAGTTCCCAACGCCCCGAACAAGCGCGCCCCGTGGTATGTGAATACCGCGCCGAGCTATGCGGGCATATTCCTGTGGGTCGTGTTCTATCGGGAGATCGCCACCAAGACGCTGAGCGCCGGCGGGGTAGGCCTATGCCTGGCCGCGCTGGCCGCGGCGGGCGTGCTCTGCTATTTCCTCTACTACTATGCGCCGGCCATGCTGGGCATGAAGACCGGCTATCCGCTTTACGTGGTGGGCAGCTCGACCTTCGGCGCCACCGGCGGCTACCTGATGCCGGGCCTGCTGATGGGCCTGCTGCAAATCGGCTGGTTCGCGGTGAACGCCTGGGTCTCGACGACGTTCATCCTGAGCGGGCTGGGCTCGAAAGCCGGGGCGGGTTCGCTGCCGTTCACGGTCACCGTGGTGGTGTGGGGCCTGGTGACGGCCTACATCGGGGTGAAGGGGATTCGGTACGTCGCCAAGGTTTCCCTCTACTTGAACCTGATCGCCTTCCTGATGGTTCTGCTGGTGTTTTTCAAGACCAAAGGCGGGATTGCTCAGTTCCAGGTGGTGGAGCCGCATCCGTACCTCGCTTTCGCGCTGATCCTGCAGAACGTCATCGGCTTCTTCGCCACCGCGGGGGCGGCGGGCGCCGATTTCGGCATGAACAGCCGGCACGAAAAGGACGTCCGGCTGGGCGGGTTGATCGGCATCACCGCGGCGATCCTATACGCGGGCGGACTGCCGCTGATGTCGGTGGCCGGCGCGCACGGCATGAACGCAAGCTTCACCGGGACGACCTACGACTCGGTGATCTCGATGATCGGCGGGTTCCTGGCGACGGCCATGTTCTTCCTGTTCGCGATTGCCTCGATCGCTCCGGCGTGCTTCTGTGCGTTCATCGCCGGTAACAGCTTCTCGACCATGCTGCCGCGTATTCCGCGGATGGCGAGCACCATGGTGGGCGCCGGGATTGCCATCGTGCTGGCGGCCACGGGGGCGGCCGGCAACCTGGGTGGCGTGTTCACCATCGTCGGCGCGTCCTTCGGGCCGATCTGCGGTGCGATGACGGCCGACTACCTGCTCTCCGGAAAACGCTGGGCCGGGCCGCGCCAGGGAATCAACTGGGCCGGGTACATCGCCTGGGCGCTGGGCTTCGTGGTGGGGATCGTCTCGTTCCTGCCGGTTTCCGCGGAGCTGAAGAGCTACGCTCAACCCGCGGTGGTTTACAGCTACGTCATCGGCTTCGTGGTGTACGCCGCACTGGCGAAGGCGGGGCTCGAGCCTAAGAGGGCGAGTTCGGAGACGGCCTGATCTGAGTCGGCGTTGTAGCAACCGGGGACAGCCTGGGCCGTCCCCACAACGGACGGTCGAGGCAGTCCCTCGGTTGCGGGCGCCCGCGAGGCTCAGTGAGGCCGTGGCCGTTTCCGCGGCTTCGTCTTAAGGACGATCGGGGTGCCGAGGAACCCGAAGCGCCGGCGGAGCTGGTTGATCAGGAAGCGCTCCTTGGAAAAGTGGAGGGGGACCGGGCGATCCGTGAACAGGACGAAGGTCGGCGGGCGAACGTGCGGCTGCGTGATGTAGAGGATGCGCGGCTCGCGCTGTTCCGTCAAGGTCTCGAGGAACCGGTTCAGCTCCCCGGTCGGGATCCTCTGCGACGCGGATTCGTACAGCTCCCGGACGCGCGGGAGGAGCTGCGGGATGCCCGCGCCGGTCTTTGCCGAGATGAAGACCACCGGCGCGTAGTCGAGAAACTTCAGCTCGTCGCGGATCTGGTTCTCGAAGGCGCGCCGGTCCCGAGTGGGGCTGGCATCCCACTTGTTCACGCAGAGGACGATCGCCCGGCCCTCCTCGTGCGCGTAACCGGCGATGGTGGCGTCGGCGCCGAGCACCCCTTCGGTGGCATCCAGCAGCAGCAGGACGACGTTGGCCATACGGATGTGGCGACGGGCCATCACCACGCTGAGCTTCTCGGCCATCAGCTTGGTCTTGCCCTTGCGCCGGATGCCCGCGGTGTCGACAAACACGTAGCTGACCCCGTCGATCTCGCGCGCGACGTCGACGGCGTCCCGCGTCGTGCCCGCGACCGGCGAGACGATGGCGCGTTCCTCCCCGACCAGCACGTTCAGCAGCGTGGATTTCCCGACATTCGGCCGGCCGATGATGGCCACCTTGATGGTTTCCTTGCGCGGGGCCTCCTCCCCGGACGCGCCGCTGGCGAAGCCCGCCGTCACGTGGTCGAGCAGGTCGTCGATTCCCAAGCGGTGCTCGGCGGAGATGGAGAACAGGTCGCGGAATCCGAGCGAGTAGAACTCATGCGCCAGCGCCTCACGCGAGGCCGCGTCGATTTTGTTCACCGCCAGGCTGACGGGCTTGCCCAACTGGCGCAGCAACTGGGCCAGGTCGCGGTCGGCGCCGGTGATCTCGGTGCGGCCGTCGATGATGAAGACGATGTGGGCGGCCTCGTCCAGCGCCACCCGCGCTTGCTTGAGCACCTGGACGGGAATGTGCTCGGAGTCCCGAGTGACGATGCCGCCGGTGTCGATCACCTCAAAGCGGCGGCGGCGGTGCTCGGCCAGGCCGTGGATACGGTCGCGCGTGATGCCCGGCTCGTCGCCGACAATGGCGCGCCGCTGGCCCACGATGGCGTTGAACAGCGTGGATTTTCCTACATTCGGCCGGCCCACGATGACCACGGTGGGCAAGCCCTCCGCCTGGGACATGCTGATTCATGATAGCAGTCACCGGCCGAGGAACCGATGGACTGCCTCCGCGACCCGTTTCTGCTCGCAGTTGGGAGCGAGGTGCCCGCAGTTGTCGTCGAGCTCGAGCACCTGGGCGCCGAGACGCCGGGCGAACTCCAGCGCGGGTAACGGCGTGACCACGTGGTCGGTCCTGGAGACAACCACCAGGACCTTCGCTTTGACGGCGGCAGCGGCAGCCTCCATGGATCCTCCAAAGGTGTCCGACACGTCGAGCGCTATCATCGCCTGCACCTGCCGAATCTTGTTGTTGGCGTCGACGGACCCCGGGCCTCGCTTGGCCGCCTCAAGCTGCTCGAAGACCTGCTGCCGGGTGGTGTGCGCGTTGTAGTGCTCGGGTGTGGTCAGAAGCAGCGCGCCGAACTGGACCTCGGCCACGCGAGTCGGGTTCTCGGTGTACTCGCCGTTTTTCCAGGCAGCGTGATTCACGATAGCGTCGATTTGCGTCTGCCAGTGCATCAGATCGTAGGGAGCAAGCCGGGGCGAGCCGACAATCGGAATCGCCTGGTCCATGAACCCGGGGTATGAGACCATCCACTGAAACGTCTGCATCCCTCCCATGGACATTCCGATGACCGCCTCCAGGTGATCGAGGTGCAGCACCCTGGTCAGCAACGCGTGCTGGCTCTCCACCATGTCCCGAATCGTGAACCTGGGGAAGCTCATGCGTGGCTGCAAGCGGCTGTTGGAGGGCGACGAAGAGACGCCATTGCCGAGGGCGTCGACGGCGATGACGTAATACGCCGACAAGTCCAGAGACCCGCCGGGCACGATGGCGGACTTCAGTTGTTCGGTAGTCCCGTTGGCCCAGGTTGGAAACAGAATCGCGTTGGATCTGTTCTCGTTGAGCCTGCCAAAAGTGCGGTAGCCGATACGGCAGTCGCGGATCGCCTCGCCGCTGGCCAGCTTGAAGTCTCCAAGATCGGCAAACTGCTGCTCCTGGGCCACAGCGGACAGTACGAGGCAGGCCAAGAGAGAAGAGAGCACGACGAACCGGGTGAGCGTCATAGAAAGGCATTCTCTCACGCCCGGCGGGAATCGCGGGAGAGCTACCAGAAGTGGGCCGCCACAACCTGTGGAGGCCCTGCCGCACCGGTGACCACTCGCGTTTTCAGAACCATCTGGATGTTCATGCCGTGCCAGCCGGGAGGGGCCTTGTGGAAGGCCTGGTGCAGGTAGTCGGGGCTGGTAATGAAATCCCCGGCGGACTGGGTGCCGTACTGGGTTACCCCCGCGATCGCGATCAACGTCTTCTCGGTGGAGGCGTCGAGCACCCGGCTCACAATGGCGTAGTCCTCGAAAACATCCTGGCTCCGTGGCTCGCCCGGGATGACCCACGGCGCTTTGCCCGGGTTCTGGCGGTCGCGCAGTTCATCCTTATTCTGTTCCGGCAGCCGGACGAAATAGTAGCGCAGATTGGCGGCCAGCCGCTGCGTCCATTGGTTGTTGAAGCCGCCGATCAGCACCACGGGATTGCCACGCAGGTCCTGATAGCGGGTAGTGGCCTCCCCCCGGACGCGGAACGGCTTGTTCTTGGACTCCAGCAGGGCGGCCACCTTGATCGCGCAAACGGTGTCGCCGAAGAACAAGAAGCGGCTGCCCACGGGATTGACTTCGCGCAGCGTGAGGGTGGTTTTTTCCAGGGTCTCCGCCGGCTGCGGAGTCGCTGAAGGGCTCGTTCCCAATTTCTCGTCGAACTCCCTCCGGTGGGGCCCCACGAAATCGTACAAGCGGCTGGGTTGGCCGATGCAGAGCACCACCCCAGGGTCATCTTTGATCAGCGGAGCCCAGAAGCGGTCGAGTTCGCTGGGTCCGGGCCGGGTGAACAACCAAAGCCCCAGCAAGGCACAGGGCAGGGCGACTACGAATGCCAGCCGCCAGCGCCTCTGGGCAGGCAAAACCCACTGGGGAGCGGCGGGGGTTTCAGAATGTGAAGCCGGGGCCGGCGGATGAAACTCGGGCAGGTAGCCGCCCTGGGGCAGCACGATGCGAAGCTCGTCCTCGTGTCCGGGCTCGAGGTAATACTGCGCCAGGCGCTTGCGGACTTCAATGGCGGCATTGCGCACCACCGAGTCCTGGTTGGTGTCGTATTCGGGGTCTCTGCCGAATACGTCCACCCCGATGCTGCGCTCCTTGACGCGATCCAACGTGCCTCCGAGGGCCGCCTCGACCACGTGTCTCAGGAGCGACTGGCAACGTTTGCTGTTGCGAAACTGGCTGCTGGCCAGGAGGCGCGCCAACTGGGAGCGCACTACGGATGCATCGGTCGCCGCGGGATCGACCGGATGTCCACCAGCAGACGACATCACGTTGAACGCTCCTCACCCAAGTCCAAAGCCCCGCCGGGTGGTGCGATTATAGCATGAAGTGGAGGTGCGCAACGTCCTCGCGAATTGGGTCGCTTAAAATGTCACCAGGACTCGAGCCGTTGGGTCACGAAGAAATGTAACCCAAGTGGGCGCGGGGCATGACACCTTCGAGGAGTGGACATGCACGCGCAGAAGCAGTAC
>Ga0187878_1001013_pt1 | contig 29198 bp, 40 predicted proteins | sample June2016WEW_17_1_FD_132979 | JGI IMG/M metagenome (GOLD analysis project Ga0187878, IMG submission 132979) | Peatland microbial communities from SPRUCE experiment site at the Marcell Experimental Forest, Minnesota, USA - June2016WEW_17_150 | ecosystem: Environmental > Terrestrial > Soil >...
CGCCGACGCCGCCGGCGGCCCGCGACAACCGCAGGGCCACTCGACGCGAAGTTGGCCCGTCGAGTACTCTGCCGCCGTCCCATGTCGTTGCCCGACCCAGGAGCATTATGGGCGTCACTGTCAGGCACTGCACTCCGAGGCGGGCCGCCAGAGCTACAACATTCTCGGCCGTGTGCTCGTTATGGGAACCCACGAGCATCGTGCAATCCACCCGGATCCCTGCTTCGGTCAGTGATGCACAAGCCCGGCAAACAGCATCGAAGGAAGGCAGCCCGATCCGCGCCCTATCATGTGTGACGGCCGTGTCGCCATCCAAGCTGAGTATGGCATACCCGAGTCCGGCGTCACGCAAAAGCCTAGCAACTCCAGCGTCCACTAAAGTGCCATTCGTGCAGATTCCTGGATTGAGATTCGCGCAAGCTAAAGCCTTAATCATGTCGAACAAGCCAGGGTGAAGCAGAGGTTCACCGCCAGACAGAAGAACGCTGGAGACACTGAGTCGGTGGAAGGCATGAATGGTATTCGACGCATCAAAAGAGCCATGCGTCCCCTCACCGCCGGCGCGCAAACAACTCGGGCACCGGAGATTACAGGCTCTCGTGACCTCCAAGACCGCAGTGCGGCCTGGGAAATCGCCAGCAAATGGGCAGAGATTGAAAATAGAACTCATTCCGACAACCAAGGATCGACGCTGCGCCCAAGTATTTCCAGCCCCTGGCGGTGCCCCTCCGGACCCGCTGAGCTGGCGCACAAATGAAGTAAGACACGTGGCCGAATATTGTGGTCCATTGCATCCATCGCGGTGGCCAGAATACAGGCATCCGTATCCAGGCCGGCCAAACTGACAGACCCGATCCGCTGTGTTCGCAAAATGTCCAGAAGTTCCAGGCTGCTAAGGGCGGAAAACCCGGCCTTTGAGAAAACATTCTCCGGGGTGGCGAACTCGGCCAGTTCGCCTGCTATATCCGTGTCGGGCGAACCCATGCACCCCTTGTAACCGTGCCAAGTGTGAAAGAGACTATCTTCCCGATTCTGAAAGACGGTGAAAGCGATCAAATTGTACTCATGTGAGTGCGCTTCGAGATGTTGCCGAATGAGGGACGCTATATGCTGCGTGTGCTCATTCAGGAACGCCCGCTGCACGTCGATGATCAACAGTGCACGCCGTTCTTCGATTGGCCCGCGTTCGCCGGGTGCTGCTTCAAACGGCGATGGAAGTAATCCCGCGTCAACTTCAATGCGATCAGCCAAGAACCGCCTCACCGCAGGATAGATCTTTGTCGGCAGAGCCAGCCACCGATCCCGAGTTTCAAACAGCAGGCCAGCTTCCGACAATTCGGATAGCATCGATCTCGCATTTGCCACATCCGGGCAAAGACATACAAGCTCAACCGTTGCCCTCGGGTGGTCCACGCAGGCGAGAAAGAGTCGGGCAGCTTCACCATCCAAGCGCGTCAATTGTCCGTGGGCGTCTGTGCGGAAATCGTAAACATAGACCGTGTCTCTGACGCGTCGGAAGAAGCACGATCGGAACACACGTTCTGCTTCCGCCAACCGCTGCTCGACACGGCGCCATAGCTCGGCGGTGGGCGCCGATTCGTGTTCAAATTCATGAACGGTATACCAGGATCCCTCGGTAACGCGGTAGCCTTTTAACTGCTCGCAAGCTGCCAAGCGAATCTCGCGCAGCCCCCAGGATTCAGCCGAGTCCCAGATCATGCAACGTGGATACAGAGTAAAGCTGGACAATGTGAGACGGCTGCCGTGCAGCAGGTGTTGTGCCTTGTCGACCACTTCCAGAGTCTCGCATACGTCCTCGGTTGTCTCGCCAGGGTAGAATGGAATAATGTTTGACCAGGATTCAATGCCCACCTCGCGCAACAACTTCAGTGCCTTGAGATTGTCGACCACGCGTGTGCCTTTGTCGATGCGGTCGAGGATCCCTTGAGAGAAGGCCTCGAGGCCCACCTCGATCCCATAGAAGCCGGCGCGCTTCATCGATTCCAGCATCGGTCTCGTTAGGCGATCAGCGCGGGCGTGGCCCGAAAACAGCAGTCCAAAACTGGATACCTGTTCGGCCAGCGTCTTATAAAACGACTCCGAAACTGATATGTCATCGTCGACAAGTACGAATTCTAGGCAGCCGGGATAGCGATCCACGTAGTCGCACACCTCATCAGCAAATTTGGATGCGGCCTTGTGGCGGTAGCCGAAATACTGGTCCACGGGAATGTTGCAGAACGTACAGCGTTTCCAGGGACACCCGCGCGAGGCGAAAATCGGTATAGTCACGTCGGGCAGGTCTCCGTACTCGACCTCCTCAAAGAAGCTCGAAAAGTCCGGTTGCGGAAGCTCATCCAACGGAACGGGACTCCGGGGTCTCTCGATGCAAACATCATCGCCCAGCTTTCGCCAAGCCAGCCCGGGTATCCCGTCTGGCCGTCCGCCGGCCCGGATCAAACTGAGAAGCGCTTCCTCGCCCTCATCTACGGCGACGCAGTCGACAAACGGGTAACGTCGAAGCAGCATGGAGGCTGTTGCGCCCTGGCAGTCGATGCCGCCGGAAACCACTGTGGCTTGTGGGCAGATAGCTTTCAGTCTGCGGGCAAGTTCCACCGCGGCAAACATCTGGCCGTGCACGCAGCTCATCCCAAACACCCGGCAGTGCTGGAAATCCAAGGTGGCCAGCATGTGGTCGACGAAATCTGACAGCCGCTGCCGCAAGGCGAAAACCTTTTCGGTGAACGCTTTAAGAGAAAGATGCCGCTTATCGCAGCGCCTGCGGTACAGCATCTCGGCCTGCGCTTGGAAGTATGCCTCGTCATCCATCAAGCCTTCCGCCATGGACATGAACAGCAAGTCTAAGCCGTAGGCGTGCACGACAGGAATACGGAAATTCTCCTCAACGAAGCTCCAGTCACCGTAAGTCTGAATGTCGTACAGGAATGAGAGATGCCCGTGGATCGCTTTCGATGTCACGCCTTTGTTATTCAAGTATGCACTCAGAGTACCGAGAGGCAGGGAAGGAGAAAGCGCCTCGCGCCTTGATATCGCCGCGTACGGCATCGAAATGAGGGTGCATTCGCATACTGAAACGCTCATCTCGCTCTCCAGTAGGCCCTCGTGGCATCCTCTGAATCAACGCGTTCGCGACCATCGAACAGCTCGCAGCAACGATAGCACACGGGGAATAGCGCGTGGGCAAGGGCCTCCCTGAAGCGCCGGTATTTCTCCCCGTTCCAAATGGCTGTCAATGCCTCGTGGAGGACATTCCCACACACGTATTCCGGAAAGTCTCCGCATGGAGTGACGGACCCGTCCGGTTGGATGTTTGTCCGGAAATACACCTTTTCGCAACGTGCATGTCGCGAATGCATCCGCCACTTCACATCATCGAAATACTCCGAAAGCTGTGCGCATGAGTAACCGTACGGCGTAATGAGCAGCTTGAATCCACGACTATCGGCTTTGAGAGCGCTTAGCGAAGAAGCCAACTGCGTGGACAAGATGCCATTGCGCAGATGCGGGTGGTCGAACGCGCGCCAGGAAACTAAGTCGATTCCATAGGCCGAGCGCCACTGCGCTCCGGTGGCGCGGCCCCACTCGGGCGTCACGTAGACGGGTAACTGCACGCAAAGTCCGTCCACACCCGATGACCGGCAGAGGAGCGCAAAACCTGGCAGTTCCAGGTAATTCGCGCCTAGAACCGTGCAAACATAGTAGATCTCTGGATGGCGCAACCCGAGTCGATTCCTGCACTCCAGCACTTCGTGAACACCACGAAGTGCTGCATCGAATGTTCCCAGACCACGTATGGCGTCGCAAGAAGACGCGGAGGGACCGTCGAGTGATACGTATAATGCATCCAAGCCGCTCTGGACCAACCCTAGCGCGTGCTTCGAGAGAAACACACCATTCGTATTGACATCCACGTACGCACCTCGATCCTTGGCGTAGATACACGCCTCGCCCAGACCGGGGTGTAGCAGGGGTTCACCGCCCCAAAAGTAGAATCCAACCCTGGGTGCAGCGTCGATGGCTTGATCGATCACGCGCTTTACGGTGTCGATGCCGAGTTGGGCTGGGCGAGGGGGGCGCACCGCTGCATCGCCCCGTTGCCCACACATTCGGCATCGGAGATTACACGCCGATGTCAGTGCGAGTGTAACCTCGGTCGGTGGCGGGACGTCTCCGTACTTCGAGGAGCTAAGCATTTGTGGTCTCGGGAGTCGGGTGATTGACAAGCTGGCGGAACCACCGCGAATCAGCGTTACAATCAAGGAGAGCGTCATACCACGCGCGAAGCCGTTCGATCGGGTGCTCCAATGTGTAGTAAGGAGCGGGTTCATCGCCGATCCAGAAATCGTCAGTCAGCATTCCCGCGCGCTTGGCACGCAAGTTGAGGCCCGTCCCCGGAAAAACGGTTGTAATGTCCGGGCTGACGGCATGTGGGCCGATTTGCAAAACGCAGCGCCGGGTTTGCTCCACGGTGTCATCCGTCTCGCCGGGGTTCCCAACCATCAAAAGGACGTTCGCAGCGATACCCGCGCCCTGGCACATATCCAGCCCTCGCATGGCCTCTTCCGGGGTGATATCCTTGCGAATCTTGCGTAAAACACGCTCAGAGAACGACTCGATTCCAAAGGCTACCATCAGGCAACCCGCCCGCTTCATCCAGTCGAGCAACTCCGGCGTTACCGAATCGGCGCGCGCTTGGCATTCCCATGCGCACTCGACGCCTTTCGCCACGATTTCGCGGCAGACTTCCATGGCCCAGGCCGGGTCTTCTGTAAATACCTCGTCCGAGAACGCGATGAATTCGTAACCCCAGTCATGCGTAAGCGACTCCAACTCTGCCACAAGATATTGTGGACGGCGGGTATGCCACCGCCTCCCGAGCGAAGCTGGAGAGGCACAAAACAAACAACGGTGGGTGCAACCCCGGCTTCCGAGGACATTCACGTAGCGAAGCTCGCTTGCGTCTTTGCCCCGCGCCCGCAGCCCAGAAAGCCACAATGGTTTCACGTATGGCTGGCCAAGGTAATGGCGATACGCCGGCATCGGCAGCGCATCGAGCGAGCGTGTGAACCGTCGCGCGGACGTTTGCACGACCTCGCCTCCCTCTTTCTGGTAGATGAGCCCCGGAACCTCGCCCCACCGGAAACGATCGTGCAGACGAGCTACAAAATCGACGATGGTTTCCTCCGCTTCCCCTAATACTATTGCGTCGAGGCAAGGGACAGCTTGGAAAACTCGACGTCCGAAAAGCGTAGGATGAATGCCACCCGCGACTATGACAGCCGCCGGTTGCAACGCCCTGGCCATTCGTAGCAGCCGGAATGCGGACGCGCGCTGATCGGTGAGGCAACTCACGCCTATCATCCGGCTCGGCGTGCGATTGAGCAACTCCTTGACGTCTTCCCACGAAGTGTAGTAAAGATCTCGAGCGACCGCGCAATAGCCGGCCACCTCCAGACACGCCGCGAGGTAGGAGATGCCAAGCGGCGGTGCGTGTTCAGGCTCGATACACACTTTGCCAAAGCGGGTGGTGTCAAAAAGAGGCGGGTTCAGGAGTAGCGCGTCAATCATGGAACGCCTCCACGGAGTGATAATCCGCTCGGTGCAAGCAAACACCGTCAGGCAGCGTTCCAGTCCGATGCTGTAACGCCGTCTGAAGTTGGGTTTGCAGCCGCGTAAATACCTCTAAAGCCACTGCGGTGCGCCATTTCAGCTGTTGATCGTATGTGGTATGGCGCGGTAATTGCTGTGCATGCGATTCGATACTCGTCGAACCGACGAGTTCTATCTCGGTTTCTTTCATGCGTCCCAGGCCCGATTCAGCACAGTACCAAAGATACCCCACATTAGTGGGTTCAATGCCCATGATTCGTGCGGCAGTTGCGTCTACCGCAACATAATCAATCCCAGCGAGCGCGAAGTGCATTGTAGCCGACTGTCCTTCCAGGGGGCCGTCGCCGCACATCACCTCATGACCGTCGATTATGGCGAGGTGCGGATGTATTTGCCTAGCCAGGAGGTACAGATTGAGATTCATGACTGGGAAGCTCTGGTGCATCCGCATGCGGTTGTCACCTTCACTGAAGGTTCGCAGCATAAAGAAGTCAAAATCGATGAACCAGTCGGCACATCGCAGGCGCTGCGGCAGAACTTGTCCAATCCTTGGCCACCATGTATCCCAAACTTGCCGTGACCAATGTTTGAAACGACGAAACGACCTGCGGCCTTTGCGATATGCGTTCAGATGCTCGATTAGCAACGACCCCATGATCACGTTTTTTAAGCTGGCGGTGAAAATGACCGTGTCATGAAATTTGGGGGGAGTGATCGAAATAAGAAATTCGCTATTAACCATTCGGTTATCCGCCATCACCTGAATGGGCTGCCAATTATGATCAAATGCGTCCTGACAAACCGCACCAGCTTCGCCGATTTCTTGCAGCGTGACGCTAAACTCCCTCGCAAGCTGCTCATAACCGAAATTACGGAATCCCTGCAGCCGGGCGTGCCCTGCTCCTCCTTCAATCAGCCATACCTCACCTTGGAACCGTTTGCGAACATGAGCGACTAGTGCACGGACTGCATCGACATGAGTTGCTGCTATTTGATTGTCAAGAGATACGAAATTGGGCTTAATCAGCACTCGCCGGTATCGATGCCAGTCAATCTGATTGTCCATGTCCGCAAGGACTCGGGCAACATTCTCTCCGCGATCTCGGCCTGTTCTCAAGGCGACAACACTCTTGCCAAGCATCTTTGCTCCAGCTGCTGACCCCGGCTCGATCGTCAAACGTAAGGCCGCCAATTCAAGCCACAGTTAAGTCTCAGCCTTGTGTTCCGTTGACTGCGCTCTTAACTGGCAATCTCGATTCGAGGTAGGCATGGGCCTGCATTTCATGATTTCGCCGATATCCAACTCGTAGATCAAAAGGCGTGGCACTCCGTGCAATGAAATCTTCGGTCCGATTTTATCCAGGACGTACTCCGTTGTCCAGGCGAAAACCTGAGCATCCTGGATGCGTTCACGTTTCGTGCCACCGGAAATCCCACCCTCGAAGCCTAAGCCGCTTTTATCGCGAGCGGGCTTTGTCGTCTGTTTCCCGGAAAACGGAAACGTGGCTGCAACCTCCTCGTTTGCTAACTGAAGCCGTTCGTTTCCCTGATCGACCCGCCCGCGATAGCAATCGGCCGTCTTCACAAACCCTGCTGGTAAGGTCAAGTGCGTCTACGCGATCTAGCGCGGTCATGAGAACAAGGAAAACGGAATCTAAAAACTGCATCGTGGGCGCAAAATTGGCAGGACTAGTTGCATCAGTTTTACGGCCTACCATTTTTGCCGTTGCTGACGCCTACCACCTCAATGCTCATGAAAGAACCGCGGTCTTGCAAGACCGCAACCGAATTTACTAAACCGCAGATAAGTATATTGCGAACGCCTCTTCAATCTCGGCTAGTAAGTGGAGCTGTCGGTGAGGCGAATCTTATGCATTTTCTGGTCGGCTATCAGTGGGATCATACTAGCGTACGATTGGGTCAGCCATAGGCGCAACGTTCTTTACGATCACGTATGCTGCAATAAACACGATGACTGGTAGAAGAGGTAGAAGTGAGTGAATTCGTATGTGTCCGAAAAGGCGATGTCTGCACTGGTCGTAGCATCTTTTAGTGCGGTGCGAGGCATCAAACCCACCCCAACGGTAGCCATGGCTATCCTCCATCCATAATGAGGTTCTTCACGCTCAGTTCGACTGATTTGAAGGTATTATTATCACATCGGCCGAACGATCCTGGATGATCATGTTAAGGAATGTATACACAAACCGAGATTTCCCCCTTAAGAACCTTGTCTTTGCACATTTGATGGACTTGCATAGCTGTGCCACGAATAAACTCCTCATAGACCTTAGTTATTTCGCGCGCCACGGTCACTTGGTAATCAGGGATTGTTTCAGCCATAATCTCCAGTGTCTGATGGATACGATGAGGGCTTTCATAAAATACAGTGGTCGTTTTGCGCGGAAGCATGGCGAATAGTTTTCTTTTCTGCATTTGCTTCCTTGGCGAAAAGCCTATGAACTGAAACTGAATCATGGGCAATCCTGAGCAGACGAGAGCGCTCACGAAAGCGCAGGGTCCAGGTATGGGTGATACGGGAATACCCTCTCTCAATGCCTCTCGCACCAGGAGAAATCCCGGATCGCTAATACCGGGTGTACCTGCATCAGTGGTTAGGGCCACCGTCCTGCCCTGTTTTAGCATCTCTACTAAGCGCGGCGTGGACTTTTGTTCGTTAAATTCGTTATATATAAAAATAGGTTTCTTATCGATGTCATATTTGTTGAGGACAATGGAAATCTTCCTTGAATCTTCAGCGATAATGACATCGCATTGCTTGAGGATTTCAATCGCTCTGAAGGTGAAATCGCCTAGATTACCAATGGGTGTTGAGACAATATACAACATGGCTTCCTCAGGAAACAATTTATCCTACCGAAACCCAAGAGCGAAACTTCTTGGTCGCCAGTACCTTCAAAAACGCCTTGGCGCCTGCACGGGCACATGAGATAAGCTGTGACAATATCGCATAGATTCTTTTGATGGTCTGAATTTGAGCCCCGAGCATAAAACATGGATCCCAAGCCCCTAAACCGCGACGGATCGTCCAGCCGCTGAGAATGGCACACCGATACCAGACCAGGAACTGGATGACAGCGGATGCTTACGCTGGTCACAGTTTAATCTATACGAGTAACATTCTCGGGATCCACATTCAAGATCTTCTCCCTCCCGTCCATCCGCACTTTGATTCTTGGTCGGCACGGGCAAATCTCAACGATCACCCCGTAATCCGTTGCAGCCTCGAGCCTGTTAGAAGCGAGCGGCCCGGCGAACGAAACCAGATTATGCGATCGTGCGGCCGAAAATCCGGCTTTGGCGATCTCATACCTCGACTACCTTGCACATTTCGTCCAAGCGGCGGACAATCGCCGGGTGCATGTGTTCACCTTCGATGAGCTCTCGCATTGAGTAGTTCCCTGTGACCTGTGCGTCGTCATAACTCCGTAACGCTGCAAATTCAGGCAGTTAAGGCGGGCGCTGCACCATGCCCGCATAATATAAATCCGAACTCAGGACTCAACTCTTCCTGAGCTGTTTTGCCTGTTCAAGCGATTTTATCCGTTTCCGCTGTAGCCCCGATCTTGAGGTCATTGCCCTGGGTGTGGGGAAAAATTGGGCGCTGCGAATTCTTCATGCCCATACCTCCTGCAACCTTCCAAGGATTCGATCTACCTGAAGGCTAATCTTCAGGTATCAGGTTTTCCGGGTCTACATTTATCAGCTTGTCCTTCCCCCCCCTGTTTAATCCTGATCCGAATGCGGCGACTGCAAATCCGCTCGATCACACCGGGAATCTGTCGTACCCGCCATCCGGTGAGGAAGGATCGGCCTGGGGAATGGATCCAAATTACATGATCACCTGGTTTCATGTGACACCTCGCTGCCCGCTTTATTAAAAACGCCTATGGTGAAATTCAGATTTCGACTACCCGGCACATGTCGTCCAGGCGGTGGACGATGGCTGGATGCATGCGATCTCGTTCGACGAGATCTCGCATTGAATAGTTGCCGGTGACCGTCAGGCCGTGGTTCTGGTGATAGAGGCTGTCCACCAAATCAAACAGGACTTCGGTTTTGAAGTCGGTCAGCTTCAGCTTGTCGAGGTCGTCCCAGAATAGGTGGTACGGCTCGCGCCTGGATGCCGCGGCGATGACTGGCGACACGAAATCGTCGTCGAATTCTGCGCGCCTCAGTTCTTCAACCAGTACCCGAGTCGTGCGCACGTGGCAACGAACGTGGCCTGCGGTCACCAGGTCCCGGTACTGCGCGTACAGCAGGTGAGTTTTCCCGTTTCCGTACGCGCCGGTCAGGTACCAGCCGCCGCCGGGATTGCTCTGCATCAAGAAAAGCGCTCGTTCCTGCCTCGGATTACGAGGTTTGAAGGACTCAAACGAACTGTCTTTGAACCGTTCCGGGATCAGCGCCAGACATCGAGTCCTCGCTTTTTCCGCAAAACACTCGCGTTGCCGCATGCCGGCGCTTCCGGGCAAGTCAATCCGGCGCCAGCCGCTGTCCATGCAATGCCGGCATTCGTGCTCTGGCTCATTGCCGGGGGCGGTACATGAGATCTCCGCGGCTTGTTCTTCGGGTTAAAGTTCCACCGGATTCGCAGTCAAAATCCGGGCTACTGATTGCATGGGTTCCTCCGTTTCCGTTCGTCGGCGCCGCAGCGGGGCCGTCGTATTTGCCCTCGAGGACGGCGTAGATGTTGCTGTGATTGGCAATGAACCAGTCGAAGCTCGCCCGCCAGCCGCGCGACCCCTCCCCGCGAAGGAAAAGCGTTTGCTGAGCCTTTTTGACTGCCGACGTAAAATCTGCGAGGTATCGTTCAAGGCATCCGTCACGGGCGACCTGGTCAATCCTTGACCGGCACTTTCTCAGCCTTTCGGCTGTCAGTGCCTTCACCTCGGGCAGCGATTGGTTTTGTTGCTGGTAGATTTCGAGAAGGATTTTCGGGGACACGCGCGCGTCCCGCACAGCGGGACTATGTGTGTCTTTTTCTACTTCATTTACTCCTTCTTTTATTCCTTAATAGTGTTCCGCTGCGCGTTTCGCTCGGTGTTCCGCTTGGCGTTTCGCTCCGGGTTGTAAGTGGAGTAGTTGCAGACGTTAAAGCGTTCCGCATCCTGTTCCGCTGACTGTTCCGGTTGGTGTTTCAGCCTGGAAATCATGCTGTTTTCCTCGAGCACACGGAGGTAACGAAAGGCGGCGGTCGGGCTCCAGTTCCAGATGTTGGCGAGCCGGCGAATACTCGCACGGAACTCACCGCGCCGGAGTCCGGCGCCGGGGTCGTCGACGCCGGTCGCCAGGACGTTCGTCAAATAGAGCCAGGCCTCAATTCGAGAGAACTTTTTGCCCTTCTCCTGGAGGACCGGGTTCGTCCAGGTTTTTCTCCAGAGGAATGTATAGCCGCGTTTCATTGCTTTTCTCTCTTTGTCCGCCAGACGAATTTGTGGTGTCATCTGCCAATCGGCGCCCAGAGGGCGACCGTGGCCTCCGTTACTGTTCACAGCGATGGGGAATGAAACCCAAGTACCCTGTGGTTTTATGTAGCCCCGGATTCGCGAGCGACATCTCGCGCACTTGGACAGAGCTCCGCGAAGGCGCGCAAACCGCTCCGCCGGCCGGCTTAAATTACCGAAATTTTTCTGCGGATTTTCTGCGGATTGGCAAAGTGAGCCGCATAAATATAGCAGAATTTGCCCGCCAAAATAGTTTAAATGGTGTGGATGGAACAGTTAGAAGGAATTCGTAATCAGTAGGTCCGCGATCCAAAGTCGACCGCTGGCTGCCGCAGAATCAACAACTTACAGCTTCCCAATCCTCACCTCTGCCTTATCGGCGGCCTCCATTTGCAGACTGTCTGCAGATTGCCCAGCCAGCGCGGCCGTAACCATGAATCCCAAGGCTGCTAAAGATATCCCTGTCGCCCCGCGCCACTGCGGTTGCAAAAATCAGCAAATAACGACAGGACTCGACACAATCGATTGACAATGCATTGATATATCGTTAGAATGCCGGCATGAACAATCGGAAATTCCAAACAAACATTCAGGGGAGATCATGGACGCCAAAGTCGAGGGGTTGAAGCAGTATCGCATTCCTTGCTACAGAGTCTCCTTGGTGCGCGAGGGCTCGGTTGCCTCTCCGCATCAGAGGTTCAGCAATTCGAGAGAGGTTTTCGAAATCATGTGGCCGCTCACGCGGGACTTGGATCGGGAGCACTTCATCATTCTCATGCTCGACTCGAAGAACAACCTGATCGGCATGAACACCGTATCCGTCGGCTCGATAAGCACCTCGGTCGTGCATCCCAGGGAGGCAGCCAAACCAGCAGTGGTCCACAACGCAGCGGCGGTCATCGGAATCCACAACCATCCGAGTGGGGACGCCGCTCCCTCTATCGAAGACCGGCAATGCACCGAAAGGCTGGCGCAAGCTTTCAAGCTGCTGGGCATTCGGCTCTTGGATCACATCATCATTGGCGAGTCCGACTATTTCAGTTTCGCTGACGCCGGGCTGCTCGGGCAAATGGAGGTGGGGCAATGAGGATGACGATCGAGGTTGAAATGAATAACGCGGCGTTTACCGAGGATGGCCCGGGATCCGAGTGTTACGAGGCAGTCCGGATTCTCCGCGATCTAGCTGACCGGATCGAGTGTAACCCCAACTTCTTGTCGGGTCACAGCCAGGCGTTGCGCGACATAAACGGAAACGAAGTTGGGCGCATGGGCATTCACGGAGACCGAGCCTAACTCTTTTTACCAGCGCAATTGGCAATGCAGGAACCGTGCAACAGATGAGGCCAAAGCGATGATGACCAGAATGGACATAGAAATTGACAGGCACGAGACAGCGGTCGAGTCCGGAGAACTTCCGGCGTATTGCTCCTTCTGCGAAGACACGGACTATTCGTGGGTACGATGTGAGGAGTGCGGGGACCGCGTTTGCGAGTACTGCGTGGTCAAGATCGGAGGCAACGGTCATCTGTGCCCAGTCTGCGCCCGGAAGCCGGTCTGCAAGGAATGCGGCGGGGTGGGCGACGATCACGCTTCAAGTTGCACTCTTGGGGGCTGTGTCCACGTTGACAATGCATTGGTTAGGTAAGGAGGTATGGCGATGGCCTATGAACTGAAGGCCTGTACCTGGTGCGGATTGGCAGATCCTGAACACAAGAGCGACTGCCCGTACGACCGGAGTTGGGAAGACCTGACCTTTTACAAGGATTTCCGGGTGTCGGATCTTCGCAAGCTGTTCGAAAAGCTGGCGGACCCGAAGGACTGGAAAGGCCCGATCGCTGCGACGATGCCGGGCGAGGCTGTGTTGGGCGCCTGCGCGGCAATCGAGTATTTCACGGCAACGGTTCCTCGGGTGGGCCTGGACACGCAGACGATGACCTACTTGGTGACGAGCGAAGGCTACCGAATGGGGCCGGCGGGAGACCACTGAGACCGGAGCGAGCCATGCAATTGCAGCTGATTTCGTGGAACCGGAAGGGGCGGCCGTCGATGGCGCACATGCTCGCGTCCGGTGGGGCGAAAACGCTCTGCGACAACATACCGGGGAACGGGACCGGGCTGGCGAACTTGAATGAATTTCCTCTCTGCCGCTGCTGCGTGATGAAGGCGCGTAAGTTGGGGATCCAGACTGAGCACATAGACAATCCGCAAGCGCCGCCGCCGCTAAGACTGTTGAAGTCGTCTGCCAAAAAGAAGCCGTTTGCACCGAATCCGTACAAGAACATCCTGTGCGCCATTCAGTTTCTCGGCGGCATCAATCCGCGCAGGCTCCGAAGGGCGGGCTGGTGGACAGAGTTCTACGAGTATTTGCCGGCGAGTATCCGGCGGCGAATATTCCGGCACGCCAGCACTAACAGCGTCGACTCGATCGCCACGGAGCTTGCCGGATACGGCTACCCGGTGGAGGACGCCGACAGCCTGCTCGAGTACCTGAAGAACCCGAAAAAGGTCAACTGGTCCCAGGATCCGCAAGAAGTGCGAATGACGAACGAAGACTATCTGGAACTGCACGTCAACGAACTGGAGATGGAAAACGACGCGCTCCGGGAGCAAATCGAAAACCTGACCCGGGCCGAAGGGTGCTTCGACCCGGTCGAAACGGAGGAGCCATTTTGACGATCGATGAGTTGGCAAAAGAGATGACGGAAGCGCAGAACCGGCAGCGCGAAACTGTGCGCAACGAGCTCGTCAACCAGGTGCTCCGGGCACCGGAAACCCCCAATCAGAGCAAGCGAACAATGCTTGGGTTGGATCGGAGACGGCGGCCGCAAAAATCGGCCCCGATGTTTGAAGACAAGGGACTTTTCTAGGGAGGAGTCATGTCATTACCAGCGGAGGAGTTTCAGTCATTTGCAAAAGCGGTCGCGGCGGCGTTGGACTGGACGTACTGCGAACGGGAAGCGGATAGACGGGACAGCGCGGATATCGATGGCCCCGATGGGATGAAGCTTTATCTGAACAACGGCTACTGGGATCACAGCCGGATCACAATCATGGGAAGCAGGCCCCAATCCGAAAGCCGCAATCATTTCAGCGTGAACTGGCCCGACAACCTGAGGATCACGGTCGCGCCGAACCGACCCGCTAATGCGGTCGCCAAAGATATCGGGCGACGGCTGCTCCCCAACTACCGTGAGGCATTTCAGAAAGCCTCTGAGGAAATTGATGAGCGCCATCAGCAGCGGATGGCAGCAGAACGCATCGCCAACAACATCGCCGGTATCCTGGGCTGCGAGGTCTCAAAGAACAATGGGCCCGGCTCTGATTTCCAGATTCACCCCCGCAACCTGAGGAATGGGTACGCGGATATCAAAGTCAGCGAGTACTCCAACGAGGTGGAGATCAACCTGCGCTGGATTTCTCCTGAGCTTGCGGAGCGCGTATGCGCGGCCCTAAGACAGGAGGTGTGCTACGAATCAGCAAACATGTAAAGAACCGCAACAGTCGGACGCCTGGCTTTCGAGGGCGGTAATCCTCGGGATATGAGTGTTTTTCATCTGGCCTACCCTGAATGTGGGGTACGAGTGGGGATGGCGGGCATGTGTCAGACGAAGTTTGTGTTTCAGACTCTGGCAAACCAGAACACCATGCTTCTAACAATCGCAATTCCCGTCCCCCTTGCCCCTCCGCTGACACCAACGTGGTTCCCATGCCGATCGTCCGCAGTCAGCCACGCCTGGTCGAGGGCGAGTTCGGACAGTCGAGCCGCGCATCGCCAGTTTTCTTGGAAATACATCCACCAGGACTGATCGCTACGAGCCTAGATCGAGTACCTATTACCATTTTGCCTATTAGCGCACCGCCGGACGCGGCAAACGTCCTACTCGGACAGCTTAGATGAGTTCGGCGGGTCGATCAGGTGACCTGCTTCAGCAAGGAACCTTCACCCATTCGCAGACCTGCGTTCCTCCTTCGTCGTGGCAGCGCCATTCCCAGCAAACGTGGGAGTCGCCGGCCTGCGGAAATTGGACTTTCACAGGGTGGTTGACCGCATGATTTTTGAGCACTTCCGCCATGCTTTCGAGCGCGGCAGTAATGGTTTTGTCTTTAAGTGGTTTTGCCATGGGGGGCTCCACTATTGGGCAGTTACGGTAATGGTGACGGCGATGAAGCTGCCATCATCTTTTTCCAGACGAATCGCGACCGGTGCGGCTTCTTTGGTGACATCGCGGTTTAGCAAAACGGTCAGCTCTGTGCCATCTTTATTAGCCTGCGACGACAGCATATTATCACCGAACTTGACGGTCTTTACGCCATTGAGGTCCGTACCTTTGATTACGATGGCGGGCGCGGAGTTCTTGACGACCTGGAAAGATTGGCCTGGTAGAACAGCAGGTTTCGGCTTGGGAGGTGTGCTATCTGGCAATGGGAGGACAATACCAGGCTCATTGGCGGGCGGTTGCACAATCACTTGTTTGTACTTCGTAAGGGTAGTTTCGCTGACGGCAAAACGAAGTTGATTGGGCGTGACATCAAGCGGCGCGACCTTGTCGCCTTGTTTGTACGGCTGGTCCAGGAAAACGCTCCAATCCTTATCGAAACCGCTCCCTGTTATGACGAGGGTCACATTGGGGCTTCCGCCGAGGAGCGTGACGCCGGATACGGTGCTTGGCGGATAGAGGGAAACCGTAGTGGACCAAGCATCACTGAGGAATGGGATTCGGATTGTCAGCAAAGTATCTTTCCGCATCACTGCCGTGGGGGCGGTGAAATGAAACAGCATGCAAATAGCTTGCTTGGAATTGGCACCGGGTCCGAGAATTTTGGCCTCGCACGGGACCGCTTGTGTGTAGAACGGGCCGGAGATAACCGTATCGCCGACATAGGCTAGGGGACGACCGGGCAGTTCGCGCAGGTCGCCGGCACTCGGATCCTGGAGCGTGATATCTACCGGGACGTTCTCGCGCAAGGTGAGCGGAAAGCTGATCTTATTCAGGAGAATGCCCTTGGCCGGCGATGGAGAATGGGGCTCGAGCGGCACGGGCGGCCCGTAGCGGCCGCTGATATACCCACGGCCGATGGCGATTTCCTTGATCGGAACGCGCAGTTCCATGGTTTTTTCGGATTTGATCATGAGTCCCGACGCTTGGCCGTCGTGCGTGGTATTGCCGATAATGACTTTCGTGCCAGTAAAGAAGTTTTTGCCCGAGATGATGAGCACTGCATTGGCATCATCGGTGGGACGCCAAGTGAGGACAGATACGTCCGGGGTAAGAGCGTTCTCATATTGCTTTGACGAGTAGACGGTGAGTGGGTTCAACTGCTTAATGGATTTGGAATTGACGTCGGTGCCACGAGTGGTGAGGGTGTCGCGTTGGTAGCGGCGCCAGTAGGTGCGAACGGAAATTTCGAATTGTTGGGTTTCGGCAGAGTCTCCGTCAACGGCGTCGAGAGAGAGGACGGCGAAGAGCTGGCGCGGGCCGGGCGCAACCGAGCGCCGACCGAGAACGGGGCGAAACTCCCAGCCGAAAGTGATGCCCCTGGCCGCACCATCGTCGTGCGCCGAGTCCTTACCCTTCGCCGATTCTTTAGGATTGGGGAGCTGATCTAGCGCGATGGTATCGGCGTCCTGGTACAGATAAAAGACCTGTCCCCGCCTGCGCTGGTTAAAGCCGACTGTAAACATCTTGGTAATGGCGGAGCCGCCGAAGGCGGTGCTTTTCGTGCTTAGGGCGGAAGTGTTGTAAGTCTTGGACTCAGGCATCAAGCCGATCAAGGCAGGAGCGGCGGCGCCGGATGTCGGTGTTATGGTGACTTCGACAAGTGCCGCTTGATCGCGAACGCTCTGCGGGGGGTCCAGACTGATGGGAATACCGACAACCGTCTGAAGTCGAGGCTGGCCGTCTTTTATGCGGTCGGTCAGTGACCGCTCGAGTAGCATTCGGAGGTTAAAGATGCGGTAACTGAGATTGATCTGCTCGGTGAGCAGATCCTGGACGTTTTGCGAGAACGTGGGGTTAAAGGTCGGGGCTGTCTGCAAATCCGGTAGGCTTGGAGTACTAGGCGTGGCGGCGGCCTGGGTAGTTGTGCGCTGGGTGATACCGAGATTGCCGGTGGCCGCACTTGGCGCTTCCGTTGTGCTGATACCCGGAACCGCAGATCCCGAGAGGCTGAAACTGGTGGCCACGTCCTGCGCCTGCGATCCGGTCTGGAGACCAAGGGCAACGGCGAGCTTTTGCGGGTCGACCACTGAGATGTTCACCAATTGCTGATTCAACTGTTCCAACATAATTGCGAGAGAGCGATTGTCATAGATCTTGGCATTTCCGACATTAATGCCGTTCTGTGCGTGGGCCTGAAGGGCGCCGAACAATTCCATTACTACGAAAATAGTGATGGCTCGTTGCATGGCCATAGTCCTTTATCGAAAGGTGATACCTAGGCGAATTTCCCAGTAGTGAACGCGGGCAAGGCCCGACGGATTGCCGATGTGATCGCGGAATTCGAGTAGGAGTCCGAGGTTGTCCTCGAACCAATAGTGAACACCGCCGCCGAAGTTGAGCAGGTTGGTAGTGGTGGCACGAAACAGTAGGGAATAGCCCCCAGATATTACGGGGTTAAGCTTTTGTTCGCGGAGGAAGTGGTAGCAGCCGTCGATAGAAACCATACCAACGGTGTCGCGAACTTTGCCGCGACCCGGTATAATGCCTTCCACTTCGGCAGTCGCTCCGATACCATGATTGAGTAGGCGTTCGATGCCGCCCCCGACGTGATAGTCACTCTTAGTATCTCCGGCTTGCGAAAGACCACCCGGCGCGGCGAAGATATACTCGCGGGTATACTGGGCGTTCGCAAGGCGACACTCAGCCGCGAGCACGAAAACAAAAACACTAAATCGTACTATTCGTACCATGAATTCTGCTCCTGCAGCAGCTTGCCTCGGTTACCTAAGAGGCAAGGCAGCCTGTAACTTCTGTAAAGGTGGCAAAACGGGGACGAAAAGAGAACAATCCTTAAATGGGCGACCATTTGGAATCCAAAGCCAGTTACAACTGATCCTCAACTTCTGAGAAGTGGTGTTTTGTATACTTCCTGCGATTTATTCCCAAAGCAAGCTAAAACCGAAAGGCACTGGAGCGGGAGAATGTGTCCGAGCCGCATCTTTTTAGCATACAGATGATAAAATCCTTTTAACCCAAACTATATTCAAAATCAACCAAAAAGAGGAAATCTCCACAGGGACAGGTCCACACGTTGCAGTTAAAGATAGGATGTGGCCTGGAGAATTAGAGAAGCAATCGGACCCCGATCTTCGAGAAGGAAATTATTCGCAATGATATTATTTAAAACATAATTATCACCAGAATGAACGTTTTTAGTTGACAATGCATTGGGCCACGGAGTAAATTGCGCCCGCATTAAACTCGGATCAGAGCCACCGGAACAAACCGCGCGATGATCTGGGTAGTAAATTAGGACAAGCACCAAGGCGCTCTCCTCGCAGTCGTGAACTGCAACGGTTCCAAGAGGACAGTGCAACAGACCCCGGCTCTCGCCGGGATCTCGGGCCACCGGAACAAACCGTGCCCGACCACAACCCGAACTATAAACGTGGTCGGTCATGGCGTGTCCTCTTCCCTCTCCGCAGGGCTGAATCCAAACAAACCAGGCCGACCGTCACCGGAAGGAGTTCTGATGTCCGATCCGATGGAAGGCTACGTGTTCAACAGCAAACAGGAAAAAATCCAAGCGGAGGAATGGTTCAAGAAGCACGCGCACGAAATCCCAAACCTGGATGCCGGCCTTAAAATCAATGGCGATCCGGCTATCTATCTCGGCATTCCCGAAGAATGGCAACTGAGGGCGCTGCTGTCCGACAGATTTGATGCGGCTTTGCAGGAAAGCGAAGGGCCCAGAAACAGGCATGTTGACCAACTAATGAGAAAGGCTGTGATCGAGGCCGACCTGACGCCACTTCAAGCCTGGGTGCTGGTGCTGACAGCTTTCGGCGTTCAAAAAAAGCAGATTGCCTCAACGCTGAAAACCACTCCATTTGCCGTGATCAGGGCAACTAAATCAGCAACCAAAAAGATTAGATTGCGGGTTCGGGAGGCGTAAATGATGCGATATCAAAGTGTTGTAGGTGGAGCCGCAATTTGTACCGATAGGAGGGGTACGAAACATTCGATGGCCACTCAATTGGCGGTGAACAAATGCTTGGGATGCGGCAAGGAGCACAGGACAGCCCTAAAGGTGCCGAGAGGCGGAAGTCTTGCCCGCAATTGGTCAATAGCGGGATATTGCAGCGATTGCAGGCCACGCTATGAGGCGTTTCTTCGGAACGTCGATGATGCGAGCTGGGGAATGCGCCCTATAGCCGAGGAGATCATGGAAGGCTGGAATGCATCGCCGCAGCATCATCCGGTTCGGCCAAGAGTGCCGGCTGTCTGCATGTGCAGGTTCCCCAGGGCCAATCGATTGCCGGCTGATCTGGCAAGGCCCTGATGAAAATATGCGCTGCGTGGAAAAGTGTGGTTACAGGTTTAGCTGGGAACATGAACTGGGGGAGGCAGAGCAGTGGCTACGTGAGTATCAGGAAATAATGCCGTCCACAGAAGAGGTCTTGGTCGAGACGGCTGGGCTGATTGGCTGGCGGTTTGCCCGGCGCGACATGTTGGCGAGGTGGTTCGCCGACTGGGCAGATACGGACGGCCAGACCCTTGACAGGGTCAGCGAACGCGATGCCGTGAGAAAGCGGCTTGTTGAGGGCGCCGGGTTGACCGCAGACGAGCGGGAGATTATTGACGCCCTTATGGACGAGTGGCCGCGCCAGGAAATTATGGAGTACTACAACTTGGAACGCGGCCAACTCCCCAGGATAGAAGCAGTGATCGAGAGAAAAATCCACAAGGCACGCAGTTAGGCGATTTGCCGTTTCCAATTCCAACCAACACGACATCCCCGGAGTCGCAAAAATCCCGGAGAGCGATAAGGCGGAGCTATGCGTCCAAAGCATCGGTTTTACGGTGAAATCCTGAACCCCAAGGGTGAGCGCATCTTCATTACCGACCAGGTATTCGACAGGCTGGCCATGGCAGCCGTGCGAGACCAGGGCGGCGGCCGGCTGATCAGGGCGATAGTCTGGAATAAGCCAAAACGTCTGTACCAGATAACGAACCTCGCGGCATCGCTGATGGAACTCTGGACGTCTGGTCCCGATTTCAAGCCGGTATCGGTTGCGCGTGCGATCGACCCGGCAAGATGCGGTGAGGGCGGCCCATCGAGAGACAGCGGTCGAGCAAACCGAATCCTAACGACGTTGGGCCCAGACCTGTCGGGGCTCCCAGCGCCAAGCATGGACAGCATCCGCAGGTTGCGCGGAAAACAAAAAGAGCTAAGACCGAGTCGTCCGTTGCATCGTCATTGACAATGCATTGGCATCTGATGTATACTTGGTGACGATGAGAGACTCAAGTCCAACCATTCTGAGGGGTCGTCTAACCGGTAGGACGCCGGGCCTTAAACCCGGAAATCGATGGTTCGAGTCCTCGCCCCTCAGCCAACTCTAACGGGCGAAAGGATGCAGACGAGCAATTTTTTCAGAACGAAAGGTAATCCGAACGCGTGGGCGATCTCGCGTGGCCTGCCGAGGTTTTACGATGGCAAGGTCTACGAGCCGCTGAGGCCGACACGCGAAATGCTGCGGGCCGGCGATGAGGGCTTTGATCGGATGTACGGCGAACTGCTCTCAAAGCTGGATCCGGGGAAAGTGGTCGAAGACCTTGGCATGGATGCTATCCTGCTCTGCTGGGAGCACCCTGCCCCGCACTGGCACAAATGTCACAGGCGCCTGGTTGCCGAATGGCTGGAGGCCGCGCTCGGGATCGAGATTACCGAGATGGGCTTCCAACGGAGCGAGGTGCCAGTGTATAAGGCGATGCCGCTGAGTCCTACTTGGGCGGCAAAGCAGTCGAAAAAGAACCCGCAACTGGGTCTCTTCTAACTTAACGTTTTCAAACCCATAACCTGAAAGGCCGGCAGCAATGTCGGCCTTTTTCATTCTTATGCAACAACTTGACAAGGTGTTTCTCGGCGTCACTCCGCCGGAACAGCGGAAGTTCATCATCTCGGCCCTGCGACATCTTCGCGAGAAGGGATTCGACCGGGTTGTGGTGGTCGCGGCTGGGCAGTTCACGCTTCCGAAATGCGCGATCGAGGCCGGGTATCCCGCAAAGAGCATTGAGACGAGCGACATCTCCGTGTTTTCGTCGATGCTGGGATGTCTGTACTCGGGCCGGCCTATCGAATCGCTCGGGTTCGAAATCACGGAATCGGTGACGGTCGGCTCCAGACTCGAGCCCGTGAGGGAACGCTATAACGCGCTTGAGGACGACTTCAAAAGAGCATCCTACCTGCTATGGCTGATTAAGCTGAAGCAACTGCGTACCCATCTGTATTACGAGCAGGTGGTCCATGACGAGCTTCTGGCAAACCGTGATAGGTACATCTCCGGCCTGGAAGACGTGCTGCGCAAGGCAGCTGCTACTTATCAGGGAATGTCTTACGAAGTGGCAGACCTGCGGGATGTGATCGCACGGCCGCATACGGGCAGGACAATCCTGTTGGTGAATCCGCCGGCTTACAAGGGCGGGTACAACAAGATGTTTGGACCCATTGAGCAGATCGTCAAATGGGACCCTGGTATCGACCAGTTCGACATGAAGGAGGAATACCTGCGGCTTTACGCGCAGACGAAGCAATATCCCTTTCCGACCTTCTGGGGCAAGTTTGGGTATTCCCTGGACGGGCTTGGCGCAGACTGCGTGTTCGCAAAGCGGTATAAGAAGGATCGTTTTGATTTCTGGCTCCTGACCAAGCCAGAACTGCTCGACGGCCTGGATATCAAGGGCACGATCGCGTGGACGAATGACAAGGAGTTGAAGCCATACAAAAACCTGCGCATCTGGGGGCCCGACGACGAGCTTTATGCGGAGAGCACCGCGCGGTTCGTTCCGGTTGAGATGCCACAGGCTCTGTACTATCGGGAGCTGTGGGCGCACCGCCTGGGGGTGACCAAGTCAGAACGGTATTACCTGATTCTGATCGATGGCAAGGTGTTTGGCACGGTCGGGTTTCACGCCTCGAACCTCCTCCGGCTGAAGTCGGACAAGATCGAGGAGACCTTTGGATTTTCGGCTCCGTCGCGGCGATATCCGAACATCAACCGCCTGCTGATGTATCTTATCACCTGCCGGGACATGGGCGGGGTTTTGAGGCGGGATCTGTCGAAAGCCAATCGTTTTTATACGCTGACGGGCCTGAAGACGACCTGCCTGGCGAAATACCGGCACGTCAAATTGAACAGCGGATTGCTGAAGCTCGTGAGCCGGGAAAAGGAATCGAACGAGCTTTACAAGATCCGCTACGAGTGTGAGTTCCGGGATCAGTCGTTTCAAGAGGCTCTGCGAGCGTACCTGGAGGAGTTCAAAGCGAAATATGGCGCATCCAAACCTAGCGAAGCGGCAGAAAGTCTGTGACCTGGAAGGAGGTCTGTCAATCTGGCGAGTTCACCTCGACTGCCTGCGTGAGCAGGACAAAAACGCCCGGATCATGGCGCCCGAGAAGTTTGAGCGGCTGGCGCAGAACATCAAGCAGAGCGGTCGGCTGGAATCTCTGCCGTTTACGAGCAACCCGAACCCGGAGAGCTCAGACTCGGAGTTCATGATCCTGAGCGGCCATCATCGTACCAGGGCGAGCAGGAAAGCCGGTCTGACGGAGGTCTATGTCCTGAACGATCAGACGCCGCTCAAGCGGTCGGATGTGGTTGCCAAGCAGCTGGCGCATAACTCGCTGAACGGGTACGACGACAAGCAGATCCTGGCGCAACTCTATCAAGAGATCGACGACATCAACGCCAAGATCGAAAGCGGGCTGACGGATCTCGACATCGAAATCCCGAAGATCGACGTCAAGGCCGACCCGGTGATGTTCGACATCGACTACGAGCTCGTCAACATCCTGTTCGTGGAACGCGATTTTCAGCGGTTCAAGGAAGTGCTCGAACTGCTGTCATCCGATGCCCATATCTACGTCGCGGATAAAGCAGATTTCGACCGCTTCAAGGATGCGGCCCAGAAGATTTCCAGCCTGCACCAGGTTGTGAATGCCGCGGCGATCATGGCGCGATTGCTCGATATCGTGCATTTCTACCTCGTGAAGCGAGGGGAGGCGGAAGCTGGCGAGAGCTGGGTGCCCCTGGCAACCATATTCGATGGCGATTCCGTACCGGAAGCGGCGGCAAAGGTCATCCAGGAGGCAGTAGACAAGATGCAAGCGGACGGGAATGTCGGGGAGAAAAATCGGTGGCAAAGTCTTGAGTTCTGGGCCGGGGATTATCTATCCGGGAGGTGACAGTTGCATGAAGAAACGTTGACGGGCGCGGTGGCGGATTGCTGCCCAGATCACGAGGCGATCCTGGAGAGGTTCTGCGCAAAAGACCGGGAACTTGCAAAGGAGATCCTTGGACGGGGGAATCCGAATGCGGCAAAGCCCCGGCGAAAACGTCTTCCAAAAGAGGGCCAGGAGAATTGGGTTTCACTGCGCCAGCTCTTCAAGACAGCGAGAGTGCCCGAGGCCGTTGCTGAGATGATCGAGCACGCCATAAACCTGATGAAGCTCAACTGCGACATCAGCGACACAAATTTATGGCAGGCCTTGGAATTCGCGTTCGCCGAGTATTTGTCGGGAGCCGGCGTGGACCCGCCAGCTGAGGATGGACCGGAATTGCCGGAAAACGATTGCGGCAAAACGGCAATTCCACCATACCCATGAAGAGGAACAGGAAGGCGCCAGGCCGGGGCTTAACCGCAGGGCTATCTTGCCCGGAGTGCCAGCGCCGTTGAAGCGATGAAACTGATGCGGCTCCAGTTCCCTGCCCTCATTAACCAATCTGCCAGGATAACAGTAACAAAACCGTCAGGAATGGCGGCCTTTGCCATTTTAAAGGGAGTTATGGATCGAACTTTTTACCGAGTGCACTACTTCGACTATGGCGACGGCGCGGAAGATCCTCATATCCGTGAGGCGCTGATTGCCGGCGACCAAGTTTCCTCTATCCGGGAAATCCGCCCCGACCCGGACGAACCTCCAATCCTGGAAATCTCGATGATGAACGGCGACACGCTCCACGTGCTGGCGCAACTCGAAGACTTCATGAACGACGAATAGTTGGCCGGGGCTGTGTCAAGCGGAGTGCTCAAGACCCGAAAACACGGCCCTGCCGGCGGCTGGTGTCTGCCTTGAGCGTTGCTGGCCGCCGAGCGCAGGGTAATAAGGAGAGAGCGTGATCGTGAATCTGCTGATGTTGATTGCTGGTTGCGTGCTGATCTCGATTGGTGCGCACAATTGGTCCCTGGGGACCGGGGTTCTCTGTGTTGCGCTGGTGATACTTAATGGGATCGGCAACGTGATGCGGCAAATGCCAAAGGCGACGGAAACAGCCACGCCTGATTCTCGCATGGCTCGTCCGCTTTGTCGGCCCTTCCCCACTCCAATCGGAAGCAAGAGGCCCGACCTGAATTAGCCCACCTGCAATGCGGCGCGGCGAACAGGTAAACGGCCGAGTAAGAGAACTGCGCGAACCCAGCAGCCAAGGCCTATCGCCGGGAACACTGGCACAAAATCACCGAATGTGAAGAGGGATGGCATGGACTTCATCGTTTCGAGAAACGAGATCTTAAAACCCTTGGACTTGGCAAAGGACGTGACCGAGCAAAGGAGCACGATCCCGATCCTGGCGAACGTTCTGCTGCGTGTCGAGGGCCAAAGACTCACTATTGCCGGCACGGACCTCGATGTTTCGATCCAGGCAAGTTGCGAGGTCCAGACCGAGGACGAAGGCACGGCAACCGTCCCCGCGAAGCGCGTGTTCGATATTGTGCGACTTCAGCCGGTAGACGCCGAGATCCGAATCAAGCTCCTCGAAAACGATTTTGTCCAACTAAAAGCCGGGAAGTCTGAATACAAGATGCCCGGCTTGTCTGTCGAGAGCTTTCCGCAGATCCCACCGTTCCCGAGCGACATGGTAGTCTCGCTTCCCGGGGCGCCGCTCAGGGCGATGATTCAGCGCACGATGTTCGCTATCCCCAGAGAAGATTCGGCTTATTCACTGTCGGGTGCGCTGCTGACTCTGACGCCGACCCAGATGCGAATGGTGGCGACTGACGGTCATCGGCTGGCAATGGTGACCAAGAGCGCAGACCTCACCCAGGTCGAATCAGAGATCAGCTCCATGATTCCGTATAAGGCGCTCGTGCAGCTTCAGAGGTTGATCGGCGATGGCGACCCAGTCGTTGGATTCGCGACCAGCGAGAACAAGCTGTTCTTCGCGATCGAGGGCAAGCGGCTCATTAGTCGGATGCTCACCGCGAAATTCCCAAACTATGAAATGGTGTTGCCCAAGGCCAACGACAAGCTGATCACGGTTTCCGCGGCAGATGTTGCGAAGGCCGTGAAGCGGGCCGGCATCATGACCGACGACCGCATTCGGTGCATCAAGCTCGCGATCGATGCCGGGACCCTGAAGGTTACCGCAAGTTCAGTCGGGATCGGGGAGGCCTGCGAGGTTCTTCCTCTTGAATACGGGGGAGACCCCCTCGAAATCGGATTTAACCCGAAATACGTCCTCGATTTCCTGGGTGCCTGTGAGTCGACAAACGTGACTGTTGCTCTGAAGGACGGCGAAACCCAGGTAGAACTGAGGCCGGCCGGCGAGTCTGAGTTCGAGTACCGATACGTGCTGATGCCCATGAAGAGATAGGAGTCCCATGCACAAGGTCCTGGCTGAAGTTGACATGGTTGAGAACACCGAGCCGGACGCAAGATTCAGAACCTACGTTCCAGGGCCAGTGCACTACTACCTGAACGGCAAGGATGTCTGCGAGCAGGAGTTTCATGAGGCGCTGGCCGAGCCGCACGAGGTTTCGCTTGAAGCGAAGCCACCCAAGGAAGGCAAGCCGAATGTCAACAGGGCTGGACAGGCTGGACCGCGAATTTTCGCTCCTGGTTCGTGCCCGGGCGAACTGGAAATGCGCACGATGCGGCGGGGACTTCAGCTTGAGACGCGAGGATCTACATTGTAGCCACTTCCACAGCAGGCGTAACAAGTCGACGCGCTTCGACTTTGAGAATGCCACACCTCTTTGTTGGGAATGCCACTTGTATCTGGACCATCACCCAACTGCACACAAGATCTGGAAGCTGATGCAAATCGGCCAGGAGCGCTACGACGCGCTCGCAAGACGGGCGAACCAGATCGTGAAGCTCGACCTGAAGGAAATCCGGGAATGGCTCAAGACGGAGATGCGAGCCCTGGCCGCTTGAGGAGTAGCGCGTGAAGATTGCATATATCGCGGGACCGTATAGAGCACCGTCGGAATTCTACGTATTGGAGAACATTCGCCAAGCCGAGCGCGTAGCCCTGAAATATTGGCAACTCGGTTATGCCGTGATCTGTCCGCACAAGAACACTGCGTTTCTTGGTGGCGCCTGCCCGGATGAGACCTGGCTAAACGGAGACTTGGAATTTGTGAAGCGTTCCGATGTGATCGTAATGCTACCCAACTGGCAACAGAGCGTGGGGTCACGCCAAGAGCATGTCGTTGCAAGGAAGCTCGGCAAGCAGATCATTTACGAACAAGCGAACGTCCCTGCGCAAGCATGACAATCGACTACCGGAAATATCCGCCAGACTGGAAAGCCATACGCCAGGAGATCTTGGAGCGAGCGGGATCCCAATGCGAAGGGAGCCCTCGGTATCCAGACTGCCGGGCTGAGAACGGGAAGCCGCATCCGGAAACCAGAAGCAAGGTTGTTCTGACAGTAGCCCATCTCGATCACAATACGCAGAACTGCGACAGGGGAAACCTGAGGGCTTGGTGCCAGCGTTGTCACCTGACATATGACGCGAAGCTCCATGCGGAGAACGCGGCCAGGACGCGAAAGGCGAAATTGGGTGGAATAGTGCCGGTGTAAGAAAGCATCCGGGCGAACCAGGGATCCTGATTCCTACGGTGCTTTTCAAGCGAGGTTTGTTGGTGAGCAAAGTACAGGAGCAGTTAAGGGAGTTTCACGAGAAATTCGGCGTGCCAATTGGCGACACTCCAGCGATCCGCGAGGGCGGCCTTCGGGCCAGCTTGATCGCAGAGGAGGCAATGGAAACGATTGAGGCAATCCGGCGCGGCGACCTTGTTGAGGCGGTCGATGGACTGTGTGATCTGATCTATGTCTGTTACGGCGCGGCGCTGACCTTCGGAATCAAAAATCTCGACCAGTTCATTGACGAGGTTCACCGCACGAACATGCTGAAGGAAGGCGGTAGAACCCTCGTAGACGGCAAGATTCTGAAGGCTGACAACTGGGAGCCGCCAAGAATTGCCGCGATGATTGCCAAAGACGATCCAAGCAATAAGGTCCTATATCCGACCGAGGGCGATAATCATGGGGTCGTGGAGGGCGTACCGATCGAAAGAGACTCACCACGAGATCTGCTTGGCGGCATATCCAGTTTGCCGCCAGCCTGAAGCGTGGCATTAGCTTTGACGAGCGAATTTTTCAAAACGGCTAGGCGGTTGCCCGAAATCAAGCAGCCCATTCATGCGATCGAGAAACACGTCGAGGGCTTCGGGCGGCAAAGCGGACTGTCACGGGAATATTTGCAGCGCAACGGGAAGCGCATACGAAGTGAAGCGGTTGGTGTGTCGTGGAAAAGATCGAAATTGAGGAATGGGACCGACAGCCGTTTGAGTCGATGCGGGCGTATTCGTACTTCTGCCTGTACCGAGACACGGACCAGCTGGAACGGTCGGTCAAGAAAGTCGCGGAGAAGGTCGGGCGATCCGTCCGGATGATGTGGGACCTGAGTTCCAAGTGGGACTGGCTGAAGCGAGCCGAGGCGTATGACCTGCACATGCAGCGATTGAAGCAGGCCGCGCAGGAAAAGGCCCGCATCGAAATGGCGGAGCGGCAGGCCAAAGAAGGCGTGACGCTACAAAACATCGCGATGAGCGGAGTAAAGAACCTGCTTGACCAGACCGGCCAAGTCAGAAAAGACGTTGAGATTACGCCGAGTGTGATTGCGCGGCTGCTTGAGGTTGGCGTGAAGATCGAACGTTTGGCCAGGGGCGAGCCTACCGACAATGTCGCGGCTGACCATTCGGGCGAGGTGAAAGTGGTAAGGCTGCCGACGCCCGTCGAGGACGACGACCAGTGGGCCAAGCGAAGCCAAGAGGAATATGAGCGCCGGCGCAATCAAAGAAGTGACGATTTGGGAGCCACAGCCGGGGCCTCAGACTTGGCTCATTAGCTGCAAGATTCCCGATGTCTTCCTTGGCGGGGGACGTGGCGGGGGCAAGACCGACAGCTTGCTGGGCGACTGGCTGAATCACGTCATTCAGCATGGCCCGGACGCCAACGGTATCCTGTTCAGAAAACGATACAAGCAGTTCGAAGAAATCATCCGGCGGGCAAAAGAGATATACCTGCCGATGGGGGTGACGTGGAAGACGTCGCCGCCGACGTTCGCTTGGGCGAACGGGGCGCAGTTGAAGCTCAGGCATCTCGAGCGGGACGTTGATGCCGAGGAATACCAGGGCCATTCGTACACTTGGGCCGGGTTCGACGAGGTGACGAACTGGGCGAGCCCGTACGCGATCGACAAGATCAAGGCGACCCTCCGAAGCGCAAAGGGTGTCAAGACGATTCTCCGGTGCACCGGGAACCCGGGCGGACCCGGGCATTCCTGGGTGAAAGGCAGGTATGTAGATCCGGCACCGCCGCTGATACCGCACGTCCAAAAGATCAGGCTGCTCGATGGGACGACTGCCATCAGAAAGCGCGTCTACATTCCGGCACTGCTGGAGGACAACAGAAAACTGCTGGATGCGGACCCCGAGTACTGGCAGCGCGTTGTTGAGTCGGTCTCTGGGAATGAGGCATTGCTCAAAGCCTGGCGCTGGGGCATATGCGATATCGTTGCCGGCGGAATGCTGGACGACCTCTGGCGACCAGACGTCCACCTGATCCGGCCGTTCACGGTTCCAAAGA
>Ga0187878_1001015_pt1 | contig 29186 bp, 34 predicted proteins | sample June2016WEW_17_1_FD_132979 | JGI IMG/M metagenome (GOLD analysis project Ga0187878, IMG submission 132979) | Peatland microbial communities from SPRUCE experiment site at the Marcell Experimental Forest, Minnesota, USA - June2016WEW_17_150 | ecosystem: Environmental > Terrestrial > Soil >...
ATCTGGCAATAAATAGTCGCGTGTTTTCTTATAAACCTCATCCTCTAGTTTAAGAAAATCTGTATGTTGAGTGATTTTCCTCACATTATCCATAATATGCTGCCGATTATGTTTACCCCCACACTGAGAAACTTCCTCAGCCCAATCAAGAAGTTTGGTTTCCGAAGGAATTTCCCTATGTTTGAACTCCCCCACTCTGTCAGTATTATTATCTGCCGTCATCGTAACTTGGATTCTATCAGGAAAATTTCTCTTGTCAAAAACAGGCATCACACACCGGGTGTGTGATGCCTAAATCCCGAGGTAATAGCTTTCATTGACTTCTTGGCAATTACAAGTATAAAATACCGGCATATGACACCTGATAGATTAATTGATAGGTTAATCTGCATAACAATCAATAAAAAGACTTCTTTTCGTCTTCTTAGCGAAGAGGTGGATAAATTTGCGGAAGCAATGGTAAAAGCTACCGAAACGGGAAAACCACAACCCATCACGGTTGGCCAAGAAAAGTTTGTCATAACAGACCCTGACCACAACGGCAGGGAAGTCAAACCCGCCTAATTACCCCAAGGCGATTATTGATCAAAGAAATGGTTTACTGTGTGGGAGTGTCAGAGAGAGTGACAGAAACATTTACGGTCTGACCATTACGATAAATATCCAGCTTTACTGTATCCCCAACTTTTTTACCTGAAATAATTGCAGAAAAATCGGTATTAGTCCCGGACACAGACTGGCCATCAATTTTGGTAATAATATCATTAGCCTGAATTCCAGCTTTTTCTGCCGGCGAACCGGACACCACACTAACTACATACGCTCCTTGGGGCACGCTATTCAAAAGGGCTGCCTGTTGAGTAATCATTTGATATTCTACTCCCAGATAAGGTTTACCAATAAACTTCCCGGTGGCCTGAAATTGAGACAAAGATGCCTTAACAGTATTAATCGGAATTGCAAAGCCAATATTATTGGCCCCCTGAGCTACTGCTACATTTATACCAATTACCTGACCGGCAGTATTTAATAGAGGCCCACCAGAATTTCCGGGGTTAATCGCAGCATCGGTTTGAATTACATTGTCTAACTGCTCTACATAGCCCTGAAGTTCATCTCCGGCCGTAATCCCCCTACCAAGTCCGGAAACCACTCCTTGAGTCACGGTATTCCTAAATTGACCCAGGGCGGTTCCGATTGCCACCACATACTGGCCAACCTGAAGGTTTGAGGAATTACCCAACTCCACAGGCTTTAGCCCCGTAGCATTAATTTTTAAAATAGCAATATCATTTGCCGGATCTCTGCTAATATTCTGTACGGGGTAAGTCTTACCGTCACTCGTTACTACCTGATAAGTAGCCCCGGTGACAGTCGAAACTACATGTTTGTTGGTAACGATTAAACCATTTGCAGAAACCACAAAACCGGTACCAATGTCCTGGGGAGTGCTCCCCTGGCTGCCTGAGGAAAATCCTCCGCCAAACGGGGAAAAATTAAAAACATTCTGTTGCGGCACTTGAGCCGAAACTGTTACCACCGAAGGTGAAACTTTATTCACTACATCAATTACCACCGATTCTTCGGTCACTATTTTTGTAGCTACTGTCGAACTGCCGTTTCGGGGAGCTACAAAATCCAAGGGCTTAAAACCATACAAGCGATCGGCCACAATTGCTCCGCCAATAGCAATTACAAAAACAACAACTACTACGACGATGGTAAATAGCCTAATCAGATAACCGCGTTTCATTGCTTAAATAATAAGACTAATTAGCTGAGATTATACTTAGAGCCTTGTTTAGTTGCACATCAACTGTGGAATTTTCGTCCATAGATATTTTAACATCCGGCTCAAGTCCGCTTCCATGAACCCAAGTCCCATTGGGTGTCAGCCATTTGGCAATAGTCACATGGAGTCCCGCCCCATTATCCAATGTCTCCGGTTCCTGAATCGTTCCCTTGCCAAAAGTCTTATCGCCAACCAGTTGAACCTTTAAATCATCTCTTAAAGCGCCGGCCAAAATCTCAGCTGCTGAAGCCGAACCGCCGTTAACCAAAACCACAACTTTCATATTAGTCAGAAGTCCCAGTTTTTGGGTTCTATAATCAGTTCTGGTACCATCACCCGTTTCCTGGATGGCCACCACCGACCCGGTTTTTAAGAAATCGGAAGCGATGCTCACCGCCTCCTCCAGATATCCGCCCGGATTATCCCGAAGGTCCAAAACTACCCTATCTATTTGATTATTCTTAAGGATCTCAGTGACGGCATTTTGCCATTCTGTATCCGTGTCCCCGCCAAATTTTAATAACTTTAAAACCGCCACGTCCTTATTGGTTTCCGGGAAGGTTAAAATTACCGACGGAACGTTAACCGTGGCCCGGGTCAAATTAAAGGTAATCGGGTTCGTTGACCCATCGCGCAGAATCATTAAGGTAATTTTGCTGCCGGCCGGACCTCTGATAATTTCGACTGCGTCAGGAAGTGATATCCCTACGGTTCCCTGATCAATATTTTTTGAAGCATCTTTAATTCCCACAATTAAATCTCCGGGTTTGATGCCGGCTTTCTCCGCCGGAGTTCCCGGCAAAGCCGAAATGACCGCCAGCTGCGTTCCTTTATAACCAATCTGAATTCCAACTCCGTCAAAACTCCCCCCCAAATCTTCTTCAACCACTTTATTTTCCTGGGGTGGCAAGAAACTGGTGTACGGATCACCTAAGGAGGATACCATTCCCTCAATCGCCCCATAAACCATATTAACCGGGACTAACTTGGACTTATCATAATAATTCTTCTCTAAATTGTCCCAAACCCGCCAAAACAGAGAAAAATCGACCGTGGATTTATCAATGGGAACATTCCTATTTATGATTACTTTAGGAAAATTCTTGTAGTCCAGTCTGTAGCCTTTATAACCGGAAAAGTAACCCAGGGAGAATATAAGACAGAAAGAAAAAACCAAAACAACTACTTTTCTTACTTTACGAAAAGGCATAGGTAAAATATTACTCCTTCAGAGACTTCCTGTGAAGGGTAAAAGTCCGACTTGGCGTGCCCTTTTAATTTCTTGGGCCACCCTTCTTTGATGTTTGGCACACAGACCCGTTCTGGTTTTGGGTTGTATTTTGGCTCTTTCAGTAATGTATTTCCCCAAATCCCCGTATTTTTTGTAGTCGGGAACCGTTTTGGTATTACAAAAAACACAATTTACGGCTACCGGCTTTAATTTGCGGTTCATTGATTTTCTACGGCTGGATTTTTTAATCGCCATAATCATCAAAAAGGTATCTCCTCATCAACCGGGGGTTCCTTAACTTCCTTTTTAGTTTTAACCGGAGCAGTTTCTTCAACAGCCGGGGGCACTTCCCCGACAGTGGACTCGGGAACATTAAAATCTTCAGTTCCTCCACCGGTCATATCTCTTTTAGAATCAAGAATAACCATATCCGAAATAACAATTTCAGTTGATTGTCTTTGCGTTCCATCCTGACCTTGCCAACTGCGGGTTTGGAGCCGCCCTTCTACATAAACCTTTTTACCTTTAGTTAAAAGCTGGGAGCAAATCTCGGCCAATTTTGCCCAAGCCACTAAGCGATGGAATTCGGCTTCATCTTTTTTCTCACCGGACTCGGTTACCCATTGACGGTTAGTCGCCAGCCCAAAAGTGCAAACCGCAGTCCCCTGTGGGGTATATCGGAGCTCCGGGTCACGGGTCAAGTTCCCAATAAGCATTACTTTGTTTAAACTCCTGGCCATATTTTATATTTTTACTATTAAGTGCCTTAAAATCTCCGGTTCCATTTTTAACTTCAAATTTAGAGCCTTTATAGCGGTCGGTTTTAATTCTACCAGTAAATAGCAATAGCTGCCAGTTAGAGATTTCTCAATCTGATAAGCCAAATCTTTTACTCCCCAATCATCAATTTTAACTATCTTGCCTTCCAAAACAGTAATAATTTTTTCGAGAGTTGCCAAAATTGACTTTTTCTTAGCCGCAGTTACCTTGCCATCCAAGACTACCGTTAACTCATATTTTTCCATACAGTTTGTATTCTATTATGAACCAATCTTAAATTCAATGACTTCCCCGTCCTTAACGATATAATCCCGGCCTTCGGAACGGACTTTGCCGTCTTCCCTAGCCTTTTTCCATCCTAATTGGATAAAATCCTCAAAATTAACCACATCAGCTTTAATAAACTTTTTAATAAAATCAGTGTGGATAACTCCGGCTGCACCTAAAGCGTTAATGCCATTTTTTATAGTCCAGGCTCTGACCTCTTTTTCTCCGGCAGTCAGGAAAGTGATCAACCCGAGCGTTGAGAATGCCTTTTTTATTAATCTTTCTAATCCCGAGTGCCTAGTGCCTAATGCCTCCAGGTATGCCACTTGATCCTCCGGGGGTAAATCTGCCAATTCTGCTTCGGTCTTGGCGCAAATAGTAATTACCTGATCTTCTTTTAATCCCGTCTTTACGGCAAATTCTTTTTCTTTTTGGCCGGCATTTTTTAAATCTCCCTCATCCACATTTAAAGCAATCAAAACCGGTTTTTGGGAAAAGGGTGGAGCATCCGGATGATCCAAATCAGCCAGATCCAATTCTGTTTTAACAATTTCAAAATCACTTTTGGGGTCTACACTTCCCGACTTAATGATATCCGGATCATTAAAATCCCTAACTACATGACAAATTAAATCAACTTCTCGAATATGACTTAAAAACTTATTCCCCAGTCCCTCTCCCTGACTGGCGCCTTTAATTAGTCCGGCAATGTCTACAAACTCCACAGTTGCCGGCACTTCCGGCGGCAGATGATCCAAATTTTCAGAAATCTTAATAATCTCAGCCAGTTTAGCCAAGCGCGGGTCAGGGACGGGGACAATACCAATATTCGGCTCGATAGTGGCAAAGGGAAAGTTTGCTACGTAGGCTTGTTGCTTCTTAAGGAGAGCATTAAACAACGTGCTCTTCCCCACATTCGGCAATCCGACTATCCCCACAGACAATCCCATATGAAGCTATTATACTACCATGAACTTTGAAGATTGTATTATAATCTGAGGGGCGGAATAGTCCGATTCCTCTTTTTCCTATTTTTTTGAATGATAAATACCAAACCTATGGCCACAACTCCTGAAACAATTAAGGCAATGGCTAAATTTTTGAAACTAAAACCACTTTGAGCTGTGGCTTCCGGAGTTGGGGTATCAATTTCCACTGGTGTATCCGTAGGCACATCTAAATTTGAAATCGCCACCGGACTCTCCGGAGGTTCCGTTGGCTCTAATGTGGGAACCGGGGTGGCCGGTGCAGGACTCACCACCACAGAAACTTCGTTAGAAAAACTACTGGAACCGCAGGCGTTACTCGCAGCTACAACAAAATAATATCTTTTACCCCCTGCCAAACTCCCAACGGTAAAACTGGTTGTTCCCTGGCCTCCAATATTCGGGTCACCATAATTATATTTTCCAGAGGCAGTCCCATAAGAAACCAAATAATTAGCCACCGGGTCGGCCGAGTCAACCCAGCTTAAAGTAGCATTATAGTTAGAATTAGAAACTACTGAACTAAGTACCGGAGCGGACGGAACACCGGTACAGGCAGCCACGGCTGTCGGAGTCGGGGAAGCTACCGAATAAAAAGTGATGGTGAACCAATTCGTAAAAGTTGTTCCGCTACTGGTATCTGTCATAGTAACATTGTCCGTTCCCCCTGTAGTCGAAGTCATAGTAAAAGTGGCACTACCGCCAGAGTCGGTAACTTGATTATTTTGCGGAAAATTGGCAGTGCCGTCATTTGATGCTGAGAGACTCACCGTATCCCCGACTACCGGACTACTACTGGCATCCTGCAAATGAAGTGTCATAGTTGCTGTAGTACTGCCGTTGGCGGGCGTTGTTTGACCCGAAGGTATACTATACCAAGAATTCGGTTGAGACGGGGGGTTCCCGGCCAAAACTATTACCGGAAAGAACAAAAAACCTAAGCATACGGACAAAAAGGCTATCCGCTTCTTCATCAGGCTTCATAATGATTTCTCAAACTGAAAATTACCTGAAGAATTATTAAATCGGAGAAGCCACGCAGCGGAAACCTATATCATCAATACCGGTTTTACCCGGGACCGGTTGCATATGTATCGTAAAGGTCCCACTATCCGCTCCATGGCGCCAGTTCCCTCCTCTAATATAAGTGTAGAGAGTCGTATCTGTATCGCCGGTTAAATTATAATGATAAATTCGCCCCACCCCCATTTTAGAATCCCACTTTGGATTGGACGGACTGTAGTTATTATCCCGGGGCACAGTGGAAAATTCTGCCCATACCCAAGCAGTTCCGCCCAAACTCGGTACTATTGAATGCGGCTCATCCTTTCTGGCAATCCGGGCATCCACCCATTGCCAAACATTTCCGGCAAAATCCCAAATAACTTCTCCACTCCCCAGGGTCAACGTTCTTTTCTGGGAACCTTGGCTACCACAATCATTAGACCCGTCCAAAGTTGTCCCGAAACAAGGCAGATTATCCGGTCCGGAAATTAAAGCCCTTGCAGGACTACTATCGTTATGGCCATTAGCCAAAATTTTTTCCGGAGTTCCGGGAGGATTGCCGCAACCTGTACCATTGGCATTGCACCAATTGGCGGGAATTTCAGCCACATCTTTGGCAATAGTCATCCATTCGGGATTAGTTATTAAGTGCCAACCGGCGTTTTGACAATATGATTTGGCACTTTGGGTAGTCTCATTATCCTCCGGAATATAAGTAATGGGGGCACCTGCCGGAGTAGACACTACTTGATAATTATTTTCACAAGCACACCCCAAAGTATCATTCCGATAGACTCCCTCTGATGTAACACACTTGGGGTTAGTATTTGTGCATTTGGCATCATATTTCATCACACAAAAATCGTTTGTTCCATAACTTTTATCGCCATTAACCAAAATAAAGCCGGGGGGGCACGTTTTGTTAATGCTTGAATTTATTTTTTCATTGGTGTTTATAGTTTGCCGGCTAAAAAGTAGCAAACCGGCTGATATAATGTATTTAATGACCAAACGTATTTTTGCCATATCCCTGATCATTGCTTTAATTCTACAGTATCTAAGGTGGTCAAATCTGCCCTATGTTCTTGACGGCCAAATGTGGGCAGACCAAGCCCGCTATGTTCAAACTAATAATCCCAACCAATTTAACTTCTTAGCGGCTTATGGCCACCCGGGAGCCACCGTTATTGATGGAGTAATTCTCATTCACACTCTAGGCAGAACTTCCTATTCCGTCTCAATGGTAATTTTTCTGACACTTTTTAATGCGCTCCTGATTGCAGCCATTTGCACCCTCTGCTTTAAGCTTTACCCCAAAAACTTATGGTGGCTGGGAACATTAATAATGTTTTCGTCTAATGTGTTATTTGCCTCAGCAACTCCCCCCTCAGCAGTTGTATCTTTACTGATAGTTCTATTGGCATTAATCAGTCTATATATATATCAATCAGGGATTGTAAATCCAATTTGGGCAATATTGGCCGGTTTAGCTGTTGCCACCCGGGCGGATATCGGTTCCATTTCTGCCTTGGCTTTTTGGGTATTTCTGAAATTAAAACTCGGTTGGAAAAAAATATTTTCTCTGGGGCTTGGCGCCGGGTTAACTTTTATCATAGTCGATACTTATATGTGGTATATGCCCATCCAACACCTAAAAGACCTTATCCACAAAATGACCTTCCATTATGCCGATTATACCGTCATTCATTTAGCCTTTCCCGAACTGGTTCAAATATCCGATATCGCTTTAATCAGTATTTTCTTAACCTTTGGTTTTATCTTTCTAAAAAAGAAACTAAAATTCCCCCTTCCCACATCTTTTGCTGTTATCTGTGGAATATTAACAATAATTTGTTCAACAATTTTCCTAACTGCCCGCTCTCAGGCTCCCCGTTATTTTATGCCTCTGATTTTCATCTGGGAGTTAATCTTTCCTTTATTAATTCTGACTTTAATTTCTAAAGTAAAACAGTCGGCCAAACACCCTTTGCCGGCATTATTTCTGATTCTGCTAGCCGGTTATCAGATATTTCTTCTCGTCGAGTCCCTTACTTGACAAAAATAAAAATATATTGTAAAACAGAATTAGCCTTGTAGCGAGAGCTATGGGGTCAGGGGGATCCTAAAAATATCTTCCGGGAAAGGGGCCTTAGCAATAAGGCTTCTTTTCATTTTTGAAAAGAATCTCTAAACCGGATTCCATATCAACCTTGGGTGAAAACCCTAGGAGTTTCTTCACTAAATAATTATCACTTACAAATATTTCCTGATCCCCCAGACGCTCGGGGGCAAATTTAATTTTAACTTTTCTCCCCAATTTCTTTTCCAAAATTGCAATTAACTCCAATAACGATATTTTATTTTTAATTCCCCCGCCAATATCGAAAGCTATACCCTTAACTTGGGTGATTTTCTTTACTGCCGTGTCCCAAGCTGCAAATAAATCATCCACATATAAAATATCTCTAACTTGTTTGCCGTCACCATAAATAGTGATTCTTTTATTTTGTAGAGCTGCTGAAACAAACCAGGCCACCCAACCCTGATCTTCATTACCAAACTGATGTGGTCCGTAGATACAGGATTGCCGGAATACTACAGTTTTAAGACCAAATGTTCGGCAATAATCCAACACATATTGGTCACCTGCTCCCTTGGAGCAGCCATATGGAGTTTCAAAATCCAGAGCCCGGCCTTGTGGACCGTAAACTTTATTCGTGGACGCATAAATTAAAACCGTTTTAGGCCTATTAACCCTAATTGACTCCAATAGATTAAAGGTCCCTATAACATTAGTTTGGAAATCTCTCTGAGGATCTTTAACAGAAGTAGTTACCGCTGTTTGGGCTGCCAGGTGAAAAACTACATCAACTTTTTTTACTTGTCTATTTAAAATTAACCTATCTTTACCGATATCAGCCTTAATTACCTGAAAATTCTTCTTATACTTTCCAGTCAACCATTTTAAATTTATCCTCGAGCCTACTTTAGAAAAATTATCCAAAATAATTACCTGTTCTCCCCTTTGAAGTAATTTATCAGCAAAGTTAATGCCTATAAATCCTGCCCCGCCGGTAATCAAATACCGCATACTTTTGGATTATACCTGTATCCTGGAGAAATTGTACATTATATAATAATTTCCATGACTAAATACCAGGAATATTTCAATCGGATGATGGAGGAAAACAAAAGCATTTTCGCAACCTTTAAATTGCTCCATGATAAATATGCCCTTGCCAATGACACCGCTTCTCTCCAGGAAGAATTCAACCGCGAAGGCGAGAAAATCCTGAAAATAATCCGGGAATGGGAGAATAAACTTTGCAGTCAGTCGGAAAAGGGTGGCTACGGAGTTTATACCGGCGGGCTCTCCGAAAAGTTCCAAATGTTAATCAGGAAATCATTCCCAATGATTGATTATGTCGGAATTATTGTCAGGAAATCAGAGTCTTTTACCTTAAGGAAAATTAATATTAAAGTCTAATTGAGGCGGATAAAGATCGCTTTCTTTTATATCCACATTATTCAGATTAGTTTCATTATCTTTTAGATTTCCCTCCAATTTTAATACCGCCGAGTCCGTAGCGTATCTTGAAGGATTAGTCAGTTCAACCGGGGTGGGCAATGCTGTTATAACCGGGGTCGGAAGTACAACTTTTACCACGGGCTGATTTAAAGAAGATTTAACTATCGAGGCCACCAAAAGTAACACCAGTAAAAATCCCAGCACTCCCCCCGCTATTACCAACAATTTTCGGGTACGACTGGAAAGAGCCCAATAATATTCTTTTATTTTTAACCAGTAAAATACAATCCGTTCTTTAATTTTCATTGACTTTCTATTTGCCTCACGATTTCAGACAAATTAGCATTGGCTTCTTTAAGATATAAATACGAATCCTCAATTAAACTTTGACTTTGGGTAAACGTGGTTGGCGAATTAGTATTAATCGCCTGGGTATCTTTATCGGCACTCCGGGCCAATTTATCCTCGATATCCGGAAGAGCCCTTTCCATTAAAGACGTATCTTTATCCTGGTTCTGCCTGATAACATTAATAATTAACTTTAAATCGGTTTCATTTGCGGTGATCATAGATCTCAAATTAGCCGTCTTTCCACTAATAATCTGTATCAGGCAATCATAAATTAATAAACTGGTAAAATTGTAATGGTCCTTCGCCTCATTTGAATCTGAGACCAAATCCTCCAGGGTTCCGGCACTATCCAATTTGGCCTTATGATCTGTGTACCACTTTACTTCAGGATCAATTCGGTTATAAAGCGATTCTCTTTCGGCATCAGTAGTGCCATCGGTTTCTTTTATTTTCATCCTCAGGGCAGTTAAATAAGTGCTGACTGTTTCGTCTCTGGTTTGCAGCATAACCAAGGTCTTGGCTTTGGCTTCATCTTTGGCTGTAATAGTGTTAAATTGAAGATATTGCTCCCTGGCCAATTTATAATCATCGTAAGCCGTGTTATAAGCTGACAAATTATATTCATAATCCTGGTAAGCTTTGGCGTAATCAAAAACTGCTTGGGCATGTACTGTAGAAGCAGTAAGAAACGATAACAAAAAGGCAATTAACAAACGCATATTAATAATTAATCTTAACCCTGCCGCTCCCGAAAGTAACTAGGAAAGAATTTAAAGATTTAATCTGGACCCGATACAAATTTCTTCCCTGCCATAAACTGACATTTCCCGAGGCTACCCGGGTTGAGGCCGCCGTATCGGTTAACGAAATCTCGCTGCCATTAACGGCAATGCCATGGGTTTCGTCAAAGAGCCTGGCAAACGCCTGGCCATTGTTGTTAGCAACAGATAAAAATGCTTCCCAGGAAGCGGTAGCTTTTGAATTATAATCTCCAGATAGGTCCAGATAAAAATCAGTCCCCACCGCGTCCACCCAATCAGTGGCGGTAGTGGTAATAGGCCCGGCGACGGGAATATAAGCCACTTGATTTTGTTTCGCCGGTGTTGGCCCGGTAATTTCTTTTTCAACTACTGTTTTGGTACCGGCCGAAACCGTAGCCATAGCTTGGGAGACACTCTTATCTATTTCATCTTTGCAATCCGGACCACAAACGTCCTGATTTACTGTATTCGTAACGTTATTTCCTTCCGGGATTTTTATATTATCGATTCTTAGAAATAAATAGACAAACCCTACCAACAATATTACGCAAAATATTAAATTAAGGTTTTCTTTCATATTTAACTCCCTCTTTAGTATCCAAAACCAGAAAACCCAACTTCTCTATCCCTAACCTTATTTTATCAGCTTCTTCATATCTTCCCTCTTTTCTTAAGATTTCTCTCCGCTTCCCCAGTTCCTCAACTTCATTTGTGATTTGTAATTTGTGATTTGTGACTTGATTTAAATTTAACCCCAAAATCTCATCAAAACTTATAGCTAAATCGTACTTATCTTCCGCAGGAATATTGCTCTTAAGCATCTCCCAAAGGGTAGCCAATGCTTGGGGAACATTTAAATCATCAGCCAAAGCGTGATAGAATTTTTCCTGATAGTCATCAACTTTCTGTAATTTCTCAGTAGACAACTCGTTCCTGGAACCCGTTTTGATATTAGATATTAGATACTTAATATTCGAAAGAGCTTTTTCGGCACTTTTCAAACTTTCCCAGGTAAAATCTAACCCCTGTTTATAGTGCGAATTTAAAATCAAATAACGCATAGCCAACGGATCAATACCCTTGGCAACTAAATCCTGAGCTGTGACCATATTACCTAAACCCTTACTCATTTTTTGGCCATCGAATATCAGCCATTCGTTATGCAACCAATAATTAGCCGTCTGATGGCCAAATGCACCGTAAGCTTGGGCAATTTCGTTAGTATGGTGAACCGGAATATGTTCTTTGCCACCGGTATGAATATCAAACCTCTCGCCTAAATATTTAACCGACATGGCTGTACATTCGATATGCCATCCAGGAAAACCCATACCCCAAGGGCTATCCCATTTCATAATATGCCGCGGTTGGTTAGTAATCCAAAGCAAAAAATCCCAAAGTTGTTTTTTCTCCGGATCAACTTTCACCCTAGCCCCAGCCTGCTGATTTTCCAGGTTAAGATTGGCAAACTTGGCATAATCCGGAAATTTTGAGGTGTCAAATACCAAACCAGTTGAGGTTTTATAGGTAAAACCATTAGCCTCAATTTTTTTGATAAGATTGATTTGATCCTCTATATGTTCTGTCGCCCGGCAAAGCACATCCGGAGTAGTAACGTTAAGTAATTTTAAACTATCTTTAAATTGAGCAATATATTTATCGGCAATTTGCCAAACTGTTAATCCTTCCCTCTTTGCTCCTTTCTCCATTTTATCCTCACCCGCGTCCTCATCGGAAACCATATGACCCACATCTGTAATATTCATCACCCACTTTACCTTGTACCCCTGACTTCGCAAAAAACGAACCAGAATATCCCACTGCACGTAGGCATACATATGGCCAATATGCTGGTTCCAATAGACGGTCGGGCCACAGGAATAAATCCCGACTTCATTTTCTTTGATTGGCACAAACTTTTCTTTTTTCTTGGATAGCGAATCAGAAAGATACAAGTCAACCATAACTAGATAATTCTAGCACTTTCCCTAGCCTGAGGGGGGTAGGGGTTTTTCGACATGAGTTTGCTGGCGTTTGGCACCTAGTCCCTCACCGGCGAACTTTCTATCAGGCTTGGAAGACGGCTGAATCAAGGGAGGGGGAATTTCCTGTCTGGCTTGCTGTTCAGCCAGCAATTCTTCTTGTCTTTTCTTTTCTCTTTGTCTTCTGATATCAGCTATTTCGGTTTCTAATTCCTGAATTTGCCGTTGCCCCCGGACTTGCATTTTTTGCTTGAGTTGCTCTTCCTTGGTGGGTTCGATAGGTTTAGGAGGTTGGGGAGTTTCGGGTGGTTGGGGCTCCGCTCCGAATACTTGCTCACCGGCCGATTTTAAAACTTCAAATGGTTCCCAGACAATTTGTTTAGGCTTATTCATAATTCCCTCCGGCCATCTATAGCTTGAGTTAATGTCAATTCATCCGCATATTCTAAATCTGCACCCGTTGGTATTCCCATTCCGAGCCTGCTAATTTTGACTTTTGACATTTGATTTTTGATTTTCTTCGTTAGATACATCGCCGTGGCTTCCCCTTCCATAGTTGGGTTTGTGGCAATAATTACTTCTTTAATATCCTCATGCTCTTCTACTCTTTTTACTAAATCACTAATATAAAGTTCATCCGGGCCGATATTTTCCAAGGGGTTAATCGCTCCATGTAGGCAATGATAAACTCCATTATATTTGCCGGTTTTTTCAAAAGCTAAAATATCTAAAGGCTGTTCTACTACCATAATCAGGGTGTGATTACGGGATTTGTCGGAACAAATAGGACACGGATCTGCTTCAGCTACATTTTTACAAACCGAACAAACTACCGTATCTTTCTTAAGATGAACTAAGCTCTCCGCAAAACTCTCCAAATCGACTTGCGGAACATGCAGTAAATAATAAGTCAACCGTTGAGCCGTTTTCGGTCCTACCCCCGGCAGTTTTTCAAATGCTTCAATGAGAGCCGAAATCGGTTTGGCTATTTTCATAAGAGTTTAGTAAGTTCAAAAATGGCTGCCGTATTGGGGGTAAAGACTTGAACTGTACTAAAAGTTCCCGAGGTATTGGTAAAGGTAGAGACATTAACCTTGCCCGAAAAATCAGTCCGGGTAAATTTATAACTACCTTGCGGTAGGTTAATAAAGGTCATCGGTACAGCCTCGCTATGTGCACCTTTGGGATCGTAATTAACTACAAAAGTTCTAATTATCTTGCCATCATTTCTGGCAAATGATTTAACAAAGCTGCCCTCCCCGGCAACATTGACCTTATTCCCCACCATCCGATTTAAAAATTGCAGGGCTTTAAAGCGGGGTTTTTCAACCGGAGTCCCAAATTTTTCATTGGTCAATAATCCCCACCGGCCCCAATATTGTTTATCTCCCGGCCCGTCCTTTATTTCAAATGTGAAGGCCCGCCGGGTATCGTTTTCCAAAAGAGTTAAGGTAGCCAAAGCATGTATAGCTCCAAAATAATTGTCATATGCCGGATCGTTTTCACTATTGGGACCCATTTCCGAGACAATCAATTCGGTGTTCGAGAGGGTTGGGTACTTTGCGAGCCAAGTAGCAGCGTCAGTATAATCTTTCTCAAAAACCGACAAATCGGTTGAATAACGGTGCCAGGAATAAAAATCCATACGCAAATGGTTATCGACCACAAATTTAGCCAAACCATCGACCCAGCTTTGATAAAGGGCGGTAGTTGCCGGCCCGCCAAATTTATAAGTATCAACATTTGTGGCCCGGGAGGCGCCCATCGCACTATGATAGTACAAATCCAAGTAATTCTTGTCCCGGCCAATTTTGTAGCTGCCAAATAAATCCGGCTCATTCCAAACTTCGTAATAAACCCCAGTCAAATTTAAGCCCTTTTTGCCACTGATGTGTTCAATTGTCGCTTGAACTAAATATTCCCAATCTGACCAATTGGTCGGATTAGCCACAATACTCCCCCCGGTTAAAGCAGGAGGCATATAAGATAAACTAATAAAGGGCAGGGCTCCGACTGAACGAATATCGCTCAGGGTTTCATCCAATTTGGTCCAATTTAATTGAATCTGCCCCTGGGCGTTTTTAGATACCAAATCGTAATTATCAAAAACATGGTCGATACGGATATATTCAGGATAAAGTTTTTTGAGCTCCCCCACCACCGGCTGAAGCATCCGGCCTTTTTCCTCACCACCCTGAGCTAAATTACGCCAAACCGTGGTAGGAACCACGTAGGAACTGCCGGCATCAATAACCAAATTAGCGCTAACTCCTGAAGCACGGTTAAAAAAATTAGTAGTTTTAGAAACTAAGAAGATAGCTACCGGGAGCGCGATTATAATTAGAATCAGAACCAGATACTTTTTCAATTTGATAAATCCGCAATTTATTTTAAATTACCCAAGAGTCCGGAGAGGCCGCCACCCATATCCATCATTTTCTTGGCAGCTTCCTTCTGAATATCTTTCATTACGTCATTAATTAAATCAGTTAACTCTTTTAAATCTTCACCGTTTCTTTTAATATACCTAATTTTTTGATCACCGGAAATCGAAACCATATTACCGTTTTTTTCCACAGTTTTAACTATCTTCTCCAGCTCTTTCTGCAACTTCTGCGCCTGTGTTCGCATCTTGGCTAACTCGCCCAGTTGTTTAATTTTGTCAAACATACTAATTACTAAAAATTTCTTCTGCAGCCTTAATTATATCTTTGTCTGGGCTTTCCGTCAAAGCCACTTTCTTCGCCGGCGGATCCGTTAGCGTGCAAACAACTCTAGTCGGGGCGCCTATTACCATTTCCACTACATTTTCGAACACTTTTCTTATTTTATTATCTTCCAATCTCTCTTTATGAAATTTATAATACACACCCAACTCAAGAACATGGTCATTCAAACTCAGGGGCCGGGTAGCCCGAAGCAGCGCCTCGATAGAGGCATTAACCGGTTTGATCTTAGCCAAAATATCTTTCCAGGTTTGCTCCGATATAGTTTTACTTTCCCGCGCTACCGGATCCCGCCGGACAAAATTTTTTTCTTTTTCTTCGTTCTCACCTATCCATTCGATTACTGCTAATTCTAACGGTAACTGTTCAATAACCGCATCTTTAACCTCCGTTCCGGCTTTAGAAATCAGGTCAATTAAAGTAATTAGGTCTAATTTACTCAAGAGCGCAATATCACTGTCTCCAATTCCAACCTTATAAAGCAGTCCCAGTCTTAGCCTCCCCAATAAGTCAACAACCAAATCATTTACCAGTCCGCCTTTTACCACAAATTTTTCAATTTCTTCCAAGCACTGCTTACTTTTTTTCTCCGCTAAAAGTGTAATAAAATTATCATAGTTAAAATCGGTATTGTTAACTGATAATTTTCCTTCGACAGAAAATTGCTCCAGAAGTTTTACCCCGTCTCTAAAGGATCCACCGGAAGATTTAACTATTGTGGATAACTGCTTGCTATCTATTTTTATTTTTTCGTCTTTAACAATTCTTTTAAGAGACTGCATTATCTCTTCATCACTGGCTTTTCTAAACGTTATATTCATTGTCCGCGACCTGATCGTTCCGATTAACTTTTCCGGGTTGGTGGTAGCCAGAATAAAAATACAGTGGTCGGGTGGCTCCTCCAAGGTTTTGAGGAGAGCATTAGATGCCTCCGTAGTTAACATGTGAGCCTCATCAATAATATAGATTTTCTTTTTGGCCTTGGCTGGAGCTAGGTTCACGGCTTCCTTTATAAGCCTTATGTCATCAATCCCCCGGTGACTGGCTGCATCCATTTCCACTACATCAATATTATTACCCTTGGTAATTGACAAACATTGTTTGCATCTATTACAAGGCTCACCATTTTTGCTGGGGTTCTCACAATTTACTATTTTGGCAATAATCCGGGCAGCCGAAGTCTTACCGGTCCCCTTAGGTCCCGCAAACAAAAAGGCATGAGGAATCTGTCCTGATTTCACAATCTTACCTAAAAGCTCTTTAACTTCAGGCAAGTCTAAATCACTAATCTTTTGCGGCCGGTATTTAAGATAAAAAGTCATTCGTGATGTACTCCTAATAAATGTAAGGCTCCGTGTTCAACTAATTCAATTACTTTATTCTCAATCCGTTTATTTTCCATTTTGGCTTCATCAACAACTTTGGGGTAACACACAATAATTTCTCCCAAATAAAGTTTGTCCGGCGGGTAGATAAAGTTTTTTCCTTTCTCCTCAACTGTAAATGATAAAACGTTATGCAATTTTTTATCTTTCAGGTACTTTTTCCCGATATCCAACATTTTTGCCTCTCCCACCAAAGCCAGCGAAACCTCGGCGTCGGAAACTATACCATTTTCAGCTAAAAAACTTTTTAAGATTGATTTTATTCTAGGAGAACTCACCGGATAATTAGACTGTTTGGTGAAAAGTACTGTGATCATAAATAAAAAACTTCTAATTATTCTAATTTCTAATTAACCTAAATGGGATTTAACTAGTTGGGCAACTTTTGATCCATCAGCTCTGCCTTTGGCCTTCGCCATAACCAGGCCAATTACTTTTCCCATACCCGCCTGCAACGCTTGATGCGTAGCACCTGCGGGCAGGTCCGCCATTTTGATTGCCTCACTAACTAATTTCTTTAGTTCCTCATCCGACATTTCAACCGGCAAAAATTCCTGAAGTATTTTTAATTCCTGTCTTTCTTTATCTGCCCGGGCTATAGCTCCGGCTTTTTCATAAGCTTCAATAGCATCCTTTCTCATCTTGGCCTCTTTTTTAACTACAGCTATTTCTTCCTCATCATTTAATTTATGCTGCTTCTCTATAAAGCCATAATTAAGAGCAGAGGATAACATTCTCAAGGTTGAAAGTCGCAGTTCATCATGGGCTTTCAACGCCTCCCCAATCATTTTAGTAATATTATCCGCAATCATAACTTTTTCACCGTTTCGTCAAATGTCAATAACTCCGTTTTATCCGAAGTTCTTTCTTTCCATTCCATCTTGTCCCCAGTCTTCTGTGATATTACTAATCTCACCGGAATACCAATAAGGTCCGCATCGGCAAACTTTTCCCCCGCTCCAACTTCCCTATCATCCCACAAAACATTCATTCCCGCATCAATCAATTTATTGTAGATGTTTCTACCGTTTGCACCGGGCAGTTCAATTAAATGAAGTTGAAACGGTGCGACCTCCCCAGGCCACATTATCCCTTTTTCATCATGATATACCTCAACCAGTGTTCCCATTAATCTGGTGCAACCGATCCCATAGCTGCCAAAATGTATAGGCTTTCTTTTACCGTCTTTATCCGTAAAGTAAGCCTTCATTCTCTCCGCATACCAAGAGCCAAAAGGGAAAATATTACCCACTTCCACCGCTCTGGCTTCCATTATTTTGCCCTTACCACATTCCGGACAGACCTCACCGGATTTGCCCGCAAAAATTTCTTTATTCACTCCCCAATTACATTTATCACAGAAGTAAATTGTATCTTCTCCGGCATTGGTAATTACCTGGAATTCATGGGTACGGTTGGAAGTAAAAACTCCGCCGGAGGCCTCGGTAATTTTAAATTCCAATCTCAAGCGCCTAAATACTTTAGAATACGCTCCTTTTACTTTTTCATAATAATCCATCAGATCTTTCTCACTAACATGAGCTGAATACATATCATTCATCATAAATTCCCGTCCCCTTAAGATTCCTCCCGTAGCTCTGGCTTCGTTTCTAAACTTGGTTGAAAAATGGTAAATAGAAATCGGCAAATCCTGATAACTGGAAATATTTTTGCGCAGCAAATCCATCACAATTTCTTCATGAGTAAAAGCCAAACCGAAATCCTTGCCCCTGGAATCTTTAAATTGGTACATGACCTCCCCGGCGCTATCCCAACGGCCGGTTTCACTCCAAATACTTTTCGGGTGCATCAGGGGCATCAGCATCTCCTGTCCTCCCACCGCATCCATTTCTTCACGGATAATCTGATTAATTTTAGTAAGCACCTTCAATCCCAGGGGCAAAAGTGTCCAGCTACCAGCCATTAACTGATCGATAAACCCCCCCTGAACCAATAACTTATGATTAACACTCTCTGCGTCCTTTGGGGATTCCTTTTTAGTCCTGGGGAAAAGTTGTGACTGACGCATAGTTTTATCCTTCTAAGGTATCTTTATTTTAGCACTGATTGAATAAATCCGGATAAGCTGCCGGCTTTAATTAATCTCTCCACATCCCTGGCGGTAATAGCCAAAATTAAAAGCATCAGGATCACCATACCTACCATATGAATAGTGGCTTCAATTCTAGGTACAACTTTTCTGCCTATAAGGCCTTCAATACCAATGAACAAGAGTCTGCCGCCATCCAAAGCCGGAAAAGGAATAACATTCAGGATGGCTAAATTAATAGACAAAATGCCGACAAAGTTAATAAGGGACAAAAGACCATATTTAGTTGCTTCAGTCGTCACTGCAAAAATCCCCACCGGCCCGGAAACATCATTAGGAACTTTGCCCATAAACAACTGACTGATTAATGATACAAAACCAAGAATAACAGTTTTGCCCCAGAAAAACGCATCTTTAGAACCATAATAAACTCCATAAAAAGGCCGCTGCCAAACAGGCGGGTAGTAGATTTCGGTAGTTGACAGAACTACTCCCAAAGGACCTTCGCCACTAGGAGGATTAGCCCTGGGCGTCAGTATTATCTTTTTTACCTGCCTGCCGGCAGGCAGGCTTTGCTCTGTCACCAAAGTAATTTTCCGGCCTTTATTTTTTTCTACCAAATCCACAAATTGATTGATGCTATTTATTGTTTCTCCATCGGCACTTTTAATCACATCACCCACCAATAACCCGGCAACTTGGGCAGGAGAACCGGATGCAATATCTACTAATTTAACGTTCTTGCTCTCCCGGGGAATTCCGGAAAAAGAGTAAACAATTCCAAAAGCCACGATACCTAAGATAAAGTTCATTACCACGCCTGCCATAACTATTGCTACTCTGGCTAATTTACCTTTATTTAAAAAGGCTTTTTTAGGTTCACTAATTCCATCCTCCGAAGTTTCACCATGCATCCGGCAAAATCCGCCAAAAGGAAATAAATTTATTGAATAAATGGTCTCACCGATTTTTTTACCATAAATTCTGGGAGGAATTCCCAAACCAAACTCCTCAACCCAAACACCATTCTTTTTCGCCACCAAAAAATGTCCCAGTTCATGGACAATCACTAAAATCGACAACACCAGGAGAAAAATCAGGATTGATCCAACCATTCCATTATTGTATCAGAAGAGTCTAAATTTGCAGAAGGTCTTTTTTCTTTAACTCCCCCAGCACATCAATTTTTCCCGTAAATTCGTCAGTAATTGCCTGCATTTTTTTCTCTTCGTCAAATTTCTGATCCTCGGTTAATTCTTTTTTGGCAAACTTTTCCTTGATAGATTTCATTCCCTCACTCCTAACTTGGCGAATCATCATCTTCCCGCTTTCAAGTTTCCCCGATAAAAGCTTGATATATTTTTCCCGATCCTCGGTAGTTAACGGGGGGAAACTAATCCTTAATATTTCTCCGTCAATCGACGGATTCATACCAATATTAGCCTCGAGTATCCCCTTCCTGATTTCACCTATTATTGATTTATCCCAAGGCGAAACTACCAAACTCTGCGGATCAGGAGCGGTAATTGATGCCAACTCATTAATTTTAAACCGTTGTGTCCCGCCGTAGACTACCACAACCAGACCCTCAATCAACGCCGGCACTGCCCGACCAGTCCTAATGCCACTAATATCAGACACTACCAAATTCAATACTTTTTGCATCTGAAGCCTGATTGAAGATTCATCCATATTAACTGCCTGCCTACGCAGGTAGGTTTAATTCTACACGAAATACTTTTCCTATGCGAATATTTTCTCCGGTTTTAACAATTACTTCTTTTATTAAATCCGCGATTTTTTTACTCGGGTCTTTTATAAACTCCTGTTCCAGAAGATCTTTCTCACCCATAGAGGCCACCTGCATAGCGATATTTTTGCCCAACGTTTCAAAAAGTTCATTTCTGGCTACAAAATCTGTCTCGCAGAGAAGTTCAGCTACTGAAGCTACTTTGCCAGTGTGATGTAAATAAGTGAACAATTTCCCTTGCGCGGTAGCCCTTCCCTCCCTTTTGGTTACTTTGGCAAAACCTTCCCTGGTCAATATTTCCCTAGCCTCAGTTTCATTCCCATTAACTTCTGTTAAAATCTTTTGGACCCTAATTACCGGAGCCCCCGTCTGTTCCCGAAGTTTTCTGATTAAATCAACATTAATTTTTGTCATTTCTTGATCTTTTTCTTTCCTTCAAGGATTGCATTTTTGACCATATTCAAAACATAGGACAAGGCTTTAACAGCATCGTCATTCATAGGAATTGGATAATCAACCAAATCCGGGTCGGCATTGGAATCAACAATGCCCACGACGGGAATTTTGGCTACCACTGCTTCTTTAACGGCCCCAATTTCTTTATGGGTATCAACAACAAATAAAATGTCAGGGAGTTTGGTCAAGGTTGAAATACCCCCAAAAAACCTTTCCAATCGGGCAATTTCTATTTCAATTAATTGCCTCTCCCTTTTTGTATATTTGGCGTAATCGCCGGCTACCAGCGCCGCTTTCATATCAGCCAGCTTTTTGACCGATTTTTTAACCTGATCAAAATTGGAAAAAGTTCCGCCCAACCAGCGTTCGGAAACATAAGGAACACCGGCTTCAACCGCTACCTCAATCGTTTTTTCTTTAGCTTGTTTTTTGGTACCTAAGAGCAGAATAGTTTTACCTTCGGCTGCTGATTTTCTTAAGAATTCCAGAGCTTCCTCCAAAGCGGTTTTGGTTTTAACCAAATCAAAAACATGAACCCCGTCCTGAATACCGTATAAATAAGGAGACATTTTAGGATTCCAACGTCTGGCTTGATGTCCGAAATGGGCACCTGAGTCCAAAAGTTCCTGCAGTGAGACCTTAGTTGTCATAACAGAGGCAATTTTAGCAGAAGGTTCGTGAGTAAACAAGAGATGGTTACCGGACCAACACCTCCGGGAACCAGAGAAAGAAACGAAGCTTTTTCCATTACTTCCTCTGTTTTAACATCCCCTTTTGGAGCTCCTACATCAATTACTACTGCCCCCGCTTTAATATCTTTGGCCCCGATTAATCCCGGATTCCCGGTCGCACTCACCAATAAATCAGCCTCGGCAGTATAATTACTGATATCACGAGTGGCGCCATGTAAAATACTTACTGTGGCTCCTTTGTCTGTCAAAATCATACTCAGGGGCTTGCCCAAAATTTCACTGGCTCCTATAATAACAGCCTTTTTACCCAATAAATCAATCCCGGATTGATTGACCACAATCATGACTGCCCTGACAGTTGCCGGAACAAATCTTGGAGTACCAATAGCTAAAAGACCCAAATTCTCAGGAGTCAGACCATCAATATCTTTCCTAGGGTCAATGGTACAGACAATCTCTGACCAGTCTGAAAACGAAAAATCATTCTTACCTGAAGGCTTCTGGACCAAAATTCCTTGAACCGATTTATCGCTGTTAATTTGTTCTATTAAAGTGATAATTTCGTCTTTAGATTTATCAGTTACATCGTAGTCTGTAAATTTAATCCCTACCGATTCCGCCGCTTGCTTTTTTAATCGCGTGTAGAGTACAGATCCCGGATCCGTAGAGATGTAAATACTAGCCATACATGGAGCTTTTCCAGCACGGGTTAGCTCCGCCACTTTTTGCTTCAACTCCGCTCTTTTAGCTTCAGCATATCCCCTACCATCAAATATTATTGCCGTCATACAGCCCTATTTTACTCCAACGGGAAGCGGGAACAAAGAAGCTTAACTTTTTGGGAGATTTCCTTAAGGAATTTGTCCTTGGGAAGATTGGCGCGGAAAGTTTTCATGAACTCTACCCTATCTGCTTTTTCCACCGGAAGTTTATTATTTTTCTCATGGTCGACAACTTCCAAAATCCAAGAAGCGATGAGTTTCATTTCCTTTTCCTTCATACCCCGGGTAGTTAATCCCGGAGTTCCTAAACGAATTCCTGACGGGAGAAAGGGAGGAGCCGGATCATTTGGAACCGAATTCCTATTAACTATAATTCCCGCGGCCTCAAGTGCTTCAGCCACAACGTTACCGGAAAGTCCAATTGGTCTAAGGTCAACAACCATTAAATGGCACTCCGTTTTTCCCGTAACAATTGTTAAACCACCCGCTTTAAGCTCACCGGCTAAAACTATTGCATTAACCACAATTTGCTTACCGTATTCTTTAAATTTAGGAGTACCTGCTTCAATCAATGCTTGGGCAATTCCGGCAGTAGTGTGATCGTGCGGTCCACCCTGAAGTCCGGGAAAAACCGCTCTGTCTATTTTAGCCGAAATCTCGGCATCTCTGGCAAGTCCTTTTTTGGTAACCATAATTATTGCCCCTCTGGGACCCCTCAAAGTTTTATGGGTAGTGGTGGTCACAACGTGGGCAAAAGGAACCGGGGAAGGATAAACTCCGGCTAATACGAGTCCCGCAACGTGGGAAATATCGGCCACCAGCCAAGCCCCGATAGAATCGGCAATAGCTCCCAGTTTTTTCCAATCTAAAATCAAGGGATATGCGGTCGTGCCGATTATCATCAATTTAGGTTTTTCTGCTTTGGCCAATTTGGCTACTTCATCATAATCAATAATGCCGTCATCTTTCGTTCCGAATTGAACAGATTTATAAAATCTACCGGAAAAAGTAATATCCGGATGTCCGTGAGTTAAATGACCACCGGAAGAAAGTTTAAGTCCCGTTATTTTGTCCCCGGGATTAATTAGTGCAAACAAAACTTCAGCATTTGCGGGCGAACCCGAGTACGGTTGAACGTTAACATGTTCAACCTTAAAAAGCTGTTTTGCTTTGGCAATTGCAAAATTCTCAACTTTGTCAGCCACAATATTCCCCTGATAATAACGTCTGCCCGGGTAACCCTCAGAATATTTATTCATCAAAACCGATCCAACCGCTTCCCGGACTGCCTTAGAAGCATAATTCTCCGACGGAATCATCATTAAAGTGTTTTTCTGCCTCTTCTCTTCCTGTTTAATTAGTTGAAGTATTTTATTCATTAACCTATTTTACACTTTTTAAATAAATTAAGCGTTTCACTGTGAACTCTGTCAACTGATTGGCTCGCATCGATTTGCTTCCATATCCTGGGAAGCATTCTACCCAACTCTTTATACCCCCTACGCGCTTTTTCGTGGAATTTTATTTCCTTAATATCATATCTGTCTGTATCCTTGTGACCTTTTTTCCTAGCCATTCCTATCTTGGGGTCGAGATCATAAAAAATTACTAAATTCGGTACCAGATTGTCTATTGCCAGTTTATTTATATCGATAATAATCTTTTTTGGCACGCCCTCTGCTGAGCCCTGATATGTATAAGTCGTATACCAATACCTGTCCAAAATTACGGTTTTTCCTTTCTTTAATAAAGGCAGAATAACGCCGCGAATTAAATTGGCTCTTGCGGCACAATAAGCAAACATCGAGGCATAACAATCTACCGAATAGCCGTGCAATCCTTGCACAGCGTCACGAATTTTTTCCCCGAAGGGAGTACTCCCCGGTTCGCGGTAATATTCCCACTTGGGAAATTTCTTTTTCAGAAGTTCTATTTGGGTGGACTTACCACAACCCACCCCCCCTTCAATAACTACAAATTTCCCTTTTTTCATTTATTCATTTTTAAATTTAGGAAGTTCCCAACCGGTACCTTCTTGTAAAAAAAGCACTGCCACAAAAGCTTCTACTCGTCTTAAAGTTTCCTCACGATAATCTTTGTTTTTAGTAAAATTATAATAACCGGTATCTATACGCATAATTGGAATTCTTTCTCTTTCCGCCTCATTCGCCCAAGTGTCCACCGCTTGAGATAATTTGGCAAAATACTCAGGTGTTTCCCGCAACATATTTAGCTCATAAACTCTTTTTCTTTCCCGTATCCGTTCGAAAAGAGTGTGGGAGTTAGCATTTACCAATATAAATACATCGGGCTTTTGAATATTACTGGCTTGCACAAGTTCCTGATAGGCATTTTCGTAAAGATGCCAGTCATCTTCGCTCATCCAACCTATTTCCTTATGAGTCTTGGCATATAAGGCATCCATTTCCAAAGCCGGATCAATAATCGGCCCGGGATGATTTTTTAACTGGTGTATTTTTGCTTCAAGAAACCATATTTGGGATTTTAAACTGAACTCTTGGGGATCAGTATAAAAATTAGCTAAAAAGGGATTTTCTCCAAAATCCTCCGTTAAGATATTCGTCTTCCACCTCTTACCTAGAAGTTTTGCCAAAGTAGATTTACCGGCACCCACCGGGCCCATCAAACCAATTCTAATTAGCCTGGATTTATTTTCATTTTCTTGCCGACCCAGTTGCTCGGTAGTCATTTCTATCAAAAATTTAAACTTTCGGATATTTTGTTTTTACACAATTAGTCCCATCAGGTAGATGAACCACAACAAAATCTTTAAAAATAATCGGGGCCTCTTTTCTCATTATCTTATATATTTCAAAAAACAAACGTCTGATTTCAACTTCAGCATGTTCACTGGCTCGCATATTAATAATGTGTCTCAAAGCCCGAGTATTAGCCGTAAAAACAATTGGTGCTTCAGTTTCATTAGGCAAAAGTGAACGCGCAACCTGCTGAACTTTTTTCCTAAGGTCAGTTTTCATTTCTGCCGAAAGAATTTTATATCCTTTTTCCTGTGCGGAATACAAATAATCAGACATTTCCTTATATTCCCGATAGGCTCTGTCAATCCTGGCTTCAAACAATTGATGTAGTTTTCTATCTTTCTGATATTCCGGTCTTTCTACAAACCTCAAGACCTTTCCCGATACATACCGCTGAGAGACTTGAGAATAGGCACAACCCGCCCGGTGTCTGACTAATTCATGAGTAATGCTCCGGGAAATACCCCAAATTAAAAAAGAAAAGTTGGAATGTTCCAAAACTGAACCGTGTCCCGAAATAATAATATTATCAATATATTTCTGAGCCTCTCTATTCCAAGTTCTGCCAGGAGAAAAGCTCATATAGCAAGTTTGTCCGGCTAACTTACATAGTTTTTCAGCCGGTGGAAGATGAACCGGATCATGGAGGTACTTACCAAATTCATACTCCTTAGGAAATCCCTCCAAAAAACATTTGATCGAATAAAGATCAACCGAAGGTTTGGCTATTAAAGCTATACCGGGTTTCTTTAAATAGGGTGTACCCTTTGTGGTATAAAAAGTTTGACTTTCAAAAACCGGATTCTTAGCGTCCACAAAAAGTTTTTATCAATTTGCAATCGATCTGTCAACCACCGGTTTTTCCCAGGAGGCCCATTTACACTCGGGGTACCTAGAACAGCCAAAAAATTTCCTGTATTTTTTACTTTTCTTAACAATCACGTCACCAATTTTACACTCAGGGCATTTGGCACCGGTTTTTTCCAAATATTTTTCTGTGTGTTTGCATTCCGGAAAATTGGAACAGGAAACAAACTTACCAAACCGGCCAATCCGAATTACCAACTCCCCATCTTTACAATCAGGACACTTAATACCCAGTTTCTCAGTGGCAATCTTTACCCTTTTTGATTTCTCTGTAACACTGTCTAGTTTTTTACTAAACGGATCCCAAAAAGTTTTGATAACCGGAACCCATTTATTAACTCCGTTAGCAATGTTATCCAAATCATCCTCCATTTTGGCTGTAAAAGAATATTCAAAAACATCAGGGAAATATTTAATCAGAAAATCATTAACCGCGATTCCAATTGAAGTTGGGAAAAATCGGCCTTCTTTCTTTTCCACGTAGTTTCTGATCTGAATTGTGGAAATAATCGGCGCATAAGTAGAAGGCCGGCCAATTCCCAATTTTTCCAAAGTTTTGATTAGGCCGGCTTCACCATACCTGGCCGGGGCCAAAGTAAATTTCTGCTGCGGATCCACTTTAATCAATTGAAGCTCATCCCCCGGTTTGACTTCGGGAAGAATCGTCTCATCTTTAGATCTTGAATATAATTTATTCCATCCGTCAAATTTCATTATTTGTCCAGACGCTCGGAGTATATGGAAACCAGCCTGTACATCAATCATCGTCAGATCAAAAATACTTTCGGCCATCTGAGTAGCTACGAATCTTTTCCAAATTACACCATAGAGCGTCATTTCTTCAGTGGAACTGGTTACTGCAACACTCGTTGGCCTGATTGCTTCATGAGCTTCTTGAGCTACTTTAGATTTAGTTCTATATAATCTTAAGCCGAGTGAAAGATAATCCTGACCATAATTATCTCTGATATATTCTCTTAATTTCTCAACCGCGGTTAGAGAAACGTTGGTTGAATCCGTTCTATGATAAGTAATAAAGCCCTCCTCATATAATTTCTGAGCGCCGGACATGGTTTTTTTGGCAGACCAGCCGAAATTTCTGGCCATTGCTTGGGTTAAGGTTGAAGTCGTAAAAGGGGGAAACGGAGCTTTCCTGACTTCTTTCTTATCAACGGATAAAACACTATAATTTGCTTTCTCTAGATCTTTTACAATTTTATCCGCATCTGTCTGATTAGTGATCTTCTCTTTAATCAATTGAATTGAAAACTCTTCGTCCTTCTTAACCAAGCAAAAGATATCCCAATACTCTTCAGACTTGAAAGCCTCTATCTCCCTTTCCTTTTCAACTATTAACCTAACAGCTACAGTCTGGACCCTACCGGCTGATAATCCTCTTCTCACTTTCTTCCATAAAAGCGGCGAGAGTTTATAACCTACAAGCCTATCCAATACTCTTCTGGCAATCTGCGCGTCCACCAAATTTTCATCTACTTTTCCGGGATTTTTGATTGCTTCTTCAACGGCTTCTTTAGTAATTTCATGGAAAACAATTCTCTTAGTATTTTTCTTTTTTAATATCTCATTAATATGGGCAGAGATGGCTTCTCCTTCTCTATCCGGATCTGTGGCCAGATAAATTATATTTGCTTTTTTTGCACTAGCCAGAATCTCCTTAATAACTTCTGCCTTTTTAGCCACCACCTCGTAACTGGGAGAAAAACCTTTTTCAATATCTATTCCTAATCTGCTCTTTGGCAAGTCCTTGATATGCCCCTTGCTGGCAATAACCGTGTACCCGTCACCCAGAAACTTGTTCAAAGTGTTCGCTTTTGTCGGGCTTTCAACTATTATTAAGTTCATAAGTTTTAGAAATTAGGTTAATTAGGTCAATTGGTAATTTTACCATAATGGCACCCTGATCAATTAACCAGTCCGTAGCTTCAGAACCGGGAATAGCATAAACATCTATACCTTGGTTCGCTGCCCAGGAAGCAGTTGATAGCGTGCCGCTTCTTCTGGCCCCTTCAATCACCAAAACTCCTAAAGATAATTCCGCAATTATTCTATTTCTGGCCAAAAAATTCTTCGGTAAGGGTTTTGTGCCATACGGAAAGGGTGTAACTAGGGCTCCGTGCAAAATTATTTCTTTTGCCAGAGTCAGGTTTTCCGGCGGATAAATAATGTTGAACCCGCTACCTAAAACTGCGATTGTTCTTCCACCGGCATCAAGCGCTGTTTGATGAGCAAGCGTATCCACCCCCCGGGCCAAACCGGAGACAATGGTAAAACCAGCTTTAACCAGTACCGTCACAAATTTCTTAGTTAATTTTTTCCCTCGGGGAGTAATATTTCTTGAGCCAACAACTGCTATAGCTTTTAAGTCTGACGCTAATATTTTGCCCTTGATAAATAAATCCATTATTGGTTGTGTTGACTCCAAAAATCAAAAATCTTCCGTGCCACCGGGCCGGCCACTACAGACCCTTCACCTCCTTGCTCAAATAGAACCGTAACCACAATTTGTGGATTATCAACCGGGGCAAAAGCGGTAAACCAGGCGTGGGCTTTGCCATCCTGACTGGTTTCAGCCGTACCGGTTTTACAGGCGATAGGAGTCGTAAAATCAAAAAAAGTGTAACCGGTTCCTCCTTTTTGGCAAACACCAACCATCCCCTCTCTTACTATATCTAAATATTCTTTCTTAATATCCAATTTTTGGCATTCAGGTTTATCTGTCAGTCTTACTTGGGGTGTGCATAAATATCCTCCGGAGGCAATCGAGCTAATCATCGCATTCAAACCAATAGGGGTAACTGCCATATCTCCCTGGCCAATGGAAATATTATAAGTGTTCCCCAAAAACCAAGGCTCACCGGTGGTTTTTAATTTCCAGGACGGGGTAGGTATTAGTCCTGCCACCTCCCCGGGTAAATCGATCCGGGTAATTTTATCTAAACCAAAAACGCCCGCCCAAGTAGCAATTTTTTCGGCCCCCAGGAGCTCCCCTAAATTATAAAAAAAAGTATCAGTTGACCGGGCCAGGGCTTTAACTACATTTATTTCGCCTTCAA
>Ga0187878_1001024_pt1 | contig 28980 bp, 20 predicted proteins | sample June2016WEW_17_1_FD_132979 | JGI IMG/M metagenome (GOLD analysis project Ga0187878, IMG submission 132979) | Peatland microbial communities from SPRUCE experiment site at the Marcell Experimental Forest, Minnesota, USA - June2016WEW_17_150 | ecosystem: Environmental > Terrestrial > Soil >...
CGGTGGGGCAAGTTCAGGCCCTGGGTGATTTGGACGGCCATACCCTGGGGCGTGATGATGGTCCTGGCCTATACAGTTCCCAACTTCGCGACACCAGGTAAAATCGTATGGGCGTGCCTTACAAATATAGCGCTGATGACCCTGTATTCGGCCAATAACACGCCTTATTCGGCGATGACGGCCGTAATGACGGGCGACGTCAACGAACGCACGACCCTGTCATCGTATCGCTTTGTGGCGGCGATGTTAGCCCAGCTTCTTGTAGGGACATTTACGCTTTCGCTGGTTGACAAGTTCGGGCAGGGTGACAAAGCGAAGGGCTGGCAGATGACGATGGGCCTGTGGGCGATTATATGCGTTGCCTTTTTTGTCATTACGTTCCTCACCACGCGAGAGCGAATACTGCCTGACCCGAAGCAAAAGATGGACGCCCGGCAGGACTTTGGTAATCTGCTAAAAAACGGGCCGTGGATTGCGATGTTCATTCTTACGCTTTCTCATTTCATCTTCGTGGCTTTGAGAGGCGGAACAATGTATTACTACTTTGATTATTATTTAAATAAAGACCGCCTGTTTGAGGTGTTACAGGGGCTGGGGCTGACCAACATTGCGGACGGCTCCGGCGGAACATTCTACAAAATCCTGAACGCATTTGGTCTTATTGTTAAAAGCGACAAGACCAACGTGGTCTCAGTCGGATATGGTTTGTTTAATATGTTCAGCCAGTTTGTTACGGTTATTGGTGTGATATTTTCCACCTATTTGTCCATTCGTTTCGGTAAAAGAATTGTCGCTATTGTCTGTTTTTCACTCACCACGGTTTTTATGGTTATGTATATCCTGCTTCCGGCGGACGCAATCGGGACAATGTTCCTTCTGGAGTTTGTTCGTGCGCTTTCCTATGCGCCGACGATTCCGCTTATCTGGGCGATGTTTGCCGACGTGGTGGATTTTGGCGAATGGAAAACTAGTCGTCGCACTACCGGCGTGATTTATGCCACAATTTTGTTCGCTCTTAAGGCCGGCTTGAGCTTAGGGGGAGCAATTGGCCTGTGGCTGCTCGCCGCTTACGGTTATCAGGCCAATGTTGCACAAACACCCAAAGCCCTGCTTGGTATTCGTATGAGCGTCAGCATATATCCGGCTGTTTTTCTCCTCATCGTGATAGTTTGTCTGTTATGCTATAAAATCACCAAAAAGATGAATATCCAGATTCAGGATGAGCTGGCTGAACGACGCAAACAGTTCAAATACGCGTAAAAAGGAAAGGAAGTTGTAATGAAATTGCTAATAACAACCTGCGTGGTATGTTTGATAATTGTTTTGATAGGCGCTATCAGGTGTTTTGCTGGTGCGAATGTTCCGGCTCTCAAAGATGTGTTCGCGAAAGTGTTTTTAATCGGCGTCGCTGTCAACGATGACGTGGTTTCAGGCAATGACTCTCAGGTCGTCGCCATCGTCGAGAAACAATTCAATTCCATCACCCCCGAAAACGTTATGAAGTGGCAGTTCATTCATCCTGAGCCGAACAAATATAATTTCGAGCCGGCTGACCGCTTCGTGGCGTTTGGCGAGAAGAACAAAATGTTTATTGTCGGTCATACCCTCATCTGGCAAAACCAGATACCTGGCTGGGCGTTCAGGGACGACTCCAATAATCTGCTTGGCCGCGATGCAATGCTCGCACGTATGAAAGACCACATTTTTACCGTTATGGGCCGATACAAAGGCCGAGTCAACGGCTGGGACGTTGTCAATGAAGCCCTAAACGACGCAGGACCTCTCCACAAATCCAAATGGGTGGAAACAGTAGGCCCGGACTACGTTCAAAAGGCGTTCGAGTATGCTCACGAGGCAGACCCGAACGCAGAGTTGTATTACAACGACTTTTCACTCGATAAGCCGGCCAAACGCGAGGCCTGCGTGCGTCTCGTAAAAGACCTAAAGGCCAAAGGTCTCCGCATAGATGGCGTTGGTATTCAGGGGCACTGGGCGCTGGATTATCCTTCACGCGAGGACATCGAGCGATTTATCAACGCCTTTGCCGCATTAGGCGTTAAAGTTATGGTTACCGAACTGGATATCGACGTCCTGCCAAGTGCTACTCAGTATATGGGAGCCGATATTAACGTCAGGTTCGAATTGCAGACAAAACTTAATCCTTACATCAATGGTCTGCCTGATGAGGTGCAGAAAAAACTCGCTGACCGTTACGCGGAGCTTTTTGCTGTTTTGCTCGAACATAAAGACACAATAAGCCGCGTTACTTTATGGGGCGTTTACGACAAGACAAGCTGGCTTAATAACTGGCCCATAAGGGGACGCACGAGCTATCCGCTGTTGTTTGACCGGAACTATCAACCCAAGCCGGCTTTTGATGCGGTGATTAAAGTTGTCAATACGAAATAATATGAAGTATTGGATTTTGCTTATTTCATCCGTGTTCCTGGTCTTCGGCTGTGCACAGCAGCAACCGAAAACTTTTCAAAATCCCATTATATCCGGTTTTTATCCTGACCCGAGTATCTGTCGAGTAGGTGATGATTATTACACGGCACACAGTTCCTTTGAGTATTTTCCGGGGGTCCCGATTTTTCACAGCAAAGATCTCGTACACTGGCGTCAAATCGGGTATTGCCTGGCCCGCAAAAGCCAGTTGCCTCTTGACAAAGTCCGTGCATCAGGCGGAATCTATGCGCCGACGCTTCGCTATCACAAAGGCGTCTTTTATATGGTGACTACCAACGTGGATGGCGGGGGCAATTTTTACGTCACCGCCCCAAATCCCGCGGGGCCCTGGTCTGAGCCGATTTGGCTCGACCGTAGCGGCATGGACCCCTCTCTTTTCTTCGATGATGATGGAACGGTCTATTACACCCGCCACGAAGGTCAGGGCGATGGCTATATTGCCCAGAGAACACTCAATCTCGAAACAGGCAAACTCGAAGGCCCCCTGAAAAAAATATGGGGTGGTACAGGTGGTGTCTGGGCAGAAGGGCCGCATTTGTATAAGGCCAACGGCAAATATTTTCTGATGATTTCAGAGGGCGGAACCAGCTATGACCATAGTGTAACCATCGCGCGCAGTGATTCGCCGTGGGGGCCATTCGAATCCAATCCGAAAAACCCAATCCTGACACATCGTAAGTTATCTAAGCTTCCGATTCAGGTTGTCGGGCATGCGGATTTGGTTGATACGCCTGATGGGTGGTGGTTAGTTTGCTTAGGAGTTCGGCCTCAGCCGCCCGGCGCACGCTTTCATCATATAGGGCGCGAGACATTTCTTGCGCCGGTTGTTTTCGACGGCAATGGCTGGCCTGTGGTCAACGTCAACGGCATAATTCAGCCCGTTATGACCGCGCCGAAATTGTCGCAGCATATATGGCCGAAAGAGCCGGCGAGGGATGACTTCGATAGTAAATCATTAGCGATGCAGTGGAACTACTTGCGAAATCCTTATCCGGAAAATTATTCGCTTATCGATAGGTCGGGCTTTCTGCGTCTGAATGGTTCTGATGTAAATATGAGTAACAAGGATTCGCCCGCCTTTGTTGGCCGTCGCCAGACCGATTTTAACTGCGTCGCTTCGACCCTGCTCGAATTTGACCCCAATAGCGAAAATGAGGAGGCCGGCCTTGTCGTCCGCAGCAATGACAAACATCATTATGAAATCGGAATCACACTGAGGGATGGCAAGCGACAGGTTCTGTTGAGGAAAGTGCTCAAAGGCAAAATCATAGAACCAGTTAAATATGTTGATATCGGAGCCGGGCCTGTTGTGTTGTCGGTCAAGGCGACGCCGTTGACTTACGAATTTTCCTGCGAGTCATCCAATGGCGATGTGCAGGTATTAGGCACAGCCCTGACGAAGGATTTGTCCGTTGAGGCGATTGGCTTTGAAGATGGGATGTGCTTTACCGGCGATTACTTCGGTATGTACGCCACCGGCAACGGACAAAAATCCACAACCCCTGCCGATTTCGACTGGTTTGAATACATGTCCGATTAGTTCTGATAGACACTGAAAAGATATAATGATGAAGTTGAAGGTAAAAATACTTTGTTCAGCAGTATGTTGTTATGTATTGTTGATTTCTCAGGCGGTCTTTTGCCAGGTCAAACTTCCACTTCTGATGAGCGATGGTATGGTGCTGCAAAGGGACGCCAATATAAAGGTCTGGGGCTGGGCCTCAGACGGTGAAAAGATAACGATTAACTTTGACGGCAAAACATATAATGCTACGGCAGGCGCAAATGGCAAATGGGCGGTAATGCTTTCTGAATTAAAAGCAGGCGGCCCATACAGCATGGATATTAACGCCAGTAATCATATAACTCTGACAAATATCCTGATAGGCGATGTATGGGTATGTTCGGGCCAGTCAAATATGGAACTACCTATGAATAGGGTAAAATACCGCTATCCGGATGTAATCGCCAACGCCGACAACCCACATATAAGGCAGTTTATTGTTCCGCATATATATGATTTTCAGGAACCAAAGGAAGATTTCAAGTCAGGTAGCTGGGTATCGGCCAATCCCAAAAGCGTGCTCGAATTTACTGCCGTTGGTTATTTTTTCGCGAAAGAATTATATGAAAAATACCACGTCCCCATAGGTTTAATAAATGCAAGCTTGGGCGGCTCACCTGCCGAGGCATGGATGAGCGAGGATGCCTTAAAGGCGTTTCCTGAATACTTGGAAACAGCGAAAAAATTTAAAGACAGCAACTATATAAACCAAATAATGGCAAAAGATAAAGCTGTAAACGACGCGTGGTATAGTCGTATCCAGCAGTTTGATAAAGGTTTGGAAAAAGGTCAAAAGCCGTGGTTTGATGTAAATTATGACGCTCCAGAATGGGCGACAATGAATGTGCCCGGTTACTGGGCTGACTGTAATCTGGGGAACGTGAACGGCGTTGTCTGGTTCATAAAAGAAGTTAATGTCCCGGCTTCAATGACTGGTCAGCCGGCAAAGCTTTGGCTTGGCAGGATTGTTGATGGCGATTTTACTTATGTTAATGGCAAACTTGTGGGGTCGGTTTCATATCAGTACCCGCCAAGAATATATGATATTCCTTCAGACCTGCTAAAGGCAGGCAAAAATATCATCGTAGTAAGGGTTATTAATAACTCAGGCCGGGGCGGTTTTGTTCCGGATAAGCCATACCAGCTCTCCGCAGCGGGACAGACAATCGACTTAAAGGGCCGGTGGCAATACAAATTAGGCACTACAATGGGTACATTGCCGGGCAAAACTTTTATTGAGTGGCAGCCGTTGGGATTATATAACGGAATGATTGCCCCGTTATTAAACTATAAAATTAAAGGAGTAATTTGGTATCAGGGGGAATCCAATACCGCAAAGCCGCGTGAATATCAAAAACTGTTTTCTGCGCTGATAGCCGACTGGAGAGGAAAATGGATTCAGGGGGACTTCCCCTTCCTGTACGTGCAACTGGCTAATTTTATGGAGGTTAAAACTCAGCCGTCTGAAAGCGGCTGGGCTGAGCTGAGAGACGCACAGCTTAAAACGCTCGCCGTCCCCAACACGGGAATGGCCGTAATCATTGACCTTGGTGAATGGAACGACATACATCCTCTAAACAAGGAAGACGTCGGCAAGCGGCTGGCGTTGGCAGCCCGAAAGACGGCCTATGGCGATGAAAAAGTGGTTTATTCAGGTCCGATTTACCAGTCAATGAAAATCGAAGGAAATAAAATCATTCTCACATTTGCAAATACAGGCAGCGGATTAACGGCAAAAGGAGATGGGGAGCTGAAGTATTTCGCTATTGCCGGCGCTGACAAAAAATTTGTATGGGCAAAAGCAAAAATAGAGGATAATAAAATCGTGGTTTGGAATGACCAGTTGGCCAATCCTGTCGCTGTCCGGTACGCCTGGGCTGATAATCCTGAAGGGGCTAATTTATATAACAAGGAAGGTTTGCCGGCATCGCCCTTTAGAGCAGATTTAAATAATTAGTTACGGATAGATGCCGAACGCACAAATATAGATTTCCATATCTAAATTATAGACGGGACAGGCCTTTGTTTTCTCGCTTTTTCGGCCAGCTGCCTTCGGACTCCTTTTTCATAAGTGCTTTATTAACAGCGGGTTACCATTCAAAAACCCGGGGAATCAATCACAACTTATGGTTGCAATGTCCCCCCATTTATGGTATCCTGTAATTATCTTGTATTATAGTGATTGCATACAATCACGCTTTTGGCGTCGAAAGCCGGGGGATTTGACTTTAAAAGCCGTTTTGGAGACAGGGTATGAAAAAAGTAAATGTAATTCTGCTGTTGGCCGCCTTTCTTGCGGCATGCAACGCGGGATACTCTCGAACCATTGACCCTAATTACCAAGTTGGCACGTGGCAGGGTTTTCGCACGGCGGCAATAACTTATACTTTCGATGACGGCTGCCCATATCAATATACCATAGCGATACCTATGTTTAATGAATATGGTTATAAGCTGACCATGTTTACCGTCACCGGCATGAGCTGGTATGAGCCGACTCACTGGGACCAGTTGCAAACCGCCGCTGCTGCAGGGCATGAAATCGGGAGTCATACTGTGACGCACCCAACTTTGAATACATCAAACGAGGTATATGAACTGTCAAACTCCAAGATTGCCATTGAAGTGAACGTTCCAGGGTCGAAATGTATAACGGTTGCATATCCTATGTGCGTAGAAAGCACCGAGTCAGTTATCGCGACATACTATATTGCAGGGCGAATCTGTTCGGGCTCGATTATGCCGGCCACTCCCTCGAATTTCTATCAGATAAGCTCGTTCGCTCTCGGCAGCAGCGGTATAAATACAATAGCCGGCATCACTGCAAAAGCTGATGCTGCCGCGGCCTCCGGGGGATGGTGCGTATATCTCATACACGGCATCGACAGCGACGGAGGATATTCACCGCTTTCGTCTACAGTACTTCGGGCAAGCCTTCAGTATCTTGACGCCCGCAGGAGTACATTCTGGGTTTCGACTTTTGGAAACGTTGCGCGCTACATAAGAGAACGCAATGATGTGTCGGTTGCGGAAACGTCTAATACGGGCGACAGCATTACTTTACAGGTAACAGACACCCTCGACAACGTGATTTACAATTATCCGGTAACGATACGCAGGCCTCTTCCCGCCGGCTGGGGCTCTGCTAATGTTTCACAAAATGGTCTTCCGGTAACTTCGTCTATTGTGGTGGTTAATTCAACGGCGTATGTAATGTTCGACGTAGTGCCGGATGGCGGGAACGTTGTGCTCTCAAAAGGCATCTACGGCGATTTTACGGGCAACGGTGTTGTGGATTTGAATGACCTTTCCTTTTTTGTTAAATTCTGGCCGGTAAATGATTGTAATAAAACTACCGGGGTGGATGTGGACGAAGATTGCATAGTCAATTTCAACGAATTTGCTGTTCTGGCGGAAAACTGGCGGCAAGCGTCATAATTGGCAGCGTAAGCTTTACTGATACTTTTCAACAGCCGCAATAAACGCATTGATATTTTCGGTTGAAACATCCGGTGGCATACCTCCGCCGCAGGACGCGATAATCCGGCTGCGGTCGTCAAGACCAGTCAGCATTGTCTCCACGGCTTGCGCCACCTCAGCGGGTGTCCCCGCGGCCAAAACGTCTCTCGGGGGGATATTACCTAACAGCGTAACCTTATCCCCGACTAGTTTCTTCATTTGTGCCAAACTATGGTCGCTGCTGAAATTGAAAAGGTTAATCCCTATTTCGGCCAGGTGCGGTGCACAGACAAGACCGGGTGCGTCGTTGTGAAAAAAACGGACCTTCACATCCCGGCAGGTGAAAATCTTTTGCAGCCGGGGCTTGGCGAATTTGACGAAGTCCTGCTCGCCGAGAAAGCCGACTATATCGTCCAGAATGAAAATGCCTTCGATTGTCGGGAACGTTTCTATTTGCAGGCAAATCCAGTCAACGATGAAGTCCGTAATCATATCGAGCAGCCGGCTGACCTCGTCCGGATTTGCGCGGACACCCATAAGAAACTCAGTTGTGCCGGCAAGGAACGAGGCGATATTCAGCGGCCCGCGCGAAACGGCGAATTTTATGGCGTGTCCTTCCCGCTCGATTTGTTTTTGCGTTAGTTTCAGCCGATTCAGCGCAAAAGGCAGCAAACCGTCTTTTGAAGGGTCGGGCCTGCTTATGGAATCGACCTGTTCAAATGACGTGATAATCGGACTCGCGAACGGCAAGTCGTTTGTCTGCCAGAAGCATTTCGAACCGAACGCCGACGGCTCGGTGCACATCCCGAACTCTGACCAGAAGCCGGGCAAAAACATCGCCTGCGGAAAAGTTCTGATGGCCTTTAGATTGGCTTCGAGCCACATTTGTTCGCCGGTAAAATAGTCCATTACCGACATTCCCGCCCACCCCGGCAGCCAGGGGCTGTCTATTATAAAACCGACGGGCAACGTCCTGTTGACGTTACCATTGATTACGTTAAGCAGTATCGCCCATTGCTTGTCTGTCATTTCAGCGTCTCATATTTAATTCGTAGAGATGCGGCCGTAAAAATTATTTGTGGTGGTAAAGTTCCCAGCCGAGGTAATTGCCAATCGCCTCGGCGATGGCGTCGGCTTTCTGAGACATATTCATCGCCACGTGATGCTCAAAGCCCATCCTGCATATAAACTGCAAAAGGTTCTGCAGGTTCGGTATCTTCATCACGCCGTAACCGCCGAATGTGTCGAGCGAGTCGTTTGTGAACTCGCCTTCGCCCACGTATGCGCTGATAACGCCCGCCGCGTCGTCCGTGGTGGTTCTGCAGAATGTAGCGTTACCCGGTGCGATTCTCCCGACCATTGCTCCGTATGTGTTGTCTTTGCCGACCGAGCCGGCGATTATCTCCTGGTAGTCCATTTTTGCGGATTTGAAGAAGCTCTTCGGCAGGTTGCTGCAGTGAAACAGCACGCATTTATCCGGCTCATCCGCATAGTTATTGTTCCAGTCCAGTAACGCGCTCGGCGTCCCCGAAGCCAGTTGCAGAATATACATCCCTAACAGCCCTGTGACATCGACCTCGCAGGCGCTTGGCACCAGCGACTCGCTCATCATACTCATCAGCGTGCAGGGCACTATCCCGAAAAATTCTTCCAGCGACGTCCAGCACTGAATCGCCGTCCCGTCAAGCTCGTTATCCTTGACCCACTGGTCAATCACGTATCCGAACTTCGCCATTTTCAAAAGCGATTCGGCAGGTATTGAGTTAGTCGATGTATATTGCTGGATTTCGCTCAGTTTCTTTTTCACGTTCCTGTCGTAGTCAGCTAGGCGGCCAACTCTTCCGAGGATTTCAGAGAGGTCTATCGTCTCGACCGCTATGCCGGACAATTCAAGAATCTTTTCGCTGTATCGAACGGTGTTGAACGCCCCTGTGCGTGCGCCGATTGCGCCGAAGCGGGCGTTCCTGAGTCCTTTGACAACCCTGCAAACCGATGCGAAATCATCCAGCTCCTGTTTGAATTCCGCCAAAGCGACTGGCATAGTGTGCGTTTTAGTAAGTGTGTATGGAATGCCGGCCTGCCTGAGGTTGTTGCAGACGCTCATTTTCCCGCAGAACGAATCCCGCCTGTTGGCAATGGTCATTTTGCCCGGCGCATCAGGTTCGGCGTGAATGAGAATCGGCACATCAAGACCTGCGCGTTTTACCGATTCCGCCACGCCTTTCTCATCGCCGAAGTTCGGCAGCGTGACTATGATGCCGTCGATTTTATCGCCGTTTTTTGCGAATAGTTCCGCGCACTTTTTTGCGTCCGCGTATGTCTCAACCGAACCGTATTTGGTATCCTGCATCGACAGGGCGATAGCGCCGAAACCGTTGCTCTTGAGCACTTCGAGAATATCTTTGCGTCCCTGCTTTGCCAGTATATCCGGGAAAAATCCCCTGTTTCCTGTGATTACTCCAAACGTTGTCTTTTGCATTTTATACCCTTTCCTGCTATATTTTCATTTAAGGCGAGATTATAGCATACCAAATCACCGAACTCCACAGCAACATTCCCGGCCGCATTTTTGTTTCGTATCGAAAAACCTGGAAAGAAAGAATAAACTCCCGGGACGAGTTTTGCTCTTGGATTATAAGCCGCGGAGTTTCATTTTGTGAGGCGGGAAAGCGATAGCCAACGATCGGATTCGAACCGATAACCTCCGGTTTACAAAACCGGAGCTCTACCGTTGAGCTACGTTGGCGTAAGTTCTATATCGGCAGGATTATACTGAAAATGAGCTAATTTAGCAAGGGTTGTGGCGATATTACGTCAGAAGCAGGAAGATAAAGAAGCCGACCATAATGACCATGCCGAGTGGCACGCCGAATACGGCCCACTCCCTGCTTTTTATCGACAGCTTGCTTGCGCAAATGATGTTCGGGATATTGCCGGGGATGAGCATACCGCCCGCGATGAGCAGGCCTGCCAGCGCGTCTTTGATAGTATCTACGGGCATAGCGGGGCTGATTTCCGCGGCGGTCAGCGTCGCGTTGTCGAGAATCGCGGAAATGATATTCACCCAGTAAAGGGCCAATGACGGGATATGCACCAGATATTTGTCAACCACGGGCGTAAAGCCGGCGCCCAGGAAAACGAGCGCGAGGACGAAGATATAAACCTTGCCTGCCCTGATGAACATATCCTTTGTTTCTTCGGGTTTGTCTTCCGTTAACGTGGGGCCTTTTCCCTCGTGTTTGTGGGTCAGAAACAGGGGCAGTATTCCAAGCAGGACAACCAAAGGTATTATCCATTTGCCTAAGAGTTTCAGCAGGAAGAAAAAGTCGGCGTGATAGGGTTCGCCTCTGAGTTTGGAGACCGCTATCGTGGACAACGGCTCACCTATGGGCGTAAGCACGGCGCCGAGGCCAATTGAGAAGCAAGCGATGATTACGAGACGCACTTCGAGAGCCCTGGGAAGTTTCAACACACTTATGACTTCAGCGAGAATCAAGGCGGCGATAATGGCGGTGATGACGCTTGAGGACAGCCCAAGGCCGACGACGATTATGAAGAAAAGCGTGGAGTACCCAAATTTTCTGGCGAAGGCGTGTGTCCAGGCACCTATTTTGGGCCGGATGAATTTGAAAATCAGGCCCGCAATGAGGACCGCAAGCGTAATCTTAATTGGGTCAACAAGTGCCTCTTTTACCAGATGCCACGACCACAACCCGGATATAGTAACTGCGAGGCATCCCATAATAAAGAGAAACGCCTCGAGCTGCTTTTCGATTCTTTTGGATAAAAAAGGCCCAACCAGGACCATACCGACAATAACTACCAGTCCGCCCGTTACCAGCGATTCATTCATATCTATTTTCTATTTTCGATTTATTATTTTTGATTTACAATTTGAAAATGATAAGTCATAAATGGTAAATTATAAAGGGGAAATTGAAAAATGCGAAAATTTGTCCTTCTGACAATAAGTATTGGTATGTGCTTTTCCTTCGGCTGCGCGGCAAACCCGATTACCGGCGAAGAAGAGCTGATGTTCGACCGCGACTACCATAACGATATAAAGCTGGGTAAAGAGATTGCTCCTCTTGTCGAAAAAGAGCTTAAAGGCAAAATCCCGGACCAGGCATTGCAGGATTACATAAACGGCATCGGCCATAAAATCACCAGATTCAGTCACAACCCGGATTTTGATTTTAATTTTGTCGCTGTTAACGACAAGTCGATAAACGCCATTTCGCTGCCCGGCGGGCGCATTTTCATCACAAAAGGTCTGCTGCTGAAATTAGAAAGCGAATCGCAGCTCGCGGGTGTATTGGCGCACGAGACCGTTCACGTTGTAGCAAGAGACACTGAAAATATGATGAGCAAGCAGGCGGGACTGGGTGCATTGTTTGTTCTGGCGGCATCCCAGGCGAGAGCACAGGGCGAAGTGGCCGCGGCCGATATCGCGTTGCAGCTTGTGACGCTCAAATACAGCAGGGAATACGAAAGGACAGCCGACCTTGGTGGTATGGATTATATGTTCAGAGCCGGCTACAACCCCAACGGTATGGTCGAAACGATGCAGATACTCCAGAAGGAAGACCCGGCCAGGTCATCCGATTTCTTCTCAACGCACCCATCGCCCGAAAACCGCATCGATTACCTCAGGGCAAGGATTCAATCGCATTATGCAAACAGTGTGGCGGGAACAAAAGTCGGGCAGGAAGATTACCAGCAGTATGTTCTGGACAGGATAAAAAATCTTCCTGATTCACCGGGCAGGTAGTAAGATGGCGGCGGGGCGATTTCGTTAATAAAAAAGGAGTCCGCTTTTTGAAACGGACTCCTTTGGATAGTTGTTACAAACTATGCCTTTTACCTGTCGGCACAGCATTGATTATTTCACGTTTTTTTGGCTGGTGCCGCCGATGGGCTGTAACCGCAGCCGGGGCAGGTATCTTCGGGTTTGCCTTCAACTGTTCCGGGGAAGAAGACCTTGCCGCATTTTTCGCATTTCATCGCCTTGAATACGCTGTCTTCGTTGCATTTCGGGCATTTCATCGGGACAGCGCCGCTCATCATAAACTGGCGAGGTCCTCCGTGATTCATCATAAAATCGGTGTATTCCTTGGCGCTTATCTCGTATTCATTGCCGCATTTTGGGTTGTTGCATTTGACCCACACCTTGCCGGTTGGCTGGCCTGCTGTAGTGCCGCCGCCCATTGTTTTGTACGTGATGATACCCGCTGCCGCCAGGCACGCGACGGCGACCACGATTAGAAGTATTTTTTTAGCGTTCTCTTCCATATCTTAATCTCCAAAATATAAAAGGACACGTTAGTTAAAGGTTTGACAAGATATTATCGTCAGCCGGGAGATTTGTCAAAGAGATAATTCCAGTCAGCCACAGGTCGCAAGACATTACGCAATTTTTAGTATTCTCGCAGGTTGTTCGGGCATACCCGTGCGGGCGGACAGATACGTCGCTTCTATGAAGGCCATATTATTCAGATTGTCGGCCGCGGTGCTGACAAGAGGGGTTTTGTCGGGCCAAAGCAGATGAGAGCCAAAATTTTCCAGCGTCATTTTCATTCTGCCGAGGTCGTTGTCGTTAAATTCGTCTCGCCGAAGGCGTTGGCCTCGGGAATCTGTAACTTCGAAACTTTTGTCGTCGCATCTTATAAGCGTATCCTGGCCGTGCGCGATTAGCCATTTTTGCGGCCCTTTGCCCGGTGACGACACGACCGCCGCCCGGCCGGCGAGAAGATTGCCGGAAAGTATATCATTGAATTTCATTGTGATAATCGCGCTGTTCTCAGTAAGGTAAAGCCGTTGCTGCCTGTCTGGCGTAGTGCTTCCCGCGACACAATAGACCTGCTGCGGCAGGCCGAAGTTCAACACTATCTGGTCGATTATTTCCCAGCATTCGTAAAGGACCACTCCTCCTCCGGCAAGGACAGGGTCATTGCGCCACGTTGCCTGCGGGACATCTGAAGGGGGCTGACCGGCGGCGGCGAGGATAAGGAAGGGCTGCTCGGTGGAATTTTGCAGGACAAAACCTCTTGCCGCAAGGGAGCTTTGAGCGAATCTGTCGGTATTGGCGACAGCCAGGATAATCCCCTCATTTTGCGCGAGTTTGACAAACTCTGCCGCCTCGCTGAAATTTCGCGCCAATGGGGGAGCTTTAAGGATGTGAAACTTCTTTTTTATTGCCATCTTAAGGTATTCGGCGCAACTGTGCAGTGGGGCCGCCACGAACAGGCAATCGAGCTGGTTCTGGATTATCAACTGGCGGTAATCGTCGTAAGCGGCGCAGTTGTGTTCTTTGGCGACCTGCTGCGCAAGATTTGTATCATTGTCCCCCACGGCCGCAATGGTGAAGTAGTCGAAACCTTTCGCCGCTTCGAGCATCAACCTGCCCGTGTCGTTCAGACCCAGGACAGCTATTTTCAGTGGACTTTCGCGCATCCCTGCACACAAAGCAGACCTGTAAATTGTCGCCGTCGATTATTTCTTGTTTGGAATTATAAAATGTTCAGGCACCGGGAACTGTGAGCACATTAGCAGCACGTCCTTGGCGACCTGCTCGATAACCGATTCGTTGTCGACGTTCTCGGCGACTTTGTTTATGAACTCCGCGATTTGCCTGGCCTGCTCTTCCTTCATACCGCGTGTGGTTATAGAGGGTGTTCCGAGTCGCAATCCGCTTGGATTTGCAGGCGGGGCCGGGTCGTTGGGGATGGTATTGTAGTTGGTTTCGATTCTGGCCCTGTCCAGCGCCTTGGCGAGCTTCTTGCCGGGGATATTTTTATTTCTCAAATCGATGAGAATGAGATGATTGTCGGTGCCGCCCGAGGCGAGGTTGAAGCCGCATTCGAGCAATTTCTCTGCCATCGCTTTGGCATTTTTGACAATCTGTTTTGCGTAAGCGACGAACTCAGGCGTGTCGGCTTCTGCGAGAGCTACGGCAATCGCGGTAATCGTGTGCATATGCGGGCCACCCTGGATTCCGGGGAATACGGCCTTGTCGACCTTGTCGGCGTGCTCGGCTTTGCACAGCAGCATTCCGCCTCTTGGGCCTCGCAGTGTCTTGTGCGTCGTTGTTGAAACGATGTCGGCGTAGGGGACGGGGCTTTTGTGAATGCCCGCGACGACTAAGCCGGAGATATGGGCAATGTCGCTGACGTGATATGCCCCGACCTCTTTGGCGATGTCGCCGAATATCTCGAAATCGATTTCTCTCGGATAAGCGGTGCAGCCGGAGATTATGATTTTGGGCTTGTTTTTCTTCGCCAGGTCTCGAATCTGGTCATAGTCGAATCTGCCCGTTTCTGCGCTAACGCCATACTGCATAGAGTTGAAAATCTTGCCCGTTAAGCTGACTTTCCAGCCGTGGGTTAGGTGTCCGCCGTGAGGCAGGGCAAGCCCCATAATCGTATCACCGGGCTTTACCAGCGCCAGATAAGCCGCTAAGTTCGCCACCGAGCCGGAATATGGCTGGACGTTGGCGTGGTCGGCCTTGAATATCTTTTTGGCCCGCTGCCGGGCGACCGTTTCGATAAGGTCTGTAATCTGTTGTCCCTCGTAATACCTCTTGCCGGGGTATCCTTCGGCGTATTTGTTGGTCAGGCAGCTTCCGCTTGCCAGCATTACCGCCCTGGAGACGTAGTTTTCGGATGGGATGAGTCGCACGCAGGCGCTTTGACGCGCGCCTTCCTGCCTGATAAGTTCATATATTTGCGGGTCATACTGCTCAAGTGCCGTAAGCATATCATATTCTCCATAAAATTGGTTTAAGACGCCTCGATTTATAGCAAAGTCGGGATTTCAATACAAGCATTTATTTATTGACAGATTATGGCCGAAGAATACGATAGATTGGCAGGAGACGTCGAAAAGTGGATTCCGCCAGGGCGGATAAATTTTGGGAAAGTTGATGCCTGAAGACAACGAAATAGGCTCAAAGGCGAAGTTGTTTTTTGACAAGGCCGACGAGGCGGCCGCAAACGGCAATTTCGACTATGCGATAGGTTTGTATCTCGATGGATTGCGATGCGACCCGGATGCGCTTCAGGACGGTCACTTGCGGCTTCGAGAGCTTGCCCTGAACCGACAGGCCAGTGGCGGCAAGAAACCCTCGATAATGGAAAGAATGAAGTATCTTCGCGGCGGCAAGACCCCCCTTGAACAGTTGTTAAACGCCGAATATCTGATGGCCAAAGACCCGGAACATTTGCCATACATCGAGGCGATGCTCAAGGCGGCTGTGGTCGGCGGATACAATCAAACGGTGAAATGGATAGCGGATTTACTTTTTGCCGCCAACAATGCCTCGGAAAATCCATCGGCGCATGCGTATCTGCTGCTGAAGGACTCATACGCCGCTATGGGCCTGTGGGACAGGGCTCTTGCCGCCTGCCAGCATGCGGCGAAGATACGTCCCGAGGATGCTGATATTGCCGATGAGGCGAAGAGATTGTCCGCGGAGATGACCGTCTCGCGGGGCAAGTATGACCAGGCGGGTGACTTCCGCAAGTCGATAAAAAACCGCGAGGAGCAGGAAATACTTCAGTCGCAGCAGGGGGTGGTCAAGACAAAGGATTATCGAGTCCTGGCTGTCGAGGCGGCGAGAAGAGCGTATGAGCAGAACCCGCAATCGGCGCAGAGTATATTTGGTCTGGCTGGCGCTTTGGCGGATATGCGGACCGATGAGACGGAAGAAGAAGCGATACAACTGTTGGAGGACGCTTACAAAAAGAGGCAGGATTTCAGCTTCAAGGAGCGGGCCGGGTTGATTCGCATCGGGCAGATAAAACGCAAAATACGGGAAGCGGATGAGATACTTGAGGCAAATACGGAGGACAGCGTAGCCAAATCAAAGCACGCCGGCCTAGTCGGGCAATTGAACAAGGCGGAGATGGAACACTACGGGCTTTGCGTCAAAAACTATCCTACTGACCTCAAGGTAAAGTACGAATATGGTCTGCGCCTCGTTTACAACCAGAAGTACGATGAGGCGATTCCGATGCTTCAGGAGGCCCAGAAAGACCCGAGGCACAAAATACTGGCGATGAGCAAGATAGGCCTGTGCTTTTTTATGAAGGGCTGGTATTCCGACGCGGAGGATATTTTTACCAGGGCAATCGATTCATACGAAATAAAAGATGACGACATTGCGAAGGAATTGCGGTATAATCTCGCCCGCTCCTTTGAGGAGCAGGGCAAAAAGGCCGAGGCCCTTGATATTTATCGCAAAATCGCCCAGGTTGATTTTGGGTTCAAAGATGTTTCACAGCGGGTTGACCGGCTGAGAAAAGAGGCGAAGTAGCAGGTATCGAAAATAACGGCGGTATATGGTTTTTTTAACAGAAGCATTTTTTAGGAGATTGCAGTGGCTCATTCGTTGTCGGCAAAAAAGAGAGTAAGGCAGAACGAGAAAAGAAGAGCAATTAATCGCGCAAGAAAGAGCAGCATCAAGACGCAGATAAAGCATTTTGAGACGGCGCTGGCCAGTGGAGATGTTAAGGCGGCGACGGAGCAGTTCCGCCTGACGGCCAAACGGTTAGACAAGGTCGCGTCCACCACCACTATGCACAAAAGGACCGCCGCTCGCAAAAAATCCCGTCTTGCTAAAAAGCTCAACGCGCTGAAAGCAAAAGCGTCGGCCTAACCACAAAGTCACGAAGGCACCGAGACACAAAGTAAAATTGAAAAATTAGTGCCTTTGTGTCTTAGTGGTTAAAATGCGAGAAGTATATAAGAAGAAAATTATCAAGTTACTGAAGCACGCCGACTATAAGCCGGCTAAGGTCAGCGAGCTGTCCAGGACGTTGGGGGTCGAGCAGACAGATTATCCCGAGTTTAAGCGCGCGTTCGATGAGCTTCATCACGCGGGCCACGTTGTTCTCGGCGACGGCAGCACGGTCGGGTTGCCCGGTCTTTCAGGTCGAATCATCGGGAAGTTCCGCGCCAATGCGCGGGGTTTCGGCTTTGTTACGCCATTGGAATCTGCGGCTCACGTCGATTTGTTTATCCCGCCGGGCGAGACGATGGAGGCGATGACCGGCGACGTCGTTGCCGCGAAGGTCGTCGAAAAATCCACGAGGGGACAGCAAATCCGTTACAGCGGCAGAATTATCGAAATCGTTCAGCGAGGACGCAACCGCTTTGTCGGGACGCTGACGCGAAAACCGGAGGGCTGGCTTGTTCAGCCGGACGGTTCCGGTTCTGCTGACCCCATAACCGTAGATGACGTTACCGCCAAAAACGCCAGAGAAAAAGACAAGGTGGTCGTCGAGATATTATCGTATCCCACGGAAAAGCATCTCGCCCGCGGGGTGATTGTCGAGGTGCTGGGCAGGGCGGGCCAATACGAAAGCGAAATCGCGTCGATAATCCACCAGTTCCAGCTTCCCGGCGAATTCAACGATTCCTGCATTTTTCAGGCGCATAAGGCCGCGACCGAATATAAGCCGGAAAATATCCGCGGCAGGGACGATATAACGAACAAAATCATAGTTACGATTGACCCGCCCGACGCGAAGGATTTTGACGACGCGATTAGCTTGGAGCGCGACGCGAAAGGCAACTGGCTGTTGGGTGTTCATATCGCGGATGTTACGTTTTTTGTTCCGCCCGGCACGCCGTTAGATAAAGAAGCTAACGACAGGGGTAACAGCATATATCTGCCGGGCAGGGTAATACCGATGCTGCCTGAGATGCTGAGCAACGGCGTATGCAGTTTGCAGCCCGACCAGTTGCGGTTGGTCAAAAGCGCATACATTACCTACGATAATCAGGGCAACATCGTAAATCGCAATTATCGCAACAGCATCATCCGCTCAACACAACGGCTGACTTATCAGCAGGTTGACCGTTTTCTCAAAGGACATACCAAAGACATAAAGCCGGAGGTGATGCCTCTGCTGAAAGATATGGAGACGCTCGCGCGCATCATCGAGAAACGCCGCGACAGGCAGGGGATGCTTCATTTGGATTTGCCGGAGACGGAGCTTATATTCGACGAAGCGGGCAGGGTGGTCGATGGCTGTCCGGCGGATAATAGTTATCCGCATACGATAATCGAGATGTTTATGGTCGAGGCCAACGAGGCCGTGGCGACCGTTCTGGACCGCAATAATATCCCGGTTATGCGGCGAATCCACCCTGAGCCGGATACCCTTACTATGCAGAATCTTGCTGAGCTTGTCCGGTCATTGGGATTGAGCTTGCCCCGTTTACCCGACCGGGCGGCGTTGCAGCAGCTTCTTAATTCCGTCAAAGGGACGGACAGTTCTCTTGCGATAAATCTCGTCGTTTTGCGAAGTATGGAAAAGGCACAGTATTCGCCTCTGCATATAGGCCATTACGCGCTTGCCTCGGAATTGTATGGCCATTTCACAAGCCCCATAAGGCGATACGCCGACCTGCTCGTTCACCGGGCGCTGGATTGTTATTTGCGGGGCGACCTCGAAGCCGGGCCTGACTGGCTGCCCGATAATCAGCAGTTGGCGGATATCGGCAGGCATATCACGTTCACCGAGGAGCGTGCCGACGACGCAGAGCGCGAATTGAAGACGGTTTTGATTCTGCAAATGCTGGCCGACAAGGTTGGAGAGGAGCTTGATTGCGTCGTTACGGGCCTGACGAATTTCGGCATCTTTGTCCAGTCGCGAAAACTCGGTATCGAGGGTCTTGTGCAACTTGCGGATTTAGGCCCTGACCAGTGGCAATACAACCCAAAACACGGCTCCATCGTCGGCAGGCACTCAGGCCGGCTTGTTTGCTTAGGCCAGCCGATGAAGGTTCGCATCGTTTCGGTAAATATCTCCGCAAGGCAATTAAACGTCACGCCCGTTTTAGCCATCCTTGAAGGCGGGATTCATCCCCGTCGTGAACAACTCAAGCCGAAGGCCAAAGGCAAACGCGCAAAACACGGCGGCGGAAAATTCGCCAGCCGCCGAAAACACAAAAAAGACAAAAAAAGAAGATAAAGAACAGCGTTCAGCGGTCGGCGTTCAGCGTACAGGAACAGAAATCAGTAAATAGCGTTCAGCGGACAGCGTTCAGCGTTCAGTTAAAATCCTAAACTCTAAACAAATTACAAATCCAAAAAGACAAATTCAAAAATAGTATAAGTGGAAACTTATGATTTTACGATTTTCACAAAAAACTTTGAGGAAAAATATACGGATAAACGTTACATATAGCCCATATTAACGAATATGGGCAAGATGGCAAACATAGAGTAGGGATAAAAATTTTTTTCATCTCAAAAAGTGCTCAAAAAGTGAGGCAAAATGGAGTCAAATTGATAAAAGTGAGGGTGTTTTGAACGAAAAGTGAGTCAAAATGCGCGCGTTTTGATAGTTTTTGATACCCTTTTTTCAGTTCGATATATTAGCGGAATTAATTGTAAAGCTGGGCGCTTTGCCACTAAGACACTCCCTCGACTACGCTCGGGACAGGTAAGACACAAAGATTTTAGCCACAGAGAGCACCGAGAACACAGAGAACAGCCATCTTTGCCCGCCAAACTGATCGGCGGGCAAGTGTTCTTGGCGAGTGTTCTTCTCAAAGCAAGCTTTTTCAGAACGTCTCGTCATCGCCCACAAGGGCCTATTGCCCTTTTATAAAGCTGACTGCTTGGACGCTGATTGGCAGGCGGCACGATAGTATATAAGTATATACGCATATACTTATATAGTGCTCCATGCTTCTGTGGATAATGTTTAGCGGGTAGCGTGTAGCGGATAGCGTACAGTTCAGACTGAAGGGAGAAGATGCTCGATGGCGGCACGATAGTATATAAGTATATGCGTATATGCGTATATACTTATATAGTGCTCCATGCTTCTGTGGATAACGTTTAGCGGGTAGCGTGTAGCGTACGGCGGACAGCGTTCAGCGGACAGCGTGCAGCGTTCAGTTTAAGATGCAAGGGAGAAGGGAGAAGTTAGAAGTAAGAAGTTAGAAGACGGAACTGGATTCCCTGCTGCCAAACCAATGAGGGGACTTCTCGGGAACAGGGAGGACGGAGGAGTCGGCCCGCCTGTGGCGGGTAAACCACGCCTTCGGCTGGTAAACCACGCCTTCGGCGGGTAAACTTCGTTGTACAGGGTTAAAAAAACAACTTTTTTTCTTCGCGGCCTTCGTAGCCCAATTCGCACGGCGAAGAATGGCTGACACCCTTTTCTTCGTCCCGATTTTAACCTGAATTATAGTGCCATATTAGCGTAAAATGGGTTAAAAGGCAATGTTTTGCCCTTTTTGTCCTTGCCTGTCCGGCTGTAAAGCGTATAATGGAAATCGCCTTTGGCTGGGGGGCAAAAGGCAAGAAGGAGAAGAGTATGAAAACTAAATCAATTCTTGTAGCGGTTCTTATGTGTGTGATGGCAGCAGTGAATTTTGCTTCGGCTGACACCATACGCGGTATTAACATGGATTTTGTAACTATCGGCAATGCTGGTAATGCCGGGGATACGAGAACTGGAACAGATTCTATAGGATATCCTTTGGCCAATCCGTACGGCTGCGGAGCGGTGGGTTATAATTACCGTATCGGCAAGTACGAGGTAACCAATGCTCAATGGAATGCTTTTACAGCCGCTGCCGGTGCCCCCACGGGCAATCCGAGCTATGCTTATGATGAAAGTGCATATTACACCGGAGCACAGCAGCCGACTAATATGGTAAGCTGGTGTGAAGCAGCCCAGTTCTGCAACTACCTGACCAGCGGCGATAAGAGCAAAGGGGCCTATCTATTCAGCGGCGATAATACCAATCCCGGCGATTTTTTGGGAATAAATCGTAACGCGGCTGTTTCTTCTTACGGCATAGCTTATGTCATACCAACTGAAGACGAATGGTATAAGGCGGCCTATTACAAGCCCGATGGTAGTGGCTATTCACTATATGCCAACGGTACAGATACCGCCCCTATTGCCGGCGTGCAATCGAATTATAACAATATTAACGGCGCTCCTTGGAATGTTGGCACTGGCACAATGGAACAGAACGGCACTTTCGATATGATGGGCAATGTTTTTGAGTGGAACGAGACCCTTGTTGGTTCCAATCGCAGCATTCGCGGCGGGTCATACTTACGCTTCACCGGCCTCACGTCGTCCTACGCGTTCTACGACGGCCCCACGTACTATGAGATCTACGTTGTCGGATTCCGGGTTGCCTCCATCCCCGAACCCGCCTCCGCCATTCTGATTGGCGCTGGTTTCTTTTTCGCCCGCCTAAGGCGAAGGCAGAGTTGAGACGTGGATTAGAAATGCTACGGCGGGCAGGCCCTGCCACGCTTTTGCTTCTCGGCCTCGGTGCGGTGATAATTCGCCGGAGGCGAACAAGTTAGAAAATTCAGTGCTTGAAAAACACTTCTTTGCGGGGCCACTTTTCAAAAAGGTGTCTGATTCCTTTTTCATCCCTGCCGATGAGAGATTCGCCAATCGCCATAATCAAAAACGTGGTAAAAGGACGAAGATAATAAAAGGTTTCTGATACTTGTCCCGGCCCCCAAACAGAAATAATCTAAGAGATGAGAGGTTATTGCTTATGGAAAACAAGAAACTCCCCTTTAAATTTTACATATTGATAGCGGTAATTGTTGCCGTATCGATGCTTTTAGCGAATCTCCTGACAATATATTCTGTTTCGCAAGCAGGTTATGTTGAGAAAATCGGTGGGGAAATCGGCTTGGCAGGAATAATAATTCTTACAGATGTGGTTTTAATTATTATTTGCATTTTATCCTTGTTAAATATGAACCGGTATATGAAAGGAAAATGAGGCATGAATACCGTTGTAATTATAAACAAATTGTGCGGTGTAGTGAGTGTGCTTGGCGGTATTTATGGTCTTATTTTTGTCTACTACATAATACCCAGACATATCAAAAACCCAGAACAACTCGAATTATGGCAACGCAGATTTGGCAAAACTATAAAGATATGCAGCCCTATTATTATTATCGGGGGGATATTACTAATACTTGGCATACTCGGGTAATGGTTTAGTAGTTCAGCGGCCTAAAGATGCGTTGGGGTACGAGGGGAAAATGAGCCAAGAGTCTTTTATGCCTTCCACTTTTTTCCTGTTCTTGACAAAACAGGCCGATTTTACGATACTCCACTGCTAATGATTAAGAATTTCGGCAAAAAGATTGTAAAGATATTCGGCTCACGCAGCGAGCGATTAGTCAAGTCGCATATGGTGGTCGCCCGGCAGGCGAGCGAATTTGAAGAGCGGGTAAAACAGCTTACCGACGAGCAGCTCAAGGCCAAGACAGCCGAGTTCAAGCAGACGCTGACAGAGGGTCGCAGGCCTGAGGATTTATTGCCCGAGGCGTTTGCCGTAGTTCGTGAGGCAGCCAGACGCAACGTCAATATGCGTCATTTCGACGTGCAGTTGGTCGGCGGAAACGTCCTCTACGAAGGCAAAATCGCGGAAATGGCGACCGGCGAAGGTAAAACCTTAGTCGCGACGTTAGCCGCGTATCTTGTGCATCTGACGGGTAGGCACGTTCACGTCGTTACCGTTAATGATTACCTCGCGAAGCGCGACAGCGAATGGATGGGGCCGATTTATAAGGCGCTTGGACTTTCCGTCGGGGCGATACAGGCGGATATGGATGCATCGGGCGAGGAAAGAAAAAACCAATATGCCTGCGACATAACCTACGGCACCAACAACGAGTTCGGCTTCGATTATCTGCGCGACAATATGAAACTGTCGTTAGAGCAAATGGCGCAGGGCGAGCTGGAATACGCGATAATCGACGAGGTTGACTCGATTCTGATAGACGAGGCGAGAACGCCTTTGATTATATCGGGACCTGCGTTCGACGACGTGAGCAGGTATAAAAGGGCCGACGACGTCGCGAGAAAACTTATCACGATGCAGGGCGGCTATGACCGAATCAAAAAGCAGATTGACACGTCGGAAAAAACGCTTGCCAATGCCTATGGCGAGTTGAACGAGGCCAAAAAGTCCAAAGACAATAGTCGTATCGAAAAAGTGCAGAGCACAATAAAAAAGCTCGAAGCGGAATTTGAAGAGGCCCAGTCAAAACTCGGCGGCGCGACTCAATACTACGAGGTGGAACACGACCGCAAGGCAGTGCATTTGACGCACGAGGGAATCGGCGCGGCACAGGAAGCGGCAGGAGTCGGTTCGTTTTTCACCGGCTCAAATATGGAGTGGCCACATCTGCTTTCGCAATCGCTGCGGGCGCATGTTGTTTTCGAGAAGGAAAAAGATTACGTCGTGATGGACGGCAAGGTCGTCATCGTCGATGAGTTCACGGGCCGACTGATGCACGGCAGGCAGTGGTCGGATGGTCTGCACCAGGCGGTCGAGGCGAAAGAGGCCGTGCAGGTCAAGGAGGAAAGCCAGACGCTTGCCACGATTACCCTTCAGAATTTCTTCAAGCTTTACGGCCAGATAGCGGGTATGACGGGCACGGCGATGACCGAAGCCGAAGAGTTTATGAAGATTTACAGGCTCGAAGTCGTCACCATACCGACCAATCAGCCCTGCATAAGGGAAGATATGGAAGACGTGATTTATAAGACGATGTCCGAAAAGTTCACCGCGATTCTGGAAGAGCTGAATAAAATCAGTATTTCCGGCAGACCCGTGCTGGTTGGAACGGTGAGCGTTGAGAAAAATGAGGCGTTATCGGAGGCGCTTAACAGGAGGTTCGGTCTTGAGCATGAGGTTCTCAATGCCAAGCACCACGAGCGCGAGGCACAAATCGTCGCAAAGGCGGGCCAGCAGCACCAGGGCCGCGACGGAAAAATGCACGGCAACGTTACGATTGCGACGAATATGGCGGGCCGGGGAACGGATATCAAACTCGGCGAGGGCGTCGCCAATATAGGCGGGCTGCACGTTCTCGGCACGGAACGCCACGAGGCGAGGCGTATCGACAATCAGCTTCGCGGGCGATGCGGCAGGCAGGGCGATAAAGGGTCGAGCCAGTTCTTTCTCAGCTTCGACGACGAATTAGTGCGGACTTTTGCCCCTGAATGGACGGTAAAGGCGCTGTCGTGGATTGGCTGGGAGGAGGGGCAGCCGATTTATCATCCGAGAATAAGCAAGGGTATCGAAAAGGCGCAGAAAAAGGTCGAGGAACGAAATTTCGAGACCCGCAAGAGTTTGCTCGAATACGACGAGGTGATGGATTATCAGCGGAGGATTTTTTATTCCCGCAGGCGAACAATCCTTGCCGGCAAAGGACTCAAAGAGATTATCGCGGAAATGATAACGGGCACGACGGCCCAAAGCTGCCGGATAATGCTGGAAGGGGCGTATCCCGTCAAGTGCATCTGCGAATGGGCCATGAGTCAGTTCGGCGTTGAATTGAAACCATCTGAAATAGAGGAATTGTCGGCCGAAGAGATTGAGCGAATAATCAAGGACAAGGCCAAGGAAAGCGCAGGCAACGATATATCGCTTTCGCTTGGCGAATACCTCGAGGATTACGAGGACCAGTCCACGTGGGACATCCCGGGGCTGTGCAAATGGGCGATGAGCGCATTCAGCGTCAACTTAAGCGCAAGCAAGGTCAAGCAGATGTCCCCGGAGCAGCTCGAAGAGCAGTTGATTGCCGCGGCCCGTCAGCAGATAGAGAAAAAGGACTGTTCGCCTGTTGCTGAGCCGCTTAAACCCGATTTTGCGATTCGCCGGCTTGTGGAGTGGGCGCGTGTGAAGTTCGACATAAAGCTTAACACCGGGGAATTGGCGGGGTTGAAACCGGAACAAATTGAGGAGCTTATCAGCGGGCGAATCAGGGCCAGATACAAAAGGCGGGAAATCGAATATCCCGTCGAGTTCGCGATGAATATGGTGTATGGGCCTCAGGGCGCCAATGTGTACGGCTTTGAGGCGCTGGCGGAATGGGCAAACAGGAAATACAACGCGAAATTTACCGCCGAGGGCATACAACAAGTCCAGCCGCAGACGCTGAGCAGGCAGTTGCTGGAATTGAGCGAGGCCTACAGCAACGGCCAATTGACAAAAGAGATAGACGATGCGCTTAGTCGTCCCGGTACCCAGGAAATTACGGAATGGGCCAATCAACGCTTCGGGGCGGCTTTTACGTCTGAACAACTTGACGATATTCAGCAGCGAAAAGAAATAATCCTGCAGGCGGGCAGAGAATTCCTGCGCAGGGAATTGAGCGACCTTGAAAGGTATGTTCTGCTTCAGGTTTATGACAGCGCCTGGAAAGACCATCTTTACAATATGGACCATCTCAAGGACAGTATCTGGATGCGCTCCTGGGCCGAAAAGGACCCCAAGACGGAATACAAACGAGAGGGCCACCGGATGTTCAGCGAGATGCTGTCTAATATCGAGGAGCGGGTGACGGACATCATCTTCAAGGTTCATCTTGAAGCCGGCGCCAGGGCCAGAAGCGTCTGGCAGGTCAGCCAGACAGCGCACGACGAGGTTGGCCAATTTGCTATGGCGGAGCGTCAGCGTGCGGCCGCCCAGGCGCCACAGGGAGAGATAAAGGTCAAACAGATTAAACTCGAAGGGCCAAAGGTTGGTCGCAATGACCCTTGTCCCTGCGGCAGCGGCAAAAAATACAAAAAATGCCACGGGCGAAGCTCATAGGAAATCGCTCGCGGCGCAAAAAAAGAGCCGCGTTACTATGCGGCTCTTATCGTTCGTTATTTAATCACGTTACTGATTTTGCCTGGGCTTGCTGGTTGGCGGTTTAGGTTTCGGATTGGCTTCCGTCTTGGCTTTAACCTCACCAAACGTTTTTACAGTCAGCCAGTGCACATTACCTTTCACCTCTATGAGTCCCTCGATTCTGGCTTTCTTGTCAGCCATTGTCTTTCCCAGCTCTATGCCTTTTTCATCAAGAACTACTTTGTATATGAGGTCCTTGTGGGCAGTCACTTTTATTTCGGTGATGTTTCCGTCATTGTCTTTTACAGCGCTGACGATACCTATAACAAGTTTGGTGTCCTTCGTTTGTCCTTTTTCACGGGGAGTTTGCTTTGGCTGGTTCGCGTCTGCTGCCATCACATTGCTCACCACCGCGAGCAGCATACAAACTGCGACCATTCCAACCAGTGCCATTAACTGCTTCTTCATTTTTGGTTTCTCCTTAAATCCAAAAAACACATACCACTTTTCTTTCTCTTATTCGTTGTTCTGATATCATTATATCGGCGACATTACCCAAAGTGTATTCGTTGCCCCATTGGTTTTCAAGTCATTTGTGAATTTTAATCGTTTTAAGTATAGCTGTCGTCTCTATAAAAAAAGAAAACATCGAGTAACACCTCGCTACCCGATGTTTTCCGGAGGGGAGAAAAACTCTGTTCTGCTGCTCTGCTTATCGGCAAATACATAATTGCTGCTTTAATCCAAAAATCACCCCATTTCGCTAACTCTATAAGATATACGTTTTTGGCGGTTCTATGTTCGATTTCGGTGATAAAACAGCGTGGGGGCTGTGCTAACAGAGCGTCATCGGCTCATCGGGCCTGCTTTTCCGGCGGTATATCGTAATTCCTTTGCAGCCAAGATGATACGCGAGCCGATAAGCATTGTCCACGCTGGCTACTTTGGCTTTTTCGGTGAAGTTTATTGTCTTGCTGACGGCCGCGTCGCAGTGCTTTTGAAACCCGGCCTGCATACGGATATGCCATTCCGGGCTGATATCATAGGCGCATTTGAAGATTTTTCGGATTTCAGCGGGAATCGAGGATATCGTTTGAATGCTGCCAGTTTTAAGCGCCTGCCGGGCAATATCTTCGCTGCAAATACCCCTGTTTGCGGCAATTCCGCTGAAAACCTGGTTTGTCTGGAGCAATTTCTGGCCTGACAGAACTTGTCGCACAAAAACGAGCGAATAAAGCGGCTCAATGCCCGAGGAACAGTCGGCGATGATGCTTATTGTGCCAGTGGGGGCGACGCAGGTAATCGCCGCGTTACGCACCTTCAAATTTCTCTTTTTGTTCCAGATGCTGTCGGCCCAGTTGGGAAAGCATCCTCGCCTTTCGGCTAATTCACCGCTGGCCTGTTTGGCGTTTTCGTTTATGAATTTCATAATTGATTCCCCGATATTGATGCCTTCGTTGCTGTCGTATGGTATGCCGAGCATAAAAAGACAATCCGCGAAACCCATAACGCCCAGTCCGATTTTGCGGTTTGCCCGGGCGATTTCGGCGGTCTGGGTAACGGGGTAATGGCAGGCGTCGATGATGTTATCGAGGAATCGCACGCCCAATTTCACCGTTTCGCCAAGGCTGGGCCAGTCTATTTCTGATTTGTCGGTGACGAATTTCGCGAGGTTGATGCTGCCGAGGGTGCAGGCCTCGTAAGGCAGCAATGGCTGTTCGCCGCAGGGGTTGGTTGCCTCAATTTCACCCAGTTGCGGCGTCGGGTTGTCCTGGTTAATCCTGTCGATGAATGCCACGCCCGGGTCGCCTGTTTTGTGGGCGCAGGTGATAATCATATTCCACAAATCGCCGATTGTGTAAAACTTTTTTGTGCTTTCGAGTTTTGACGAGTCGTCACCAGTCAAGGGGAACAGGTTCCGTATCGAGTAGTTGTTGACGTCGACGTTTTTCGGCAGCAGATATTTTTGACCTGTGCGCGGGTTTTCGACGATGTGCAGCGTGTTCGGCTTTGTTTCGAGGGTATTAATCCAGTCGTCGGTTATTTTTACGGAGATGTTGAAATTTGTGAAGGCCTTGAGGTCCTGTTTGGCATGCAGGAACCTGATAATATCCGGGTGAGTAACGCTCATCATACCCATATTTGCGCCTCTGCGGAATGCGCCCTGCTGAATCGCATCGGTTGTCTGAGAGAATACTCGCCAAAACGAAATCGGGCCTGACGTTGTGCCGCCGCTTGACGCGACCCGGTCGCCGGTTGGGCGAAGGTGGTCAAGTGAAAAGCCGGTTCCGCCGCCTGCCTTCTGGATGAGAGCGGTATCTTTTACCGTCTCGAATATCCCCTCGATGCTGTCCTCAATCGGCAGGACAAAGCAGGCGCTTAACATTCCTGATGGTCTGCCCGCGTTCATAAGCGTTGGCGAATTGGGCAAAAACTTCAGCGAGGCCATAAGGTCATAATATTTCTCGTGCCACTGGGCAACTTCGGCTTCGTTTCCGCCGTAATTTGCCTCGATTGAAGCGACAAGACGGGCAACTCTGTGGAAAAGCTGGCCCGGCGTCTCGATGACTTTGCCCTGTTCATCCCTGATTAAATAGCGTTTCTCCAGCACGGTCATCGCGTTTTCGCTGAGTATCGGCTCGCCGCCTTTCGGCGGAGTTATGTTCTCTGTTTCTCGCATATTATTTATACGGCGTGGTTTCATAAAGGTCTCACGTTTTTTTAAGCCATTTGAATCGAAAGACGTCACGGATACGCGAGGTAAATCTTATGCCGAGTCGCTGTGTGCTGGTTGCGAATTCCGCGCGTTTCAAATCTTCCATCGAGGGCTTTGTGGTTTTGGTTCCGAAGAC
>Ga0187878_1001030_pt1 | contig 28863 bp, 16 predicted proteins | sample June2016WEW_17_1_FD_132979 | JGI IMG/M metagenome (GOLD analysis project Ga0187878, IMG submission 132979) | Peatland microbial communities from SPRUCE experiment site at the Marcell Experimental Forest, Minnesota, USA - June2016WEW_17_150 | ecosystem: Environmental > Terrestrial > Soil >...
CGCCATCTTTAACCGGGAGATCCAGAAGTGGGATCCCGACGCCTGGGCGAAAGTGATCAAGGAGGCGGGAGCAAAATATGTGGTTCTGACGAGCAAGCACCACGACGGTTTCACGCTGTGGCCAAGCGCGACGCCGAATCCGACGCTTCCCGCGGATCGCCAGCATGCTTCCCGAGATTTGGCAGGAGAACTGACGACGGCGGTCCGCAAGCAGGGCTTGCGCATGGGGCTCTACTATTCCGGTGGCTACGATTGGACGTTTGTGCCTGGGCCGATCCGGGTTTCCGAGGATTACGAGAAAGTGAAACCTGAGAGCGAAGCATACGGAAGGTATGCGGACGCTCACGTGCGCGAGCTGATCACTCGCTACAAGCCCGCGCTGCTCTGGAATGACATCGACTATCCGAAGTCCGGCCATCCTCTGCAATTGATGGCGGAGTACTACGCGGCTGTTCCGTACGGCGTCATCGACAATCGATTTGGAGTGAAGCATTCCGACTTCACGACACCGGAATATGAGACCCTGGGCAAGATCAACCCGAAGAAATGGGAGGAATGCCGCGGGCTAGGACGTTCGTTTGGTTATAACCGCGCCGAGGGAGAAGCCGAGACGATTGCGCCGGCGGAGCTCATCCACCTGCTGGTGGACATTGTCAGCAAGAACGGCAACCTGCTCTTGGACATTGGCCCGGAAGCCGACGGCACGATTCCGGCGGTGCAACTCGAGCGGCTGAAGATACTGGGCAAATGGATGGCGCAAAACGGGGAGGCCATTTACGGGACTCGCCCCTGGAATCGGGCGGAAGGGGAAACAAAGGAAGGGATTCCAGTCCGCTTTACCTCGAAAGGGCCGTATGTGTACGCGCTGCTCCTTGGGATCCCGAAATCGTCATCGGTTACGCTCAAATCCGTTCGACCTAAGAAGGGCTCGGAGATTTACCTGCTCGGCTACAACCGGCCACTTGCCTGGACACAACAAGGCGAGGAAGTGCAGATTGATCTGCCCACTGCTCCAGCAGGTGAGTACGCGTTGGCATTGCGCTTCACGGGTGGGGGAAGCCATAAGGGTGCGTGAAGCAACCTAGGAGTGGAGCGACTTATGAAATGCAGGAACCAGCGGGCTTCCCCACTTGATGGTTTATCGGCTAGTTCGCCGCCGGTGACGTTTCTGGCGCGGCGCTGGCCGGGGCACTGTACTGGTTGATGTGTTCGAGTTCCTTGAGATGGTTGTACCAGGTGAACTTCAGAATGATCGAGGTGATAGCAACAACTGTAAAGGCGATGGCCGCGGTGCGCAGGCGCCACGTCACGATGTAAATGGGCAGAGCGACCAGGGAAACCTGCCAGACGATGCCAACAACGACGTTGAAGATGTCGCGGAAGAAATCCTGGTTCTTTTGAAAGGACGGATCTTCCTGCTGCACTTTCTTCAGGATGGGTCCCCAGAAACCCCAGGGCCGGACGCGACGGTAGAACTCCTTGAGCACCTCTTCATCTTCGGGGGCAGTTAAGTAGGTGCCCAGGAAGCAGCCGATGAGAGAGAGGAGGAAGACAAGGCCAAAGCCCACGGAGACTTCCAGGTTGAGGGAATGGGCATGGGCAAAATTCTGTAGGGGCGCGATCTTTGTGACCAGCGTCGGGATGGTCAACGCGGAAGTCATTCCCGCGACCATGCCCCAGAAATAGCCGTAGCCGTTGAAACGCCACCAATACCACTTGAGGACATTGGAAGCGGTGTAGCCGCCCCACAGGGCGGTGACGATCCAGATGACCACGTTGTTGACGCTGGTCACGTACCAGCCGATCAACACGCCGAGGAGCACCACCATAAAGGAACTCAGATAGCTCAGGCGCACGTAGGTCTTCGGTTGAGCGTGGGGATTGATGAAGCGCTTGTAAATGTCGTTGACGAAGTAGGGAGGCGCGGCGTTCACGGTCGCGGCGAAGTTGGACATATAGGCAGCCAGCAGACCGGCGATGAGCACGCCGAGCAAGCCAGCCGGCACAAACCGCCCTAGCGCGTAGGGAAGAATGCGCTCGAAATCCATGTTGGTGCCCATGCCACGAATCTGGTCGCTGAAGAAGACCAGGGCCAGCACGGTGAGCCCGGTTATCAGGAAATACCGCGGGAAGGTGAGGACGACGTTCACCCACCCGCTCATCATGGAAGCTTCACGCGGATTTTTGCAGGAAAGGACGCGCTGCATGTCGTAGTTTGGCGCGGGGCCTGCGGCACTGATGAGGATGCCTTTAAAGAGGAGCATCATCACGAAAAATCCGAAAAGCCCGTAGCCGTCCTGGGCCACACGCGCATTTGCCGAGGGCACCAGATGGGACCAGTCCATATTGAGGTGCCAGCCGAAGAAGATGTTGTCCCAGCCCGCGGGGATGAAGCGTTGCAACGTGCCCGGGGCGACCTTCATCATGGCGATGATGCCCACCGCGAATGACGCCACGGAAAGGATGCAGAACTGCAGCACTTCCGTGATAACGACGCTGAACATCCCGCCCTTGATGACGTAAAGGGCGGTGATGGCGATGAGCAGGAGAGCGTACTGATTCACGCTGAGGTGCCAGGGGAGGAAGGTGGCGGCGAATTTGCCGATGCCCTTGAAGCCGTAAGTGAAGAATCCGATGATGCTGATGAACGCGTAAATGACCACGATGATGTGGGCAAGCTGCGCGCCGCGGCCCTTGCCGAATCTCGTCTGGATCCATTCCGCACCCGTCATCACATTCGAGCGGCGCAGCCAAGTGGACATATAGACCATGAGGAATACCTGGTTGAACGTCGGCCAGAGCCACGGAATCCAGACGCTCTTGAGGCCGTACACAAACATCCAATAGACCAGGAGCATGGTGCCGCTGATATCGAACATTCCCGAAGCGTTGGAAATTCCGAGGATGTACCAGGGCATGACGTTGCCGCCCAGGAAGTACGCCTTGATGTCGCGGGAGGCGCGATGGGAAACCCAATAGCCGATCAGGACCGATAACACCAGATAGGCAATGATGATGGCAATGTCGATCAAATGCAGATGCACGCTACACCTCAATTCGGGCGGCCTGCCGCGCAATTCGTATCCTTTGCGCGGTCAGATTGTCGTTCATTTTCGTGCGATTCCTGTGCACAAATTACTGCGGCTGCAACTGCTGGAATTCGCGCGGCCAGCTTCCTGCGCCGCGCGGCCATGCGAGCGCTGCGTCATGGAAGCGTGCCTGCCAGCAAAAACACCAGCGGCGCTTGCCAATTGATGGCAATCTCATTGCTCGCGTACGAGGCCTGATCGTCAACGTAAACTTTCGCCGGCGGCAAGCCCTGCGGCAGCTTTTTCAGCGCGTCGTCCTGGCGCCCGGCATTGGGACCGCCGGAGAGCAATCCCGGCCACGGCTGGGCGTTCTTGCCCGCTCCGCTCGGCCGGTGGTGCGGGTGGTGATACGGATTTGCCCCAACCTGCGTCATCCAGGAAATCGAAAAGGTATTACGTCCCAGGAGGTAATGAAGATTATCCTGCGCGGTTTCCACAAAGCTGGGATCGGGCACCAGCAAATTGGCCACGAGCAATTCCATGCCGTAATTGGCGACCACACCGTTCGAGCCCCACACGTAATCCTTCGGCAGCAGGCTCACGCGATACGGATTCTTCCGGGTGCGTTCCACAATCGCCCGCGCCGCTGCCGCCGTGCGCTTGCGAATGTCCGCTACCACCGTAGCGTCCGCGCCCTTTTGCGTACTCATCGCGTACGTCCAAAGCCCCAGGGCCGCAACTTCCCGCCAGCCTTCCGGCGAGGGCGCTTCCAGGCTGGGCCTAAAATCGGGATAGTGCTTCACAAAATAGTCGTCGTAGGCCGCATCGCCGGTCGTGCGCCAGAGTTCCGCGGCCGCCCACAGCCTCTCATCACCGCAATAGTTGTCGCTGTATTCGCCCGTGCTGACTCCCTGCGGGTTCTTGAAGAGCACGTTAGGATACTTCTCCGTCCAGAGCCAGGCCTTGCGCGCCGCTACCAGGTTGCGCGCCGCAAACTTCGCATCGAAGGGCTGATATACGCGCGCGGCGATGGCGGATACCGCCGCCAGGTCGGCCGTGGCACAGGTGCTTTTGTACGGCGGCTGCCCGGTCCCGATGACCTCGCTTGGCAGATGGTCGTCTTCCGGCATCACGAAGGCGGGAAAATGTTCGCTGGCCTGTTTGTGCCACGCGCCGCCATCTTCATCCTGCATGTTGAGCATCCACTCGAGGTTCCAACGGGTTTCGTTCAGGATGTCCGGCGTGCCGTTGCCGCTCTCCGGAATGTTCAGCTTGATGCTCTTCACCTTCGGCCCGTAAATCTCCCACGTCCACAGCAGCGTCCCGGTGGTGATTCCGGAATTGACGACGTAGCGGCCATAATCGCCGGCATCGTGCCACCCTCCGATATTGTCCCGCTCGCCTTGCTTCCCGGAAGAGGGGTGAAACTCTCCCTTCAAGTGGCATGCGGGGTGAGTATAGCCCGGAAACTCCGGCCCAAGGTCCACTGCCGTGCCGCAACGCTGCCCGTAGAACGCGCGCATTGCGAGATAATAGGTGTGCAAGAAGACGTCGCGTTGGATCGAAAACACCCAGCTTCGCCCCACTCCCGGAACGTCGAGATAGTAAGTGCCTGGTAGGTGCAGCTTCGTGAAGTCCGCAATCTGGACAGAATCGCCCGAATCCGCATCCAGGCTGGCTGGTCCAAGCGTGCCTTTATACACCGTCACATTGTCGGAGGCGCGCTTCACTTCGAATGACGTGGCCGCCGCCGTAACCACGGCCAACTTCGGGGCACCCGGCAAGTAGCCTACCTGGTCCACTTTTATCTGGAGGCTCCCGGCCTCAGTTCCGTAAGTCGTTCGCATCGCTCCTGTAAAGGAGATGGCTAGAAGGATGAGCCAGATGGGCAGAGTGGACAGGCGAGTGGTGAGGCGGCAGGTGGGTGTGGTCATGCTGTCCCCTTTCAAACAGGGCGAGGGGTTCAAGGGTGCAAGCCTCTCGTTTCGCCGTGGATTCCGGCAGTGATTGTCCTCACGTGAGGGCGTGATGGTGAGCACACTTCGCGGAGCAGAGCGCCCACCTCTCCTCTTACAGGTAGGCTTCATATCTACACCTCAAAGTTGTTCTAGGCCACTAAAATATCGTTATACTAGACGGACTTGCCAGTCCGGAACGTTCCGCTCAGGGAGCCGCCCTCATGAAATACGGTTATTTCGACGATAAGAACCGCGAATACGTAATCACGCAGCCGGACACGCCCCTGCCGTGGATCAACTACCTCGGTTGCCAAGCTTATTTCGGCATCATCTCCAATACCGCCGGCGGCTATTCTTTCTATCGTGACGCGCGCCTGCGCCGCATCACGCGCTACCGCTACAACAACGCTCCGTACGACGTTGGCGGACGCTACATTTACCTTCGTGATGACAGCTTCGGCGAATTCTGGTCTCCCTCCTGGCAACCCACGCAAAACAAGCTGGAGGAGTATTCCTGCCGCCACGGCATGGGCTACACAACGATCAGCTCGAAATACGGCGGCATCGAAGCGAGCACGCGTTACTTCGTGCCACTCGACGAGAATCTGGAAATCTGGCAACTGAGCGTGACGAACCAACGCGCGCAGGCCGCCGAACTCTCCGTTTTCTCCATCGTCGAGTTCTGCTTGTGGGACGCGCAGGATGATTCCACAAATTTCCAGCGCAACTTCAGCATCGGCCAAGTCGAAATCGAGGATGGCGTTATTTACCACAAGACGGAATACCGCGAGCGCCGCGACCACTTTGCGTTCTTTGCCTGCTCCGAAAAGATCGCCGGCTACGACACGCAGCGCGACGCCTTTCTCGGCCCCTATCGTGGCTGGGACAATCCCGCGGCAGTGGAGCGGGGACACCTAGGCAATTCCGTCGCGCACGGCTGGGCACCGGTTGGATCCCACCACGTTAAGCTCTCGCTGAAGCCCGGCGAATCCCGGCAAATCCTATTTGTTCTGGGCTATCAGGAGAACCCACGGGAACAGAGATTCGATCCGCCCGATTCGCAAATCATAAACAAGAAAGCGGCGAAGGCCGTGATCGCCAAGTATCGCGTTGCGGCGAATGCCTGCGGCGCGTTCGAAAAGCTTCGTCTTTACTGGGATGAATTGCTGGGGCTTTGCCAGGTGGATACGCCGGACGTGCACACGAATCGCATGGTGAACATTTGGAACGCTTATCAATGCATGGCGACGTTCAACATGTCGCGCTCGGCGTCGTTCTACGAATCGGGAATTGGGCGAGGACTGGGATTCCGCGATTCGAACCAGGATTTGCTGGGGTTTGTGCACATGGTCCCGGGCCGCGCGCGGGAACGCATACTCGACCTTGCGGCCACGCAACTTCCCACCGGCGGCGCGTATCACCAGTACCAACCGTTGACGAAGCGCGGCAATAACGACGTGGGCAGCGGTTTCAACGACGATCCCCACTGGCTGATTATCGGCGTCGGCGCATATCTGAAGGAAACTGGCGACTGGAGCGTCCTGGATGAGGCGGTGCCCTACGACAACGAGCCGGGTTCCGAAACACCGCTCTACGAGCATCTCCAGCGCAGCTTCCGGTACACGCTCGAGCGTCTTGGCCCTCACGGCCTGCCGCTCATCGGGCGCGCCGATTGGAACGATTGCCTGAACCTGAACTGCTTTTCCGATTCGCCGGGGCAATCCTTCCAGACCACTACCAACAAAGACGGCAAGGTTGCTGAATCCGTGTTCATCGCGGGGTTGTTTGTGCTGGCGGGGCGCGAGCTTGCGGAGATTGCCAGGCATCGTGGCCTCGGCAGCGAGGCTTGCGCGTACCTGGCGGAAGTCGCCAAGATGGATACCACGATTCGGAAGCACGGCTGGGACGGCGAGTGGTTCCTCCGCGCGTATGATGATTTCAGCCGGAAGATCGGCTCGAAGGAAAATGCCGAAGGCAAAATCTTCATCGAAACGCAGGGATTCTGCACACTGGCAGGCATCGGCCTTGAGGATGGCCTGGCCGCCAGGGCTCTGGAATCCACGCGCAAGCTTCTGGCCACGGAGCATGGCATCGTCCTGCAGCAACCGGCCTATTCGAAGTACTACCTTGAATACGGCGAGATTTCTTCTTACCCTCCGGGCTACAAGGAAAACGCCGGCATCTTCTGCCACAATAACCCCTGGGTCATCATCGGCGAAACGCGCGTCGGAAATGGGGACGCCGCGCACGACTATTACACGCGGATCAATCCTTCCGCGCGCGAGGAAATCAGCGATGTCCACCGCTGCGAGCCTTACGTTTATGCGCAGATGATCGCTGGCCGCGATGCTCCCACGTATGGGGAAGCCAAGAACTCCTGGCTCACCGGAACAGCCGCGTGGAACTACTACGCCATCACGCAATGGATTCTGGGCATCCGCACGTCCTACGAGGGGCTGCTAATTGCGCCGGTCATACCGAAAAGCTGGAGTGGCTTCAAGGCCTGCCGCAAATTCCGCGGCGTGACCTATGAGATCGAAGTGCAGCGCGCCGGAGAAGGCAACAAGGTTTGCCTCGAAGTGAATGGCGCGCCAATCCAGGGAAACCTCGTGCCACTGCCCCCGCCGGGCACCAAGAGTGTCGCGATCAAAGCGACGTTGCATTAAACTCTGCCTGGTGGCGGGCGGTGAGAAACTGCGCGACACTCGGCTTTCTTAATTGCATACAAGAGGGATTTCGTGAGCTACGCGCCCGCTAACTCGCGTTACGACAGCATGCAATACCGGCGTTGCGGCCGCAGCGGATTGCTTCTCCCTGCCATTTCGCTCGGCCTTTGGCACAATTTCGGCGGCGTGGACTCCTTTGAGAATTGCCGGGCCATGCTCTGGCGCGCATTCGACCTGGGCATCACCCACTTCGACCTGGCGAACAATTACGGTCCGCCTCCGGGCTCCGCCGAAGAGAATTTCGGGCGCATCCTGCACAGTGATTTCGCGGCCCATCGCGACGAACTCGTTGTCAGCACCAAGGCTGGTTGGGATATGTGGCCTGGACCGTATGGTGATTGGGGCTCGCGCAAGTATCTGCTTGCCAGCCTGGACCAGAGCCTGAAGCGGATGAAACTCGAGTACGTGGACATTTTCTACTCGCACCGGCCGGACCCGCAAACGCCGATCGAGGAGACCATGTCTGCGCTGGACCAAGCCGTGCGCTCTGGCAAGGCGCTCTATGCAGGGATTTCCAGCTACGATGCGGCGCAAACCGAAGCGGCCGCAAAGGTGCTCCGCCGGCTTGGCACGCCCTGTCTTATACATCAGCCCAAATACTCGATGTTCGAGAGGAATATCGAGAGCGGGCTGCTTGATGTTTTGGAGAAAGAGGGCGTCGGCTGCATCGCGTTTTGCCCGCTTGCGCAGGGCTTGCTGACGAATCGCTATCTCAACGGGATTCCGAGCGATTCGCGCGTCAACAAGCCCCACGGATTTTTGAAGAAAAGCGATGTCAGCGAGCGGCGCCTGGCGCAGATGCGCGCGCTAAACGGACTGGCCGAATCACGCGGGCAATCTGTTGCGCAACTGGCCCTTGCCTGGGTGTTGCGCGATGCGCGCATGACCAGCGCCCTAATCGGCGCAAGCCGCGTCGAGCAGGTGGAGCAAAACGTTGCAGCACTCGGCAATCCGCGCTTTAGTTCCGAGGAACTCGCCAAGATCGAAGCCATCCTCGGCCAGCACGAATAAACGGCAGTTCGTTCCGGACCAGCGGCACTCTATCGCTTGGCGCCATTCCCACTTCTCTTCGCCGGCTCCCGCGGGCGTCCCGGAAGTTTGCCGTACGTTTTGAGTAACGCCAGATTCTTGTGGATCAAGGCGTTCCGCTGTTGCACGCACAAAAAACTACGCAGCGGGTCTGGCGGCGTGTTTAGGGTGTAGTCCAGCAACTTTTCCACCGTGGTGGTTACCACGTTCAGGCGCGTGTCCGATGCGCCGTAGTAGATGTACATGTCCCCGTTTTTCGTGGCGATCCAGCCGTTGCTGAAGGCCACGTTGGAGACGTCTCCGATGCGCTCCTCGCCCTGCGGCGCCAGGAAATATCCCGCCGGCTGATGCGTGATCACGTAGGGCCTCTCCAATTCACTCAGGAATGTGTACAAGACGTAGCGCAGCCCCGCAGCGGTGTTCCGCACGCCGTGCGCCAGGTGCAGCCAACCCTTGGCGGTCTCGATGGGCGCCGGACCCAGACCGTTTTTCACTTCCTTGATGGTGTGATACTCGCGATTGTCCATGATGATTTCATTTTCGACAGTCGCGCCTGCCATGGTCGTGCAGAGTCCCCAGCCAATTCCTCCGCCTTTTCCCGCCTGAATGAATTCATCCTGCGGCCGCGTGTATAGCGCGTACTTGCCATCCACAAATTCCGGATGCAATACAACGTTCCTCTGCTGAGGCGACTTGGTGCGCAAATCGGGCAGGCGTTCCCAATTTTTCAGGTTCTTTGTCCGGGCAATGCCGCATTGCGCGACCGCCGAGGACATATCCCACTGCGGGACTTTCGGATCTTTCCGCTCCGTGCAGAACAAGCCGTAGATCCAGCCATCTTCGTGGCGGACCACGCGAATGTCGTACACGTTGGTGTCCGGGTCACTCGTTTCCGGCATCAGGATGGGGTAGTTCCAGAAGCGGAAGTTGTCCACGCCGTTCGGGCTTTCCGCCACCGCAAGGAACGATTTGCGGTCCGCTCCTTCGACGCGCGCAAACACGAGAAACTTTCGTTCGTATTCCATGGCGCCAGCGTTGAAAGTGGCGTTCACGCCAATGCGCTCCATCAGGTGGGGGTTGCTCTTGTAGTCGAAATCGAAACGCCAGAACAGGGGAGTGTGCTCCGCCGTCAGCACGGGATTGACGTAGCGGTCGTACACGCCGTTCCCACCCTTGGCTTTCACGTTTTTCCGGGCAATCAGCTTCTCGTATTGCCGGAAAAGTTTTTGCACGTTCTTCTTATGCTCGGCTGCGTTCATTGGTCTTCTCCGGTCGTCGGGTATCGGCCCGCACCCGCCGTGCTCAAATTGCGTGTTGCTTGGCCAATTTGTCCAGGCGTTCCATCACTTCAAAGCAGGTCCGGCTGTTGTGATACGGACATTTCCAGGGATCCACTTTGTACTTGTCGTCGCTGGGCGTTCCGTCACGCGACACTTTCCAATACCACTCTCCGTGCTGGTGATCCACGATGAATTTTTCGATGAACTGCCAGCTATTCTGCGACGCCTTGAGGAAATAGTCGCGCCCCGAAAGTTCGTAGGCGTTCAGGAATCCCACCACGGCTTCCGCCTGAGGCCACCAATGCTTGTCGGTGTCGATGAGTTCCTTCCCGCTGCCCTCGTAGAACAAGCCGCCATCGCTGTCCACTGCCTGCTCGTACAGCACCTGCGCCATCCTCACCGCTGCTTTCCGCGCCTCCTCAAGAATCGCGGTGTCGCCCAATACTTCCGCGGCCTCGCAGATCAGCCAGCTCCCTTCAATATCATGGCCAAAGGAAAACCGGTCCGAGCGGTCGCGCCACACCTCGTCGAAAAACATCCGGAAATGGTGGGTCTCCGGATCAATGATGTGATCCAGAAAAATACGAAGCAGCTCCCGCAGGCGCTTCCGCAATTCGTCTTCGTTCCATAGCCGCAGGAGATTGGCATACGCTTCCAGCAAGTGCAGGTGCGTGTTCATGGATTTCTTTTCGTCCATGTCCACTTCGCTCAGGCGCTGCTCTCTCGCGAGTTTCCAGTTGCGCTCATAGGTCTCGAAGTATCCGCCGTTCTGGGCGTCATGGCTTGCGTCTTCAATCATCCGGTGCAGCGCAATGGCTTTTTCGAGCGGTTCCTTTTCCGCGCACGCCGCCACGTACTCCGCCAGCGCGTAGACGGTGAAGGCCTGACCGTAAATCCGCTTCTTCGTCTCCACCGGGTTCCCCAGGTGGTCCACCATCCAGTACACGCCGCCCAATTCCGCATCCCAGAAATACCGGCGCAGATATTCATAGGCCCGCCGCGCTGTCCGCAGGTACACCTCGTCACGGTAAACCTGGTAAGCTTTCGCAAAGGTCCACAGGATGCGCGCGTTCAGGATCAGCCCTTTGTGCGCCAGCGGATCAATCGTCAGGTCATTCGCAATCTGTCCGCGAAAGCCGCCAAATTCGTAGTCCACCGCGTAGGTCAGCCAAAACGGCAGAATGTCGCCAAGCAATTCCCGCTCGACCCGCTCACGCAACCGTTCCACGATCCTCACCCTTTCTCCCTGCAGCACCCCGCGCCAAAGATCGTACCTTTATTCCCTGTGCATGCTTCATGACTTACTTAATGTGCGCCGCCGGCTGCGGCGGGTCCGGCTCGGATGGACCCACGACCGCGTGCATCATTTCGGTGGGAAGACATCGCTTTTTCTGCGTTGAGTCTGGAATATACGCCGCGCCCATGTCAAGAATAGATAAACGTTACTGTTAAGGGAAATCGCACGCACTGGCCGTTATTCCCTTCCCGCGAAGCGGCCCTCCTCTGGCACTTCCCAGGTACTTTCCTTCCCCGGATTGCGCTAGAATGCTGGTCACCGGTGGTGTTTCTGTTGGTTGTTCCGCAGGGCCTTGAGCGAGGTCAGGACCCAATGACGAAAGCTGCTAAGGCGCACGGCGCCGTGAAGGCGCCTGCCGTTACTCTCAAGTTGCTGGCTTCGCATCTCGACCTGACGGCGGGAACCGTTTCCAGTGTTCTGAACAATTCACCCGCCTCACGCTCCATCCCGGAACGCACCCGCAATCGCATCATGGAGGCCGCTCGACGGCTCAACTATCGGCCTAATTTCGTCGCGCGTTCTCTGCGCGTCCGACGCAGCTACACCGTGGGCGTAATCGCCCAGGAGATCGGCGATCCCTACGGCGCAACGATCATCAGCGGTGTTGAGACTTTCCTGCGCAAGAACAATTTCTTTTTTCTCACCGTCGTTCACCGCCATGACGACAAACTCATGCGCTCGTATTCCCAGTTGCTGCTCACCCGCGGCGTGGAAGGCATCATTACTATAGACACTTCCATAGACCAGCAGCCCACTCTTCCGACCGTTGCCATCGCGGGCCATCAGCAAGTCCCGAACGTCACCAACATCATCCTCGATCATGATCGCGCCGCACGGCTTGTCCTGCAGCATTTGCTTGAGCTCGGGCACAGACAGATCGCGTTTTTCCGGGGGCCTTCGTCCAGCTCGGACTCCGCGCCTCGCTGGAACGCCATCCAGGAAATCGCCGCCGAATTGCATCTCCCCATCCACCCGGAACTTGTGTTCCAGCTCGAAAGAATCCCGAACACTTCCGATCTCGGCTATCTCCCCGCGAAAGAGCTGCTGGCGGCCAAAATCCCCTTCACTGCGCTTTTCGCGTATAACGACACTTCCGCGGTCGGCGCGATGTTCGTGTTGCACGAAGCCGGCTTCCGCGTTCCCGAGGACGTTTCCGTCGTCGGATTCGACGACATCTCCGTCGCCTCCTTCGCCCTCCCACCTCTTACGACGGTCCGCCAGCCTCTCCTAGAAATGGGCACCGTCGCCGCACAAACCCTTCTCGACCGCATCGAGGAGCGCGCTGCCTTCATTCCTGAAATCGCCCTCGCGCCGGAACTCATCATCCGTAATTCGACCGGCCCCGCCCGCCGGGGGTGAGGACGCAGCGAAGCCGGGAGGTTTCTTAACACTTCGGAAACATAGGCGGGTTACACTACGAGGCTGTTGTAAAGCCTAGATTTCCGCCCTGATGACACAGCGGATAACTAACACTCTTCTGGTTTGTGGCAGGCCAGGCGGAAAGCGGAATACCCGGCAACGAATTGGCTCACTGTTCGCTTCCCCAGCGACTCACCTCACCAATCGTTGCTGGAACTGAGAGGTTCCCGATGACAACGACGGCTCGGGCAGAGTCCCAGACAATTCAGGCGCTGAGTGCGTTTGGCAAAGCGAGATCCACGGTCCAGGGAACTCCCCTGGGGGCCGAAGAGTTGCGCAAGACCGATGCGTTTTGGAGAGCGTGCACTTACGTAATCCTTGGCATGCTCTATCTGCAGGAAAATCCACTCTTGCGGGAACCCCTGAAGCCGGAACACATCAAGAACCGCCTCCTGGGACACTGGGGTTCGAGTCCCGGCCTGGCATTCATTTACATTCACCTGATGCGCCAGATCAAGAAGTACGATCAGGACATGATCTTTCTGGCCGGGCCGGGGCATGGCGCCCCAGGTGTTCTTGCGCCCGTCTATTTGGAAGGCAGCTACTCGGAGGTGTACCCGGACAAGTGCGAAGACGAAGAAGGCTTGCGGGAGTTTTTCAAGCAATTCTCGTTTCCCGGAGGCATTGGGAGCCACTGCACGCCGGAAACGCCGGGCTCAATTCATGAGGGAGGAGAGCTTGGGTATGTGCTCTCGCACGCTTGCGGAGCGGCGTTCGATAATCCGGAACTGATCGTGGCAGCAGTGGTCGGCGACGGCGAATCGGAAACGGGACCCTTGGCGACTTCCTGGCACATCAATAAGTTTCTGAGCCCCGTTCGCGACGGTGCGGTCCTGCCGATTCTCCATTTGAATGGCTACAAGATCAACAATCCCACGGTGCTGGCGCGCATCAGTCACGAGGAATTAGAGAGTTTGCTGCGAGGATACGGCTGGACGCCCTACTTCGTGGAAGGCTCGGGGCACGAAAGCATGCATCAAGCCATGGCCGCGACGACGGAGTTCTGCGTCATGGAAATCAGAAGGATTCAGCGGGAAGCGCGCGCCAGCGGCGTGGCCGAGCGCCCGCGGTGGCCCATGATTGTTCTGCGCTCGCCGAAGGGGTGGACGGCTCCCGGAATTGTGGACGGCCACAAACTGGAAGGCTTCTGGCGCGCGCACCAGGTTCCGATCATGAATGTTAAGAAGAGCGCGGAGCACCTGCAGCTACTCGAAAACTGGATGCGCGGATACAAGCCGGAGGAACTGTTCGATCAAAATGGCAAGCTGCGCGCCGAATTCAAGGAGATTGCGCCCGCGGGAACACGCCGCATGGGCTCCAATCCTCATGCCAACGGCGGCCGCCTGAAGAGGGCGCTGCGGTTGCCGGACTTCCGCCAGTACGCGTTGAAACTTGAGAAACCCGGGGTTGTGCAGGCAGAGAATACCCGCCCTCTGGGCGCGTTCCTGCGCGACGTCATGAAGTTGAACATGACGAATTTCCGGGTTTTCGGGCCGGATGAAACCACCTCCAATAAGCTGGATGACATTTACGAGGTGAGCAAGAAATTTTGGATTGAGGAGTATTTTCCCGAGGACGCGGACGGCGGAGAGTTGGCGCCTGACGGACGCGTAATCGAGATGCTGAGCGAACACACGATTGAGGGAATGTTGGAAGGCTATCTGCTCACCGGCCGCCACGGGTTCATCAGTTCCTACGAATCCTTTGTCCACGTGATTGATTCGATGTTCAACCAGCATGCCAAGTGGCTATCCATCTGCAATCACCTGTCGTGGCGGGAAAACGTCGCTTCTCTGAATCTGCTGATTACTTCAACCGTGTGGCGGCAAGACCACAACGGATTCACCCATCAAGACCCCGGCTTTCTGGACGTGGTGGTGAACAAGAGCGCCGGGGTAACGCGCATTTATCTGCCGCCCGATGTCAATTGCCTGCTCTCGGTGGCGGACCACTGCCTGCGCAGCGAAAACTACGTCAACGTGATCGTCTGCGACAAACAACTGCATCTCCAGTTCATGGACATGGATGCCGCCATCAAACACTGCACCAAGGGAATCGGCATCTGGGAATGGGCGTGCAACGATCAGGGCTGCGAACCGGACGTGGTGATGGCTTCGGCAGGAGATATTCCGACGCAGGAAGCGCTGGCGGCGATTGTGCTCTTGCGAGAAGAATTTCCCGATATCAAGCTGCGATACGTCAATGTGGTGGATCTTTTCAAATTGCAGCCCAACACGGAACATCCGCACGGACTGCCAGACCGGGACTTTGATTCCCTTTTTACCGTCGATAGGCCGATCATCTTCAATTTCCATGGGTATCCCTGGCTGATTCACCGGCTGGCCTATCGCCGCAAAAACCACGACGGCATGCACGTCCGCGGATACAAGGAGAAGGGCAACATCAATACGCCGATGGAGTTGGCCATTGAAAACGAGATCGATCGTTACAGCCTGGCCATTGACGTGATTGATCGCGTGCCGAGACTGCAAAGGGTCGGCGCCCACGCCAAGGAAAAGTTCCGTAATTTGCAGATTGAGTGCCTGAACTACGCACACCAGCACGGCATAGACGAACCGGCCGTTGCTGCGTGGATCTGGCCCTATTAGACTCGTGATGTTTTGGGGCTGTGAGTGACCGCTCACTCCCGCACGGGTCAGACACTGCTGGATTGGCATTTCTCTCAAAAAGCATAGGGCGGTATCGATATGAACGTTCTCGTACTGAACTCGGGGAGTTCCAGCCTGAAGTTTCAGCTCATCGCGACCGATCGCGAGCACATCCAGAACAACGCCGATGAGCGCATCTGCCGGGGCGAGGTGGAACGCATTGGGGGTGAGGCGATTGTCACCGTCGAGACATACAAATTGCCCAGGCGGAAGTTCACCGCGCCGCTGGCCGACCTTTCCGCGGCGCTGGAGTACCTGATTCGCTGGATGGCGTCAGAAGAATCCGGGATTTCACAAGTCCAGAGCGCCGCAGATATCCATGCTGTGGGACATCGTGTGGTCCATGGCGGTGAAATGTTTTCAGAATCCGCCATCATCACCGACGAGGTGTTGAAGGGGATCGAGGACTGCATCGACCTTGCGCCGCTTCACAATCCCAACAACATCAAGTGCATCCGGGCTGCGCGGCAAATCCTGGGGCCGAAAGTTCCACAGGTCGCAGTATTTGACACGGCATTCCACCATTCCCTGCCGGAGCGGGCCTATTTGTATGCCGTGCCCTACCATTTGTACCGCCGGCACCACATTCGGCGCTACGGATTTCACGGAACGTCGCACCGCTATGTGGCTTATCGTTATCGGGTTTTGCGCAACCTGACGCGAGAACAGACGCATGTCATCACGCTGCACCTCGGCAACGGTTGCTCCGCCGCTGCAATCCGCGGCGGATACCCGGTGGATACTTCCATGGGCATGACGCCGCTCGAGGGACTGGTCATGGGGACGCGTTCCGGGGATATCGATCCTGCGATTGTGAATCTCATTGCGACAAAAGAAGGGCTATCTCCGCATGAAGTGGAAATGCTGCTTAACACGCAGTCGGGACTCCTCGGCATCTCTGGACTGACGAACGACATGCGTGTCCTGCAGCAGGAGTTGAAGGAACACGACGACCGCCGCGTGCGCCTGGCCATCGAGATTTTCTGTTATCGCGCAAGAAAATATGTTGGAGCATTTCTTGCGTGCATGGGCGGGGCTGATGCGGTTGTTTTCACCGGGGGAATCGGAGAGAACTCGGCAGATATTCGTGCGCGCATTTGCACGGGCCTTGAATGGGCGGGGCTGAAGCTCGACAAAAACAGGAACGAGCAGGCCATAGGCAAGGAAGCGCAAATAAGCACCGACGATTCCAGCCTAAAGGCGTTCGTGATCCCGACGGACGAGGAACTCCTGATAGCGCGCGACACCGTGCGCTGCATTGCAGGTGAGCCGCACCCCTCCTAAACTGAGGTGGAGGAGCGCAGTCGAAAGCCCCGCAGGAATGCATTTCGCCCCGACTGCCCTGTTTGAGAAAGGTGAAACGGCAGTGCGGCGACCGTTCCAGCCAAGCTGACGCTGGTCCTCGTGCTACCATTCTTCATTGGCCATCCGTCATTTAGATAAGTATATAGGCCGGCTGCCCCTCTTAAGAGCAGCGGCTCGGGGAGCACCTTGAATGAGACTCACACACATGCTTTCCAGCTTGACCTTCAAGTTTGCCGCAGTTTGCCTTCTCACTTTCTCGCTGCATACCGCTTTTGCGCAGGAAACACAGAAGCAAGAGATTCATGGAATTGCGGTTGCCAACATTGACCGCACGGCAAAGCCTGGCGAGGACTTCTATCTGTACGCGAATGGCGAGTGGATCAAGCGGACCGAAATTCCACCCGACCGCGCCGGCATCGGCGTATTTACAGCCCTCTCTGACTTGAGCAACAAGCGCACTGCTGCCCTGATTGCGGAAGCGGCCAAGGGCGATGCCCCTGGCGGTTCGAACGCGCGCAAGATTGCCGATCTTTACAACTCTTATATGGACGAGGCCGCGATTGAAGCGAGGGGAATTGAACCGCTCCGCGCGCCCCTGGCGGCGATTGCTGCGATCACTGACCAGCGTCAACTCGCGCACGCGTTGGGCGAGAGTCTCCGTGCGGACGTGGATGCGCTGAACAACACGAATTTCCATACGCCCAATCTCTTTGGGCTGTGGGTTGCGCCGGGATTCAATGATTCCGAGCACTATACGGCCTACTTGTTGCAAGGCGGACTGCAACTTCCCGATCGCGAATACTACGTGGCGGACAACGAGCGAATGCGCCAGATTCGCAGCGAATACCAGACGCACGTTGCCGCCATGCTCAAGCTGGCCGGCTTCACGGATAGTGAGGTTCGCGCGAAACGCGTTGTGGATCTGGAGCATGCCATCGCGGAGAAACATATCAGCCTTGCGGAGAACGAAGACATTCACAAGGCTAACAACACATGGAAACAAGCCGACTTTGCCAGTAAGGCGCCGGGGATCGACTGGGCGGAATATTTTCGGGGCGCGGGCCTCAGCGAGCAGCCCAGCTTCATCGTGTGGCAGCCGAGTGCGTTCACGGGCGAAGCCGCCCTCGCGGCGGCAACCCCGCTGGAGGCATGGAAAGACTGGCTGGCCTATCACCTGATCGAAGGGTATGCCGGTGTGCTGCCGAGAGCGTTGGCCGAAGAACGTTTCGCCTTTTTTGGGAAGACGCTTACGGGAACACCACAACAGCGCCCGCGGTGGCAGCGCGGGGTGGCGGTGGTGAATGCACTGCTGGGAGACGCCGTCGGTCAGATCTACGCGCAACGGTATTTCCCACCGGAAGCCAAAGCAGAAGCGCAGGCGTTAGTCGCGAACATTACGGCGGCTTTTCGGAAGCGGATTGAAGCGCTTGACTGGATGAATCCAGCAACGAAAGCCGAAGCCCAGGCAAAGCTCACCACCCTTTATGTGGGGATCGGGTACCCGGAGACATGGCAGGACTACTCCGCTTACGAAGTGAAGGCTGGCGATATCTTCGGCAATCTCTGGCGCGGCAGCTTGTTTGAATATCATCGTGGAATTGCGCGATTGGGCAAACAAGTGGATCGCAAGGAATGGTCCATGACGCCGCAGACGGTAAATGCAGTGAACCTGCCGCTGCAAAACGCACTGAACTTCCCTGCTGCTATCCTGGAGCCACCCTTTTTCGATCCGCAAGCGCCGGCCGCGGTCAATTACGGCGCGATTGGCTCGGTGATCGGGCACGAAATCAGCCACACGTTTGACACGGAGGGCAGCGCGTTTGACTCGAAAGGCCGCGTGCGCAATTGGTGGACGCCCGGGGACCTGGCCCATTTCGAAGCGGCCGCTGAAAAACTCGTCGCGCAATTCGACACTTATAAGCCCTTTCCCGATGTCAACGTGAACGGCAAGCAGACGATTGCGGAAAATATTGCCGACCTCGCGGGGCTTTCCGCCGCGTACGACGGCTACCGCGCCTCGCTGGCGGGCAAAGCCGCGCCCGCACAAGATGGGTTCAACGGGGATCAGCAATTTTTCATCGCGTTCGGCCAGAACTGGGGATCGAAAACACGGGAAGCCGCCCTCCGGCGGCAGGTCCTGACGGATGAGCACGCCCCCGCACAATTTCGAGCGGCTACGGTGCGCAATCTCGATTCCTGGTACGCCGCGTTCCCGATTCAAGCGGGAGAAAAGCTCTATCTGGCCCCAACGGACCGCGTGCGCATCTGGTAGAAAACGAGGGGCAGTTCCAGGCCAGGGGTGAGCCCCAGCGCGATATCTGGTCGCGGCATTGCAAGCTGAAGCGGTGAGAAGTAGAGTATCGGTCTGCCGGGAAATGGATACGGAAGACCCGGTAAGATGCACGGCGTTGCTCTTCCTCCCTCGTCAACCGAGCACGAATTCCGTACGCAGGCGTAGTGCACTTTGATGGCGTAGTGGAACCCCGACGCAGGGGAGCAGGTAAGGTCATCTGGCCGCGTCGTTGGGAACTGGAGGTGAGTTCCATGTTTCTGGATTTTTATGGGTTGCGGGAACAACCGTTTGGCGTCACGCCCGACCCGGCGTATCTCTACCCGAGCCGCACGCACTGCGAGGCGCTCGACTCGCTTACCGAGGCGATCCTGGGCGACCGGGGATTTCTGGCGCTGATAGCGGAGCCGGGCATGGGCAAGACGACGCTGCTGTATCAACTGCTCGAGGGACTGCGCAATACGGCGCGGGCCGCGTTTTTGTTCCAGACGCAATGCAATTCCCGCGAATTCTTTCAATACCTGCTTAGCGAGCTGGGAGTCGATGCGGCGGACATGGGCCTGGTGGCCATGCACAACAAGTTGAATGAGATCTTGTTTGCCGAGATGCTGGCGGGGAGGCGATTTGTCCTGATCGTGGATGAGGCGCAAAACCTGGATGAGACGGTACTGGAAACGATCCGGCTGCTTTCGAACTTCGAGACGCCGCACAGCAAACTGCTGCAAATCGTTTTGGCGGGGCAGGCACAACTTGAGGAGAAACTCGCGCAGAAGCAGATGGCGCAACTGCTGCAGCGCATTACGATGGTCAAGCATCTGGAGGCGTTATCGCCGGAGGAAACGGCGGGATATGTGAGGCACCGGCTGAAAGTGGCGGGGCATTGCGGCGCAGGGCTGTTTGAGCCGGAGGCCTTGGGGCTGGTGGCCGAAAGGAGCGAGGGCGTTCCGAGAAACATCAACAAGATTTGCTTCCGCGCTTTGTTTGAAGGGTATGCCCGGGGGCGGCAGACGGTGTCTGCAGATCTCGTCGAGAAGGCGACGCGAAAGTTGGAAATTGTGGCGGCTGCGCGTCCCGTGACGGCGCCGGCAGCGGCAGCGCTGACGACAAAAGTAGCGGCGCCGATGCCACCGCGAGCATCCACGGGCGACGGTCCCGCGGAGCGTGTCGAGGTGGCGGTGACGCCGAGGATTACGTACAAGCCGATCGCGGGGTGGAACTTGCCACGCTGGGGAGTTTGGGCGGGCGCAGTGGCTGGCGTTCTTCTGTCGGCGAGCCTGGCCATGCCGCGAAACGTGCTGCCGGAAATGATGCAAGCAGTGCGCAAGGAAGTGGCGGCAACGAAGAGTTTGATCCAACGCAAGATGGGGAACGATGGGAGGCAAACAACGGGTGTTCGGGGAACGGCGGAGAGCGGGAAACCCACCCAGCCCCGGGTAAACGAGAGCAGCATGCCTTATGTCACCGCGATCCAAACATCGAGCGCGGAAAGCGATGCGCGGGTAGTGGTGATGCTGGAGGATGCGGTGCAGTACGAGTCGGCGCGCATTGGTTCGCCGGAGCGAATTTATTTTGATCTTTACAAGGCGCAACTGAGCCCATTGGTCAGCCAGAAGACAGTGCCCAGCGAGGGCGGGCTGCTGAAATGGGTGCGGGCGGCGCAGAATAAGGATGAGGTGGTCCGGTTGGTGCTTGATGCGGAGGGAGCGAAAGAGTATTCGGCTCAACTGCTAGCGGACCCATATCGCCTGGTGATCGATGTTCACGGGCAAGCCGGGGCCGGGGCAACGGAAGGCGCGGGATTGGATGTGGGGCTGCACAACGTGGCCGACGCGCCGCCGCTAGGCAGCGGTAGCCAAGTACGTCATGGCTCGCTGACGCGGGAATTGGGGCTGAAGATCAACCGCATCGCGATTGACCCCGGCCATGGAGGGCACGACACGGGAACGAAAGGGCCACGCGGCCTGCTGGAAAAGGACCTATGCCTGGATGTGGCGTTGCGGCTGGGCCAACTGATCGAAAAGAACCTAGCGGAGACGGAAGTGGTGTACACACGCAAGGACGACAGGCAAGTTCCGCTGGAAGAGCGCACGGCGATCGCCAACGACGCCAACGCGGACCTGTTCATCTCGATTCATGCGAATTCAAGCGAGAGCCGCGAAACGCGCGGAGTCGAAACGTATTATTTGAGCCTGGCAGGTTCGCAGGAATCCAGGGAACTCGCAACGCGCGAAAACGCGCTCGCGGAGTCTTCCCTTCACGATCTTCCGGACCTCGTCAAGAAAATCACACGCAACGAGAAGATCGCGGAATCGAAACTGCTTGCCGCGGACATTCAGAACACGCTCGCGCAGGGGCTGCAGCTTGTGAGCCGACGGGAAACGAATCGCGGCGTGAAGCAGGCACCCTTCATCGTTTTGACCGGCGCCAACATGCCTGCGGTGCTCTCGGAAATTTCCTTCGTGAGCAATGCGAGCGATGAGAGCCTGCTGCTCGAGAGCAGCCAACGCCAGCGGGTTGCCGAGGGGCTGTACCGCGGGATTGCGGCCTATCTCGATAGCTTGCACAGCCTGCAGCACAATCAGCGGAAACTTGTGAGTGACAACCGCCCCAGCACAGCATCGGGGTTCGCACCGTCAACAGCCGCGAGATGAGATGGGCCACGGCTGCGCTTCGAGGCAGGAGCGAAAAGGATTGCGTGAGACACAGTGCGCTGCATAGCAGGTGAGCTGCACCCCTTCTGACCTGACGCCGAGAGGCAAGCTGGGAAGCCCAGCAAAAGCGGATGGCGTGCCTGGAGCCCTTGATGTTTTGGCTCGGGACACAGAATAGCAGCCTGCTCACTCGTCACAGACAGCCAGGGCGGAGAATGCTACTTTTCGTGAATGGGCGGACCCTTCCTATTCGGTGAGGCTTTTCTGCTGGGGCTGGCGTCCGGCCCGGCATGCGTGGCCTCCTGCGGCCCCGTGGTAGTTCCTTCTCTGCTTGCGGAGGGCGCGGGCTGGCGCCTGAACGCGCGCTACCTTACCTCCTTTCTAGGCACACGCTTCCTGGGGTATCTGCTTTTTGCCGCTGTGGCCTGGGAACTCGGCGTACTGGTGTCGCCTCCGCCCGCGGCGCGCACTCTGATTTACGGTGGGATTCATGTCCTGTTGGGGGTGGCGTTGCTCTGGTACGCACGCTCGATAGGACGAGGCTGCGCGCACGCTTGCGCGGGCTCCGGGCTGGTAAGCATCGGCCGGGTAGGAAAACGCAGCGTGCCGGGGGCGGCAGTCTTGGGGCTCTTGACTGGCGTGAGCCTGTGCCCGCCGTTTGTAGCGGCTGGCTTGCGCGCGGCGCAACTGGGCAGCATTGCTGCGGCACTGCTCTTTTTTGCGGTGTTTTTCGTCGCCACAACGCTGTGGTTCGTGCCATTTGTAGGACTGGGCTGCGTGCAGCGAAACGCTTCCGTCATCTTCGTGGCGCGAACGGCGATGGTTTTGGTCGCGTTGTATTACTTTCTTGCCGGGATTGCCATGCTCGCGGGAAGGAGGATCTATGGCTGACGCGGCGTGTACGGCATTCGCCGGAAAGACGCCACCACGTACCTGGAGCAGGGCGCTGCTGCTGACGCTGCCCATTGTGCTCTGGTCGTTGTTCATGTCCATGCAGGGGCTCATGCAGCACGATCGTTCGTTGCAGATCGCCAACGCGCTGACCGCCGCATTCCTGATCGTGCTGTTCTTCATGATGATGAAGACGTCCAGCACGTATCGCTGGCGAAGATGGTTTTTCGTCGCCTTGGGAGTGCTCTTCCCGATCGGATTCATTCACAACGTCATGGTTCTGCGGGGAAGCATGGGCATCCCCCTCGAAGAGATGATTGCCGGGCGCACGCCGTTCTGTTTCTTGCCGATTCCCTTGCTGATTCTTCCGGCGGCGCTCACGAAAACGCTGGTCTTTCCGGGGTCCCTCCTGCCCGGAGGAGGCATGTCTGGCGCCGGCATGGCGGCAATGGCAGGCCTCTGGCTGGCGATTACGCTGGTTGTCGGCAAAGGCTGGTGCAGCTATGCCTGCTTCTTCGGCGGAATCGAAGAAGGAATGGCTGCGCTGCCAAAGAAGGCACAGTGGAAAAAGCTCGATCCCCGCTTGAGGCTGGTCCCTTGGGCCGTGCTGCTGGCGATGGTACTGCTCTCGCTGGCGCTGTTTGAGCCTGCTTATTGTATGTGGCTGTGCCCCTTCAAAGCCGTTTCGGAATACGTGGCCGCACGCAATACCGTGGGAATGGTGCAGAACGGGATTTTCGTGGTGCTGTTTGCCGCGCTTGTTGTGGTGCTGCCTCTGCTCACGAAGAAGCGCACGCAATGTACATTCCTTTGTCCGTTTGGTGCGTTCCAATCCATTTTCAACAAGACCAGCGTTTTCGACATCAAGATTGATCGCACGGTCTGCTCGCCTTGCATGCTCTGCCAGAAAAGCTGCCCCACGATGTCGCTGAGCGACGAGTCCATCAAGAAAGGCGAAACGCTGATGTCCTGCATGAAGTGCGGCGCCTGTGTGGATGCCTGCCCGAAAGGCGCGGCGGTCTGGCACATCCGGGGAACACAGGTGGCGGTGAAGCCGGAACGCGCGCGGCTGATGTTTCTCTACGCGGCCTGGGCCGTAGCGGCCATGTTCGGAGGCAGCATCATCACGCAGGGCCTCGCGACAATCTTGCAGCGCGTGATTTAGGAGGTCCGCATGAAATGGCCAACCTCGAAACTCGGCTACACCGTTGCGGGAATGACGGTGCTGGCGGCGGTGCTGGTGCCTTTCCTGCTCATGGGACTCTTCACAAAAGGGTTCACGAAGCTCGGACTGCATGTGGATGAAATGTACGGCGGAGGGCCGACGGTACGCACCATTCGGGCAGATGGCTACACGGTGACAATCCACAGAGAGGTCTATCCTCACCTGCTGCAGACCGAAAAGCCGTTTGTGCAACTCGACTGGAAACCGGTAAGTGCGTTGCCGCAACACATTTCCGATGCGGTAGACGTGGATGGCGACGGCCAACAGGATGTCCGCGTAAGCTTTGACGTGCCCAAAGATCCCAAGGCGCCCTTGCGCGTGGATGTGGAAGCACTGAACCCGCGTTATCAGGCCATGCGCAACGTGGGCAAAGGGAAATTTTCGGAGTTGATCGTTCGCGTAGATGACGCGATTCTCGTGCGCGTTCCGCTGACGGGACAGTAGCGCTCGGCCGAAGTCACCGGCCGCCCCAATCGCATAAGGATTCGACGAACGCTGCGGACCCGTCGCGCAGCCAACCATCAAGTTGCGCCGGTTCTTTGAGTTGTTGTCCACGCCTGCGGGACACGGCCACAAAGCGGCAGGGAAATTCCGGAAGGCTGGTCATGTCGCCCCACAGCTTTTCAAACTGTGCCACCGGCAGGATGTCTTCCTGACCTTTTCCCCAGCGTTTCTTGACGTCCTTCAGCGTGATGTAAGTGGGCATGCGGGCAGCCAGAGTCCGCACGGCGTTGTTCACCTTTTCGCTGTGGGTAAGATCCTCGCGGGTCAGCCCAAACATGGAGAGGAGTTGGTCGATATCGAGCCAATAGGTCGCACTGTTGTACCAGGAGAGAAGTGATTCGGTCTCTTCGTTGGGAAGTGCGAGACCTTCGATCAGGCGCGGGCGGCCGTCGACCCGGGCCAGGCCGCCGCCGCGGTCTTCCACTTGTCGCGCAATAACCTCGGTGGTAAGCGCGGCCCCCTCCGCGATGTGATAACCGAGCAAGCCCGGGTCGACGTCAGCGCCCGTGGTATCGATGTTATGAATCATCAGGTATTTCAAACGGGGCCTTTCCTGGAACAACCGCACGAACGTGCCGTTGCGAATCATGTTGGGCACTTCGTACCAGTGGCCGACCGGGTGCAGGCATTGCATCGGTACGTTATCGGTATAGCTGGCGCCTTCGCCCATGTGGCGGGCCCAGGCGATAAGCGTGGCGCGCAGGCTGTCGCGAACTTTTTGCGCCTGCTCGTCGAGCATCTGCTGCGGCAACTCTTCCCAGGCAAATCGCAAGTCCCTTTCCATGGGCACAAAGCGCAGCCCGATGGAGCGCCCGGGTGAAAGCAGCAACGAGCCGGGGTAGTCGTAGTTGCGCTCGGAGCGGAGGTGCGCCTGGATCGCATCGTGCGTCAGGTAACTGGTGGTGATGACGTGGGGCAAGGCAGTACCGCAAAGGCGGCCCGTGCGGCGGTTGCGGGCCAGGTGTACTTCGAGGAAGCTGCGGTGTTTGCCGCCCAGACGGCAAAAGGGGTTAAGAGCCTTGACGACGCCCGCGCCTTTCGTCCAACGGCTACCTGTGCCTCCGGCAAACGAAACCACCGCCACCATTCCTCCCGCCAGGGCCTCCTTGCCGATTTCGTGGCATTCCGGCGCGACGCCTTCGGTGGCGTCAAAGAGATCTGCGACGCCAGCGTCGGTGATCAGGCTGGTGGTGGGAAGACGATTCTGCGCCAGCCCCACGCGGCCGTTGCGCAGGTCCGCCTGGATGTGCTCATGCTCCGCGCGGTCAAATCCATGGGCTTCGAGTAGCGCGTCGAGGCTTTGGGAGAGGTCGGCTTTTGGCGGGCTCTGTGGGATGAGGTGCTCGAAGACATGCTGCACCATGCCTTGGAATTCCGGCACGGTGTGGCAGGCGGCGGTGAAGCGTTCGAGTTCAAGGAGGCGCACGGGAGGGAGCAAACGGGATTCCATGCGAAGAAGCGGCGGTACAGCCATTTGGTAGTAACCTACCGGCATCAGCGCAGAGTCGCCTTGGAGAAACGTTGCTTGAGTGCCCTGTTCGTTGACCGCGAAATCGTAGAGCACAGGTTCCATGGCGAAGGGCAACGCATGTTCCATCTCCCGCTTGGTGGCGCTCATGATGGCCTGCAAGCGCTCTTGTGCCACGGCTTTCGCATGGGGAGCAAAAAGAAAACCCATGCCTCCGCCGGACATTCCGCCGAGCATCCAAAAGCCCCAGAAGTCGTCGCGCATCTCGTGGCGCACGCGGCGAATCAGCGTGTCGGTGTACAGATTTCCAGCCCAGGGAATAATAGTTTGAATGGGGCCGGCAAAATTCCGTTCCGTTAAGGCGCCCAAGGCGCGAATGTCGCCGTTCTTCAAGCGTGCAATGAGGTCATCGAGGATGAGCGCGGCTTCGCGGCGGCTGCGCCACTCACTTTCTAAACGAAGCAGGTATTTCTCCGTCACCATCTCCAAGATGGGCCCCACATCCTGAGCCATGCCGCCGTGGGCGAGCACCAGGCTTTGCTGAAGCTGCTGGCGCGTTTCCGGTGACACCTCCTGGGGGCCGAGAATCTGGTGGCTCGGCAACAACCGGCCGCGGCTGATGCCAAATTCCGGATCACCATCCTGGGCTGGGACCCCGTGAATCAACTTGATTCCCGGCCACACCCCGCCGGAATCCTGCCAGCCGCCTCCCGAGCCCCCCAGCCATTCGCCCAGAATTGCGCGACCGGCCACCAAGCGGCGGTCCTCCTCGGAAAGCCCGCCGGTGAGTGTGCGGATTTGGTTTGTGGCGCGCATGCACAAGGAGATGAGGCAAGCCAGGAGGTTGGTGGACACCGCCAGGCGTGAGCCACGGGGGATATCATTCACCTTACTGACGATTTCTATGCCGTGGCCGGGCCGGCCCGTCAAATGGGTAAGAACGTCGGTGAGGGGCTGAGTGGCGCCCTCCATGCCCGGAGGCACGATGCCGGAGCCAATCACGGCGGCCTTGAGCAAGCCCAGGTAGTCGTGGGCGAAATCGAAAACCTCAGCAATCGAGCTGAGTTCAGCACTGCACTGAAGGTCAACGCTGACCAAGCGGAGTACCGGCTGATCGATGACACGGAACCATGCTGCAACGGGAGGCTTCGGAGCGCCCAGGCTGCGCACGCTCAGGTCAATGGAAATGTTGAGCACGCGGGCGCCTTCGGGGAAATCCATCCCCAGAAAGAAAATGTCGCTCCAGCCGCTATGGCTCAAGTCCATGCGTACCGGCGTGGCCTCGCGAAGGATGGGAAAAAGATGATCGGGGGTTTCGCGCTGCAACAGCTCGGTGCGAATCCGCAGCGGCGCGTCTTCAGGATAAGCGGCGCGAAACATCCACTGATTGCCGCGGACCGAGCGGACGCTGCGCCGCACTTGGTCAGCGAGAGTCTGGAAGCCGAGCGAACGGTAGCCGCTGGCGAGCGCACTGGATATGGCAGCGCTGGCTCCGGCGGCGGCCTGCGCAGCCAGGAAGTTATCAAGAGCTTCTTCGAACCTGCGCTTGAGGAGATTGGTGTAACCCGCGAAAGGAATCAGGGCGTGGGAAGCCGCTAGCTTGCGCGTGGAGATGTGAAAGCGATGAATGGCATAAAGGAAGAAAAGGGCTCGCACGCGCTCGTAGAGATTGTCGCTGCTGCGCCGGAAACGGTCGAGTGCCTCGCATTCAAGCAGCAGTTCTTCCAGTGTCGCCGTCCGGCAGAATGTGTCCAGCGGGCGATTGCGAGTCTCCGTGTTGCGGGCGGTTATGACATCGGTAAGCAGGCTCACCGCTCGCCCCCCGCAGACGGAGTGCTCATCTCGCGCTCCGCCAGTAGCTCCAGAAAGTGCGTGAGTACCTCGTCGCGGTCGCGACTGTTCAGCGCCAGGGCTAATTGCGCGGTGAGCAATCCGTAGCGAGCACCGAGATCATAACGGCGTCCCGTGTCTTCCAGCGCGAGGTACTGCTCCTGGCGAGCGAGTTCGGCGAGAGCAGCGGAAAGCGTGATGGCGCCGCTTGGCTCACTCGCCAGCTTCCGTCCCAGGAGCTCCATTACGGTGGGAGTCAAAACGTGAATTCCAAAGAAACAGAGGTAGTGGCCCGCGCGGATTCCCGGCACCATGAGGCGCTGTTCGGCCTCCGTGGGCGTAGGCTTTTCGAGTACCGTCTCCACACGATAAACGCCGGGCCGGCCGGACATCCGGCGTCCCGCCACGGCTCCAAAGCGGGAGAGCAGCCTTTCGTTGGTGGGCTGGACACCGGAGGCGGAGCACGACTCGAGTTCCGCCAATTCCACCAGGCGTTGGACGCCGGGCTTCGTTGCGCTTACATACAGGTGATCTCCCACCATGTGCAGGAAGGGCTCATCGGCCACAAATTCGCGCGCGCAGTAAATGGCGTGGCCGTATCCCCGCGGCTGCTGCTGAGGAATGAATCGCACGGCACCGGCGAGGTTGCCGGCGGCTTGGGCGTAGCGACTCTCGTCGCCGGGCCACACCACGACGCAGATCTCGCCAATATTCGCGGTGAGGGCCTGTTCGATCAGGATGCTTAGAACGGATTTTTCCGCTCCGTCATGGATGAGAGTCTGGAGCGGAAGCGCCCGCTGATTTCCTCCCGCTGCTGTGATGATCGCCTTTCTTATCCGCACGGTTGACACTCCCTTCCAAGGCTTGTGCCGCACTCCTATGGTGATTCATGGCCCGCAGCCAATTTGCCGTTTGCGTTACGAGAATTGGCCCTCTATTTCCGATAGTGCTTCCGGCGGTTGCGGCTTGACGGCCGGGCTGATTCGATTGTGAGCATTATAGCCGACGCCGTGTGGCCCCATGCGCAAGTATCACGGATTTGCCTGCATGGGTGCAGCCTAACCCGCGGAAACCCACAGGTGTAGATATACCCTGCTTAACGCTTACAAAACACCGGTCACCGTGATGCTCTTAAGTGTCATGCGGACAGCCGATGATCGAATGCATCTCCCTGCGCCTGGAACCTAGGGCTCGGATACTGCGAGTCGGTTTTCCGGAACTCAGCACACCCCGGCATCAATTGCGAACAGTCCTCCTCTGCACTGCAAAGGGTGGCAGTTGGGTTCGTTCCG